>Ga0302135_10002354_pt1 | contig 11339 bp, 8 predicted proteins | sample CBN3_surface_MG_FD_203119 | JGI IMG/M metagenome (GOLD analysis project Ga0302135, IMG submission 203119) | Marine microbial communities from Western Arctic Ocean, Canada - CBN3_32.1 | ecosystem: Environmental > Aquatic > Marine > Oceanic | place: Canada: Western Arctic Ocean | collected 2017-09-15 | reverse complement strand
CGGTGAACTTCTGGACTCGGTCGTTGCGCCAGTCTGCTACGTAGACATCGCCCAACTCGTCGACGTGGATGCCCCAGGGCATGTTGAACTGGCCGGGGCCGTTACCGTGGGATCCCCATGCTGAGATGAAGCGACCGTCCGTCGTGAATTTTTGGATGCGGTGGTTCATTGTGTCGACGACGTACAGATTGCCCTTCGGGTCGAAGGCGATGCCGGAAGGGTGGTCGAGCTGCCCTTCGTTGTGGCCGTGCTCGCCCCAATGGCGTACGTGTTCGCCGTCCTGAGTGATGGTGGTTATGCGGTGTAACGCCTCATCAGAGATCACCAAGTTCTGGTCGGCGTCCAGGAGCATCGCGGCGGGCCATGTGAACTGGCTTTCGCCCGAGCCCAATGAGCCGATGTCTCCCAGATATTCGTCGTCCCAGGATAGCCGGGCGATCTTGGCGACGCCTGTGTCGAGTCCTTCGTTCCTGCACAGGACGAAGACCCGTAGGTCAGCGGTTACCACGATGTCGACGGGCTGGTCGACCACGCGGCGCATGCCGATGGTCTTGAGGTAGGGGAAGCCTGCCCTCAGGATGGCGTGGGGTCTGGTCATGTTTTGCCTCCGGTTGTCTTCACCATCATCTCAACCCCAGCTCCGAATAGTCATTGTGGGAGATTGTGTTGATCGTATCCGTTCATCTCATTCGAAAAAAAGAAAATAGGTAGATGTATTTCTGAGGGGCACCCTCAGACTCCCGGCAAAGGGGCTTCGCCCCTCTGCACACCCCTGGTTGACCTCAGTTGCGGAATGGGTGGACCTGCTCGAAGCCGCCTCCGACGATGTTGGCGGCGTCGATTTGGAGCCACTGCTCCAGGAGTGTTGCGTAGATGCCTCGGAAGTCGATGGTGTGTTTCAGGTCCTCGCCGTTCTCCCACTGGGCCTGGTCCAGGGAGGGATACTCGGCGTAGAGTCCGCCCTTTACGCGCGGGCCGATGATGAAGGCACCGCCGCCGGAGCCGTGGTCGGTGCCGCTGGCGTTGTCCTTGATACGACGCCCGAATTCGGTGAAGACGAGCATCGTGACTTCGTCGCCAGTGTTATGGTCCTTGAGGTCCTGGAAGAAGTCCATGATTGCGCCGGAAAGGTCGCGGAGCAGTCCAGGATGGGTCGGCACCTCGTTGGAGTGGGTGTCGTAGCCGCCGTGGCTAGTGTAGAAGATGCGGGTTCCGAGGTCGGCCAGGTGGACCCTGGCTACGTCGCGCAGGCTCTGGGCGATCGGGTTGGCGGCGTACTCGACGGTGGACCGGTAGGACGCCGGCGCGGTCTTCAGGGTGTCTGCGCCCTTTAGCACGTCTAGTCCGGTTCGGGCGAGGTATTCGGCGATGGGTCCCGCGCCTACGGCTGGCGCGTACATGCTCTTGAAGATGTTGAGGGCCTGGTCACGCTGGGTCTGTCCGTCTATTCCGGTCATCAGCCCGTAGTTCTCCAGGTCTCCTACAGACGTGATCGGTACTCCGGGCATTGCCAGCGCCCTGGGCAAGCCTCTGCCTAGGTTTACTGTGGTCAGTACGTTGTCCTGGCCGGGGTCTAGCTCGCGAGTGACCTTGCCGAGCCATCCTTCGGTGCCGACATCTACCGGCTCACAGGTGTGCCAGATGTCCATGGCGCGGAAGTGAGAGCGGCTGGAGTTGGGATAGCCGATGCCCTGGATTACGGCGACGCTGCCGTCGTCGAACATTTCCTTGAGGGGGGCGGCGCTGGGGTGGAACGCGAGCGTGTCGTTGATGGGCAGGACCTTGTCCTGGGGTATGCCTACCGTCGGGCGGTTGTCGTGGTAGACGCCGGAGGTGTAGGGGATGATGGTGTTCATGAAGTCGTTGCCGCCAGATAGCTGGACGACCACCAGTACGGGGGGCTTTTGGGGCGTTGCTGAGCTTCCGGCCATCTGGTGGACCTCCTCGGGTCTTGGGGCTTGGATCCCTACACTACAGCTTTTTGGCGGGAGTGACACCCGCATACTGGTTAATCGACCATCCCCTGGCCCCTTCCTATCCAGGAAGGGGAGGAGAGAGATTAGAACTGGGGGACACCCCCAGTTCCCCCGGCAAAGGGGCCAAGCCCCTCTGCACACCCCAAACATTTGCCGAATGCTCCGACTAGAGCGCCAGGCCAAGTCCGCGTCAGATCCTAGCCTGTTAGCCCTAGCCGAACTGGTATTCGAGGGACGAGACGATTAGTTGGAGCATGCGGACTGTTCGGTCTGCACTTTTTTGTGTTTGTTGTGGGGTGCCGAACTGTAGGTCGCCATCGGACTGCGCATGGACCATTAGGGCGGCGCGGGTTTCTTCGCCGACGGCCAGCGGCCCTACTAGGTCGAGGGTCCGATCGACGAAGTCTTTGGGTTGCAGCGGTGCTCCGCCGTTTTCCATGCGATTGATGATTTTGGCGATTCCGGGTTTGGAGGGGTCACCGACCTGGTTGACGGCGAAGTTGACGCGTTCGTTCAGGGTGCCGCCGTCGATCCATTCCTTCCCGGTATGCCACCCCTCGACGGTTGGCGGGTTCATGAGCTGCTGTCCCATTAGTCCGGTTGCGGCGGAGTAGGCCCCGATGCCCGGTGCTGGGCTCTGATAGGCGTCCACGAGTTTTAAGATGCCCGTGACCAGCTCTGCCGGGCTCTTTACGTGCTTGAATTTTGCGTCCTGGAAGAAGTCCGAGTTGAACAGGACGTGTAGTACCGAGCGGATGTCTCCGTCGGACTCGAAATATGCTTTGGTAAGTTCCTGGATGGCCGCCGGGTCGCCTGGAGGCTCGATCTGCCAGGCGGGGACCTGTGGTTCGTCGGCTACGAAGAAGTTGTAGAGGTGTCGGCATATGAAATTGGCTGTTGCCGGCTGCTTTACGACGATGTCGACGATGTCCTGACCATTCCAGGGGCCGGTTTGGCCGAGGAATGTCTTGACGCTGTCGTCGTGCTGATCTGGATTGAACAGGAAGGTGGCGTCGTAGTGGCCGTGGGGGTATAGAGGTATTGGCTGTTCGAAGGTCCAGCCCGTGAAGGCGCGGGCGGCCATCTTGATGTCGTCTTCGGAGTAGTTGCCCACGCCCATTGAGAAGAGTTCCAACAGTTCGCGTCCGTAGTTCTCGTTTGGCTCGCCGTTGAAGTTCTCGTTGTTGTCGAGCCAGAAGATCATCGCGGGGTCTTTTGAAAGCTCGACGAGGATGGTCCGCAGGTCTCCCAGGCCCACGCGCCTGAACATCTCAAGTTGCCTGTTCAGCGTGGGGATGTGTTCGCTCTTAAAGAAGGCTGTTGCGAACACGTGGTGCCAGAAGAGCGCTATCTTCTCCTCCAGTGGGTGTGGAGAGCTGGTCATCCGGTAGATCCAGAAGGACGCCATTCCCGTCGTCGCGTCCCAGCCGTAGTAGCGCTCTATCAGGTCCTCGTCGTCTCGGGGCATTGCCTCGGGGTGAAGCAGTTCGTCGACGATATCGGCGTAGTTTCGTGAGGTAAGCTCTTCGAGCGTGGAGCGGGTTGCGCCGAAACCGGCGCGGCGCATGAGGTGGGCGGCCAGGACCAGGTCTGTGTTGGGCATAGGCGCGCTCCTTTGTGACTGCTTCTGGGCCGAGAATCCGACCCGGCGGCACTTGTGACGCATTTTACCCCACGGACCGGGCGTAGACAACGGAGGGATTATTGGTCGAAGCGTTCAGGGGAAAGTGGTTCGATGGGTAGCTTTGTGTCTCCCGACATGACGAGATCGGCTACCGCGCGGCCCATCAGGGGGCCGAACAGGATTCCCTTTTTTCCTGCGCCGGTTGCCAGGTATGCTCCTGACATGTTCGGGACGTTGCCGACTATGGGCTGGCGGTCGGGGGTGATTGGTCTAATGCAGGCGGTCTGCCGCACCAGTTTCAGCTCCGCTAATGAGGGGACCATCTTGACGGCGCGGGCCATGAGCGTGTCACGGGCGGCCTCGGTCAGCGAGACGTCGAAGCCGGCCTCTTCCTCGGTGGACGCGATCCAGACCAGTCCATCGGCCTTGTGGACTATCTGTCCCGGGCCTGCCAGGTGGTAGCGAAACGGCTCGGCTGGGGCTTCGAGATGCAGGATTTGTCCCTTGAGCGGTAAAACAGGCAGTACGTGCTCCATGCCGGTGAGGGCCTGCCCGGACCACGGTCCGAGGGCGATCACGACGGCGTCGCAGGCGAGGGTTTTTCCGTGGACGCGGACGCCTGTTACCTGCACTCCGGTGCTTTCGATGCCGCTTGCCTCGCCGTGAATGAGGGTCGCGCCCAGGGCCTCGGCGGATTGTAGGAGGGCGAGGGTGAGGCGGTAGCTGTCGAGGACCCAAATGTGGCGGAGTAGCACTGCTCCGATGAGCAGGGGTGAGATACGAAGGTCGAGTTTGCGTACCTGGTCTGGATCCAGCCACTCGGCGGAGAAGCCCTCGGTAGCGTCCCAGCGAGCCATGTCTACCTGTGCCTGGCGTACGTCTTCTGCGGTGAAGCAGAGTTGTAGGTGCGGCATTTCGCGGGGCTGGAGGTCGACTCCGGAGGCCTTCTTGATCTCAGGCCAAAGAGCCTTGTGCATTTGGAAGGTCCGCTCTGCAAGGGGCGCCATGGGCCCTGGAATTCCTGTGCCCATCAGGGGATTCAGAAGACCGACGGCGAAGCCCGATGCGCCCGAACCGACGGCCTCGCGCTCCACGATGGTGACATCTGCGCCATCGCGTGCCAGGTAGTATGCGGCGGCGCAGCCCACCACACCCGCGCCTAGGACGACGACGTTTTTGCTGTGCATTGTTGCCTCTATTCAGCTATTGCGAATGTGTTACCGGGGTTCAAGAGGGCGGGTCACAGACCCGCCCCTACGTATGGAAATCCAGATTTGCCCGGTGGGGAATTTGGGTCGGTCATTCGTCGTCGTTCTCGTTGGATTGCTGGTCTGGTTCTCGTCTTAGCGGACGCCTGATGAGGGCGCTCAGGATGGCGCTGGGGAGGCTGATGACGAGGGCTCCCCAGAGGGCGGGCCAGAACCATTCGACGCTCACGTTGAGATCTAGCCAGCCAGCGATTGCGGCTGTAAGGACGAGCATCGCCGCATTGATTACGAGCGCGAAAATTCCCAGGGTGAGGCACGAGAGCGGGCATCCTAATAGATGGACTACCGGCTTGATAGCGGCGTTAACCACTCCAAAGATGATCGCCGTTATCACCAGTGAGCCGACGCCCTCTATTTCGATGCCGCCGACCACACGGGCCGCGACCCACAGAGCGGCGGCGTTCACAAGAATGCGGACCGCTGTGTCGATGAGCCGGATGTCAGAGTATCGTCTGTCGCTCCGTTTCATGAGCCCTCCGTGTCCCTTCGGACTTGCACATCTTCTTCGCGACGACGCTTCACGTCAACCCTGCCAGACAGGGAGGTACTCGCGACTGTGCTAAGCTGGAATTAGCTATAAATTTTGGGGGAGATCGGAATGGAACTACTGGAGTACATGGGGCGCAACGAGCACGAGCAACTGGTGGTGTGCCACGAGCCGTCAGTAGGGCTCAAGGCGTTCATCGCGATACACGACACGACGTTGGGACCCTCGTGCGGGGGACTGCGCATTTGGCCTCACATATCTGAAGAAGCGGCGATTACGGATGTGTTGCGCCTTTCGCGGGCGATGACCTACAAGTCGGCGGTGGCCGGACTGCCTCTTGGGGGCGGGAAGGCGCTGATCTGGGCTGATTCCCGCAAGGACAAGTCGGAGGCGCTGCTGCGAGCCTTCGGACGGTTCGTCGATACGCTGGGCGGTAGGTACATCACCACCGAGGACGTGGGCATGACGCCGGCAGACCTCGAGTACGTGGCCGAGGAGACGGAGCACGTGGTCGGGTTGCCGCTGTCGATGGGTGGTAGCGGGGACACCTCGGAGATGACAGGACTAGGTGTCTATCTGGGTATGAAGGCTGCGGGTAAGGCGGCGTGGGGTGGAGACAGCCTCGAAGGCAAGGTGGTGGCCTTGCAGGGGTTCGGCAACGTTGGTTTCAACACGGCGGGTCATCTTCTGGCCGAAGGCGCAAAGCTCGTCGTCACCGACACGTACGATGGCGCTTTGGTGCGTGCTCGTGAAATGGGGGCGACCGTCGTTGATCCAGATGCAATCTACGATGTGGAGTGCGACATTTTTGCGCCGTGCGCGTTGGGCGGGACCTTGAATGCGGATACGATCCCTCGGCTGCGGTGCTCTGTGGTGGCTGGTGGGGCCAACAACCAGCTTGCGACGGACGCCGACGGTGACGAGCTGGATCGCCGAGGCATCCTGTTCGCGCCGGACTTCGTCATCAATGCTGGCGGGATTATCAATGCAGCCAACGAGTTGGACGATGTCTACAGGCCGGAGCGTGCCCGTGAGGTGACGGAGCGCATTTACGAGACCACAAGCCGGGTGATCGCCACTTCACGCGAAGAGGGCGTGCCGACCTATGTTGCTGCTAACCGTCTCGCTGAGAGGCGTATCGAGTCGGTGCGGGCGCTGCGAGGGATTTATCGTCAGGGATAGGGTTTTGTAGGTGGGCGGCGTTTATTTGTGGCGGTGTTAGGGCGGGTCATAGACCCGCCCTTTTTTCGTGGTGGCTATTTCGGCAGTAGGCGTTTTGAGATGATTTCGCGCATCATTTCGGAGCTTCCGGCTGCTATTGTCCAGAGTCGGTAGTCGCGGGCGAATCGCTCGACGGGTGTCTCTCGGACGTAGCCGTAGCCGCCGTGCATTTGGACCGTTTCGTAGGCGATTCGGTTGGCGGCCTCGGTGGCGAACAGTTTGGCCATCGACACCTCGGTTACGCAGTCTTCTCCATCCGCAAACATTCCGGCGGCGTGGTAGGTCAGTTGCCGTGCGGCCGCAACCTGGGTAGCCATGTCGGCAATGCGGTGCCGCAGCGCCTGGAACTCGGCAAGGTCTTTGCCAAAGGCCTGGCGTTGCCGCAGATACGATCGTGTGTCGTCGAGGGCTTGCTGTGATGCTGATACGCTGAGGACTGCGGCCAGGAGCCTCTCTCTCTGTAGGCCGGAGGCGAGCTGGTAGAAGCCACGGCCCTCTTCGCCAAGGAGGTTTTCGGTGGGGACGCGTACCTCATCGAAAACCAGTTCGGCGGTGTCTGAGGAGAGCATGCCAGTCTTGCGCAGTTTTGTTGCAACGGTGAGGCCGGGTGTGCCCGCCGGGACCAGGAACTGGGACAGCTGGGCGTGAGTGGGGCCTTCCTCGCGGGACCTAGCGGCCACGAAGTACAGATCACCGTAGACGCCATTGGTGGTGAAGGTCTTTGCGCCGCTGATGACCCACTCGTCGCCATTATGCCGCGCCCGGGTTTCGATCCCGGCCATGTCCGAACCGGTGCCCGGCTCGGTGATCGCAAGGGCGCAGACGGTCTCGCCGCGAATGATGCCTGGCAGGTGGCGGGCTTTTTGTTCCGGGGTGCCGATGCGGGACAGCCAGGGCGAGGACATGTCCGTATGGACGATGATGCTGAAAGCCACGCCCCCGGCTCGACACCGAGCCAGCTCTTCGGCCAGGACGACCGTCATCCAAAAGTCTGCGCCACTTCCCCCGTAGTCCTCCGCGTATTCGACGCCAAGGAAGCCCAGTTCGCCCATTTGCTTGAACAGGGAGCGGGGTACGAGGCCGTCTTCTTCCCACTCATCTACGTGGGGTGTGATCTCTGCTTCGACGAAACGGCGAAGTGTTGCTCGAAATAGGTCGTGATGTTCTTTGAAGGGTTTCATTTGCTTGTTGTCAGTTGCTCGTAGGCGGTGAACGGTGTTCCCTTGTCGATACTATTGGGCTGCCGAAATATACGGTTGGTTCTATCAACGCTCTCCTTCCGGAAGAAGAGGAATGTAGTGTGTGAAGGACACCCTCACGCACCCGGCAAAGGGGCTCGGCCCCTCTGCACGCCCCGTAGTTAGCTGAAATACACCTCTGGTTCGATCAATACTCTCCTTCCGGAAGGAGAGTATTGTAGTGTGTGAGGGACACCCTCACACACCCGGCAAAGCGGCGGGGGCCCTCTGCATGCCCCGTAGCTAGCCCGAAATACACTTCTGGTCCGTGCCGCGCTCTCCTTCCGGAAGAAGAGGAATCTAGTGTGTCGTGGACAACCTCACACACTCGGCAAAGGGGCGGGGTCCCTCTGCACACCCTATCATCAGGAACCTGTTATTGGTCGCGGCGGCGTAGTTCGTTGCGACGTATCTTGCCGCTGATGGTTTTGGGCAGGTCGGCCATGAACTCGATTTCTCTGGGGTATTTGTAGGGGGCTGTGACGTTTTTGACGTGATCCTGCAGCGCCTTTACCAGGTCATCGGTTGGCTTGTTAGTTTCGGTTAGCACGACGAATGCCTTGACGATGGACCCTCTTAGAGGGTGAGGCTTGCCTACAACGGCAGCCTCAGCGACGGCTGGGTGTTCGAGCAGCGCCGACTCGACCTCGAAGGGGCCAATACGGTACGAGGCGCTGATGATCACGTCGTCGGCCCTGCCAACGAACCAGAAGTAGCCGTCCTTGTCACGGCTCACGAGATCGCCGGTGTAGTACCACCCGTCGTGGAACGCTTTTGCGTTGGCTTCTGGATTTCGCCAGTACTCGGGGAACAGGCCCACGGGCCATTCGGGCTCCGTCTTGACCGCTAGTTCGCCCTCTGTGCCATCTGGCAATTCGTTGCCTTGCTCGTCGACGACGGCCATGTAGTAGCCGGGTGCCGTGACTCCCATCGAGCCCGGTCTGTACTCCATGCCGGGGAAGGTGGCTGCGAGCAGTGTGGACTCTGTCTGACCGTAGCCTTCCCAGATATGGTGCCCGGTGCCCTCGCGCCACGAGTCGATCACCTCGGGGTTGACGGCCTCGCCTGCGCCTATCGTGTGCCTCAGGGCCTTTGGCTTGAACTCGGTCAGGTCCTCCAGAACCATCATGCGGTAGACGGTGGGCGGGGCGAAGAATGTCGTTATGGGGAATCTTTCGAAGATGTCCATGGTCTCGCGGGCGCTGAACCTGCCGCGCTGGTCCCAGATGAAGACCGCTGCACCCATGTTCCAGGGTGCGTAGAAGCTGGTCCATGATGCCTGGGCCCAGCCGGTGTCGGCGAGGGTCCAGTGGAGGTCGGTAGGCCGGTTGTCGAGCCAGAATTTGCCTGTGGCGACGTGACCGATCGGATAGGTCGCGTGGGTGTTGAGGACCATTTTCGGGTGGCCGGTGGTGCCGGACGTGAAATAGATGTTCAGCGGGTCAGACGAAAGGTTATTGGGGTGAGGCAGGTCGGGTGAGGCTGCGGCAAGCAGATCCTCGTACTCGTGCCATGGGCCCTTTCCGCCGACGACAACCACTTCTTTGAGGGTAGGGCAGTCGGCGCGGACCGCGTCGAGCTTTTCGTGGTTTTCGGGGTCGGTGATGGCGATGGTGGTGTCTGACACGTTTATGCGGTAGGCGATGTCCTTGGTGGTGAGCAGGGTTGTTCCGGGAACAGGCACGACGCCGGAGCGCATGCAGCCCAGCATGACCTCCCACCACTCGACGACGCGGTGCAGCATTATGAAGACGCGATCACCGCGTTTGGCACCGAGGGCGGTCAGGGCGTTGGCGACGCGCTTCGAGCGCTCCGACATCTCGGCGAAGGTGATGCTGCGGGTGGTTTGACCATCGGGAGCTACCCACACCATCGCGACCTTGGCGGGGTCTTTGCCCCACTCGTCGAAGACCTCGTATGCCCAGTTGTATCGTTCAGGCACCGTCTGCTGGAATGTGCGGTAGGTCTCGGCGTAGTCGCCGATCTGGTAGGGCTGGCTCATCGGGCCGTCTCCGTCTCGACGGGGCCGAGCGCACCACCGGCGCGCAGTTTTTCGATGTCGGCACGGTCGTAGTTGAGTTGGGACAATATGGTGTCGTTGTATTCCCCGAGGGCGGGTGGTGGTGAGTCGGGGCCGACTTGCTGGCCCGACACCCGGAATGGCTGTCTGAAGAATTTGCCGAGTCCGAGCTCGGCAAACATGCCGCGGGCCTGGAACTGGGGTGAGTCGAATATCTCGTGCAATTCGTTGACGATGGCGGCGGGAACGTCGGCTTGTTGCAGGGTGTCCTCCCAATCGGCGGCGGTCCGGGTTAGGAGCGCGGCGTGGACTGCCGTAGCGATTTCCTCACTTCGGTCGAGGCGCTCCTGGAATGTTAGCCCGACCAGGCTGGATAGGCCGGCGGCCTCGCAGAATCGGTCCCAGAAGTGATCTTCGTGGACGATACCTAGACTAAACCAGCGCCCGTCTTTGCAGGGGAATACCCCGTAGTGGGGGATGAACGTAACGTTGGGCTTGATGTCCCTGGTCGCGCCTTCGGATAGGTTTCCGATCTCTGGCGCCAGCAGCGATAGGGCGGAGTCGGTCATGGACAGATCGATGTACGCGCCCTGGCCTGAGTGTGTCGACCCTGCCGCTGCGGCTAACGTCGCGATGGCGGCGTAGAGCCCTGAGACCAGGTCCGATACCAGGATAGGCGGTGCCCATGCTCGGCCTTCCACTGCTATCTGTGCGCCCATGTAGCCGCTGAGGGCGAGGTAGTTCACGTCGTGGCCTGGTCGCTGTGACCAGGGTCCATCCTGGCCGAAGCCGGAGATGGAGCAGTACACGAGCCTGGCGTTACTCGATGACAGGGTTTCGTAGTCGGCCCGAAGGCGTTTTGCTACGCCGGGACGCCAGCCTTCGAGCACGATGTCGGCGTCTTGCGCCAGGCGGCCCAGGATCTCGCGTCCGCCATCGGTTTTGAGGTCGAGGACGATGCTCTTTTTGCCGCGATTGATGCCCGTCCACATGCCGGGGCTGTGGCGTAGCGGGTCGCCGCCAGGTGGTTCGATCTTGATTATGGTGGCACCCAGGTCTCCTAGGACTGTGGAGCAGAAGGGGCCGGGTACGTTAACCGTCATGTCGATGACGGTCAGGTGACCCAGGGGTTTTTCGTAGGGGACGTTGGGCATGATATGGCTCTGGCGGGTGGGTCTTTGAATGGGACCGAGTGTAGCAGCGGCCACAGACACGGTCAACGTGAGAGGGGGAGTTAAAGGGTAGCTGCTGACGAAGGGCTTTGGCGATGTCGGAGCATCTCCACCCAACCAAGAAAAAAGAAAATAGAGATTTTCTGAGGGACACCCTCAGGGCTCCCTACAGGGTGGCCGAGCCCCTCTGTACACCCCGGCCGAGAGGGACGCTGCATGCTTCAGGAACGAACCGTGGGCTTCCGGCGATTGCATCTCAATGCCCCTTCACGAAATCCTGTGTGCAGTGGAAATTGACGGGGCGTGCTTGGGCTGGTACTCTGGCGCGAAATA
>Ga0302135_10002353_pt1 | contig 11341 bp, 8 predicted proteins | sample CBN3_surface_MG_FD_203119 | JGI IMG/M metagenome (GOLD analysis project Ga0302135, IMG submission 203119) | Marine microbial communities from Western Arctic Ocean, Canada - CBN3_32.1 | ecosystem: Environmental > Aquatic > Marine > Oceanic | place: Canada: Western Arctic Ocean | collected 2017-09-15 | reverse complement strand
ACGGAAGATGAAAACCGACTGTATTTTGGACCGGGCGAGGGGCCAAATCGAATAGTAGTAGAAGAAGCTATCGAAGAGGCGCTGAAAACTAGTCGCGAAGCACCCTTGGAAGGAGAGTTTCAGCCCTCAGTAGATCAACAAAATAAAGAGGTTGACTAGACTTTTTCAAGTGCTGTCTTTAGCTGGTCGACAAATCTATTCGTCCAAAACACCCTGTTGGACCCTTTAATCAATACCGCATCTCCTGGTGCTGTTTTTTCTGCAAAAGCCTTTATATCGAAGTCGTCTACAGAATGGCAGTGTCCCCAAAAATTTTTCGCCTGGTTTTCGGCCCCGTTAAAGCCAGCACCCACCGTAACCACAGCGTCTACATTTTCACTCTCTTTAAGAATTTTCTGGTGCATTTCTTCGCTATGCTCACCAAGTTCTAACATTTCACCCAGTACGGCAATGCGTCGTGAGCATGGCTGACCCATCAACGAATGAAGCGCGTAGCCCATACTGACAGGATTAGCGTTATAGCTATCGTCGATAATTAACCGACCGTTAACCATGAGCTGATTTCCCCGACCTTCCGGGAGAAGCAGGTTCTCCATTTGGTCTGCAGCTGCATTAACGTCAGCGCCAATTGCATGAACCACCGCCATTACAGCCAGTGACGTCATCGCTAGATGTTGACCAAGGCCACCGAGTTGGTATCTGAAATGCTGCGTCCCAATACGGACCTCGACTCGATCATCAGAAAACTGCCCATAAACATCGGCGTTACTATCACGACCGAAGGTCAATACCCTAGTATGGCCAATATCACCCACTTCAAGGTCAACCGGGACGACTAGCACACCGTTTTTCGACAAGCCGTGACGAATCTTCAGCTTTTCTCTGCGGATAGCTTCGAGACTGCCCAACTGACCGATGTGAGCCGGCAATACATTTAATATGACAGCAACGTCAGGGGCGACCAACTCGCTGAGTGGACGAATTTCACCAGCGTGATTCATGCCAATTTCAAATACACCGTAAGTCGTATCCGCTGGCATTCGGGCCAGTGACAGCGGTACACCCCAATGGTTGTTATAGCTCCCTATGGAGGCGTGCGTGGCCGCTTGGTTTGATAGCAGTGCTTCTAACCACTGACGGGTCGTGGTTTTACCCGCACTGCCGGTTATGCCTATGACCCGGCCTTGCATTCTTGATCGTGCGCAACGGCCTAATGCCCATAGAGCGTCCAGGGAGTCCTCGACCTTGAGCGTGGGTAATTTACTATCTACACGATTCGTCACTAGCAATGCAGCAGCACCGGCTAACTCTGCCTGACGAATAAACTCGCTCCCATCCCTGCCGCTGGTGCCTGAAGAATGAAATCGTGGCCCAGGATCGCTCGATAACGCTACAAACAGATCCCCATCGGAAAGTGTACGCGTGTCGATACTGACCCCTGAAACATCGGGCCCTTCTGAAGATGACAAACCCAGCCCTGTACACAACTCCTGCCAACGCCAAAGCATTTACGGTCTTTGCCTCACAATTTCTCGTTCTATCAAAAGATGAATCATGTGTGTTGCATGTTCTTTACCGTCATATTCTCCCCTCTACCAGTGCCCGCCTCTCTTTCTCGGGCATGTCTGAATTTGATTACTGGTGTGTATTTGAAAACTCATATTGCGAAAAAACACGATCACCCTCTTTCGCAAAGTTACCATTTCCACAATTGGAATTCTGTATTTTCGTCGTTTGGCTAACACCATAACAATACCTGACAGGTCAAATTCTCTATATGGTACGATCATCGTTTTACAAGCCATCTTGAAGATCATTTTTTGAAGATCATAATATTGAACACTATACGGCGCGCATGAAGCTTCTATCCTCAATCTGGTGGCTTATCACCGGCATTAAAAATGCGATAGGCAATATTCTCTTTGTCGTTCTCCTGGTCATCATCGTGATCGCTATAGCAACACGTACCGAGGTTGATATTGATGACCATTCAGCTTTAGTTATCAATCCTAAAGGCATCATTGTCGAGCAACATACCACAGTGAACCCGGTGGAAGATCTTATGAGTGGTTATCGTCAACCGGAGACGATGTTACGGGATGTCCTGCGCGCACTGACGATCGCTCAAGATGACCCCCAAATAACCGCCCTGGTTCTTAACCTCGCAGAGCTAGAGGGGGCCGGTATGGGCCATCTAGAGGAAATTGGTAATGCGTTAGAGAACTTCAAGAGATCCAACAAACCGGTCTACGCATTCGGACCAGCATACACGCAGACACAGTACCGGGTCGCGGTACACGCAGACCATATTGCACTTGATCAAGACAGCTTCCAGACTATGGGTGGCGTATTTCTAACAGGTTTGGGCATCTATCCAACCTACTTCAAATCAGCTTTGGACAAACTGAAGGTGGATATCAAGGTGTTCTCTGTCGGAGACTACAAAGAGGCCGTGGAGCCCTATCTCAGAGACGGCATGTCTGACTATGCACGGCAGGCTAACGCCGCATGGCTGAAGGTAATATGGGATGGTTATACGAAGACCGTCGTAGAGCAACGTGGTATCACCCTTGAGTCATTTGAGCTGTATACCAACGCCTATGCTGAGCTGCTAGCCGCCTCATCGAATGACCCTGCCAAGCTTGCTGAAGACCATAGACTAGTAGACACGATCGTTTCAAAATCAGACTGGCGTGATCTTTTGCTTCGGACAGTTGAAAAATCCGGCGAAACATTCCGTCAGATTGAATTCAAAGATTATATCGCCGCAAAAAATTTGCCACTGCTTGCGGTAAATCAAACTGGCAATCAAATTGCCGTAATCACGGCGTCGGGTACTATTTTGGATGGACATCAACCCGCCGGGATTGTCGGCGGAGATTCTATGGTAGACCTGATCGAGCAGGCGAGGAAAGACAGCGAAATCAAAGGCCTTGTGTTGCGGATAAACAGCCCAGGTGGTAGTGCCGCAGCCTCTGAAAAAATCAGGCTTGCGCTTATGCGCTATCAGCAAGCCGGAAAACCAGTCGTAGTTTCAATGGGGAGCTATGCTGCTTCTGGTGGGTATTGGATCGCCAGTACTGCAAACAGAATTTATGCAATGGAATCCACCATCACCGGATCCATTGGTACCTTCATGCTATTCCCTACGTTTGAGCATACACTTGCTGAAATTGGTGTATACACTGACGGCATCGGCACAACCGAATTGAGTGGCGCACTAAACCCCTTCAAAGATATCAATCCAATTCTACAGAGTACGCTGGAACAAACAGTAGATCTAACCTATCGACGATTTACTTCTTTGGTAGCTCGAGGGCGCGACATGCCGGTCGAAGAAGTTGAAAAAGTTGCTCGCGGAAGAGTTTGGGCTGGGGCAACAGCGCTGGAACTTGGTTTGGTTGATGCAATTGGCGGGCTTGATGAAGCCATTGCCTCTGCTGCAAATCTATCGGGTCTATCTCAATACGAAGTTATATACCTTGAAAAAGAACGCACACCACAAGAAGCGATAATCAGCGAACTCATCAACAGCAGTGTGCTGTTTATCACTGCCCACTATCCGCCAATGGAAGCACGTTTCGATCCTTTAACCTTTATACCCAAAGAATTAACCAGCCTGATATCGATGAGTCAAACTCCGGGTGTCTACCTTCAGTGTTTGTATTGCAGAGTCCACTAATTCTCTGCTAACTCTCCTACCGCTGACATATAGTCGGCAACGCGTTGTAGATGCCCATCCACGTCAGTCTCACCTGCGGCGTGTGTCGCGACAGCTATATGGGTCGCGCCAAGATCTCGCCATTTCGATGCATGACTATGCCATCTTTCAGCGTCACCTCCTGAAAACTGAGCTTGCGCCTGAATTCCAAAACCTTCCCACGGTAAACCATGTTCTTTGCGTTGGGCCTTGATGGAATCTATCGCAGTCGCTGCAGCCAAATTCGGACCCATTACAGGTATCCAGCCGTCACCTAGTAACGCACAGCGTTTTAACAATGCTGGTGCTGCGCCGCCAAACCAAACGGGTATCATCGCTGACGGTCTTGGATTAATACTAGCGAGTGGTATCTCGTGATATTTCCCTTTGAAATCTACAGTCTCTTGCGACCATAGCAAACGAAGTAACTCTACCTGCTCATGTTGTCGTCTGCCTCTATTGCCGAACTCTTCACCGAGGGCTTGATACTCAGCGGCATTCCATCCCGTGCCCACACCCAGGCGAAATCTGTTCTCTGACAATATAGCGACTTGCGCCGCTTGTTTGGCTACAAGCGCTGTCTGACGTTGCGGCAGTATCATGACGGCAGACATCATACCAATCGTACTGGTAACGCCTGCAATAAAAGCGAATGTCGTTAGCGGTTCATGGAAGCGTACATCTTTGTCGTAAGGGCCGGAAAAGCCTCCAGGTCTGTCTGGATCAGCACCGAGCACGTGGTCATAGATCAATATGTGCTCAGCACCCAATTCCTCTACTCCCTGTGCAAATGCCTTAATAGCTCCAGGGTCAACACCGATCTCATGGTGTGGCAACACAGCGCCAATTTTCAATTGAACAGACTCCTTTCAAACGGTGAGTTACCATAATAGGGGTTAAGATGTCGTTTGCCAAAACGCGTTGACCTGATAAATCAATTGCTTCGTACTATTTGACTCCTCGGGGTACCAGTCATCAGGCATCAATTCGCGATAGCGACGCTCACAAAAGCGAGGATCCACGAGCACCACAATACCCCGGTCCTGTACATCTCGAATAACCCTACCTGCAGTCTGCAATACTCGGTTCATTCCAGGGTACTGATAGGCAAACGCAAACCCTTGTTCTCCAAAATGGTGTTTAATTAAATCTCGCTCGATTCCAATCTGAGGTAAGCCCACACCAACAACTATTGCGCCAATCAGACGATCTCCCTTTAAATCTACACCTTCTGCGAAAACGCCACCCATCACTGCAAAGCCAACCAAACTGTCCTCATTTTTGCTGGAAAACCGGGATAAGAAGTCTTCTCGTTGTTCATCGCACATCTGTCTCGTTTGCCTTACCAACACGAATGGCAACGATGACATCCGTTCGTATGCCGCATCAAGATAATCATAGGATGGAAAATATACCATGTAGTTGCCGCGTTTCTGTGCAACTACACTTGGAATCAACTGAACGAGTGCATCTATTGATTTATACCTCTGACGATAACTGGTGGCGACCTCGGAGGTTACAAAAACACCCAGATGCTCCTTGGGAAATGGGGACGCGACCTTGTACCATGTTGCGTCCTTTGCTGTACCAAGCAATGTCTCAAAATATTTTTGCGGCTGCATAGTCGCGCTGAAGCAGACAACATTATCCATTCGATCAAAGCCAATCTTTAACTGCGATGCCGGATTAACACAAAAAAGCTGTATCTGTATATCTCGGCCCACCTGCTTCAGTAAGTAAGCATAATTTCGATCTGGCCTGGGCTGCTGAGGGCGAACGTCGAAATTCGTCTTGTCTGCGACAACAGAGTCCGTTTCCGGCAGTTGGCGGCCCTCCTCCGCGTTCTCGAAGGTTCTTAAGAAACGCAGACACTCAAAATAAAGTGATAAAAGCGGCTGTTGATGTAGTGCTTGTAACGCTTCTTCTGCTGAATCACAAAAGCGTCGCAGAGAACGAATAAAACCCCTCGATATTTCCGTTAACTGCAATACACCCGTTTTATCAAATACATCCCGTTCTTTGTTTCGCATTGTGAGTATCTGTCGATTGACTCCATCTAACTGTCGTGCCAGCGCCAAATTGCTTGAGGCCAGCGACTTCTTAACAGATAAAAAACTGGATTTGGATAGCGCAGCCGAAAACATTTCTCTGCCACGGTCAACAAGGTTATGTGATTCATCAATCAATAACGTGTACTTACTGCTGGAACCGGACGAAAAAAAACGACGCAGATAAACAGAAGGATCAAACACATAATTGTAATCACATATAATGACGTCAGCTTCCCGGGCGAGGTCCAGAGACAGCTCAAATGGACACAGAGCATACTTCCTCGCCCAAAATTCCAGACGTTCCCGGTTTACAATTCGGTCCGATGCAAAAACCTGTTCGACCCCCTCCCGAACCCTGTCGTAATAACCTTTTGCAAACTCACAATGGTCAGGATGACAAGGTGCGCCAGGCGTAAAGCAGACCTTGTCTTTAGCCGTTAAGGTGACCGTACGTAGTTCAACACCAGAAAGGTCAGCAACAGATGTTTCTGCCGACAGCTGACCTGATGTTTTAGCAGAAAGATAAAATAATTGGTCTTGATCCTCGCTACACATGGCCTTCAAGGCAGGAAAAATTGTTGCCATTGTTTTACCAATACCGGTCGGTGCCTGAAGCACCATCTGTTCCCCTCGCATGCAGTTGCGGTAAACCGCGACCGATAAATCTCTTTGCCCTATCCGGAACTCCGAGTAGGGGAATGTCATGTCCTTTATCGATCGATCACGAAGACGCTTCCAGGTTTTTCGTTGATCAAGCCAGCTAACGTAAGCCTGCAGCTTTTCGTTAAACAACACTGCAAGTTCTACAGAACTCGCCACTTCATCGATCAGTGTTTGTTCCTGAGAATCCAGGTTGAAATAGCACCGACGAAGCAGAACTTGTTTATCGTCATTTACCTCGGCAAACAGGTGGCCGTATAACTGCAGCTGAACACGGTGAAGTGTGTGCACATCACAGGGCAAAGTGGCTATCGGTACTCTAAGCGTCTTGATCTCTTCTAGTACCGGCGGACAATAAGATTGATCTATTCCGTCAGCGCGTCCATTAATCGTGATGGCGTAGTGTTTAAATTCTATTCGCCTGGAAAGCGTCTGCTCTGCTTTATAGGTAGACCCGCGTGAAGATTGGACCAGTTGATGACCACGAATCCCCTCCAGGGCGGACGATTTACCACTGAATCTGAAGTTAATATCACCAACACGGGAAAATTCAGCCAGATCACCTACCGATAGCGTTATTTCTTTCATTGGAAAGAGACGTTGGCGATGCTTGCTGGCATGTTATTTTGGGTGAAAAACCTGAACCAACGTTCCTGGTTAATCTGTAAGCGATCACCCGGGCCCTTGACTTCCACCAGTTGGTAAGAGCCCTGTTGAAATAAAATCAGATCAGGAAATCCGCTCCGATTATTGCGTAGATCAATTAGCAAACGTCTAAATACCGCTAGAAGATCACTCGCAGGTATCGATGATAATGCCAGGTGAATAAGCTCAGGGCTGAGCATCTCCCAAAATACAAAGTAGTTCGCCTTGCCGTATTTACACTGGTAGTTAGCTGCGACGATTTGTTGCAACACACCAGGACGCGCGAGCGTCTCGAAACGCTCCTCAATGTGTTGTGCCCGGACCTGCGAAAAAGTCGTCAGAAAGAGATCAATCGGACCTCGTTGGTAGGGATTGAAGAATACGCCGTCGACAGGTAAAAAAATAACATCCCAAAATGCCAGGCCAAACAATCCTGGCAACAAACCATTTTCAACATAAAATGCTGTATTTCCCTGGTCCTCGGCCCACTGGCACACTAACGCTTCCACGCGCATGTCTTGCTGTTTCAGGCAAAGTTCAAGCGTCTTAAAGTTAGTCGCCAGCGTTGGCAGTGCTGTTCTTGCAGGGTCGTTTTTTTTCATTTGCCGAGACATAAACTTGATCGCAAACTCGTACTCGGCCTCATCAATAGGTTCAGCGACAATTTTCTGACAGATGGCAATCGCCGTGTCCTTGTCATCCTGCTTGGCTAAAATTCGCGCAATACGCTCACGGGCGGGAGGACTCTTACTCTGACGATACAACAGGGCTGCTTCATTCAGGTATCCATGTCGCTCCAATTGCCGAGCGATATTATTAATCAAACGATCATGTCGAAACCCAAGCCCTGGAAAGTCACTATTTCTCGAAGGGAGTAATGTCATCAATGACAACAATGCGTCTTCATCGTTGTTTCCGATCGCCACACCCGCTTGCTCTCCCAAATCATACAAGGTCAATGCTTCATCAAGGGCCTGGCGATTAGAAAAGCATTGGGCATAGGCATCCACTTCATAAGTCTCAAATGGCGTAACGCCTAGCTCATGGAGCACGAAGTCAGTCATATCCTGATGCAGGTTACCGAAGAACAGCAAACGATAGGTTTTCAGGGTGTTTAATCGGCACGGGCGCAATATTTCAAAAGGAATTGCATCTATGAGCGCCTCTCTGCTCATACTTTCAGCGACCAAGGCCAATATCTCGTGTTTTTTCATCGCTGCACATGGACAGCCAGCCAGCACGATGAGCTCATCTTTCAATAACAAAGACAAGATCTGTTCAGACTCTCCATCTTGCTCCTGGTTCAGGAACGCACCGCTGATTAATTCCTGCGCAGCTTCCGTTATATCTGGAATGTCTTCATAACTTAGTTTATCGGTCCGAAACAACGGCCCTTTGCGGCTATAGAGTCGAACATAGAGTCGTTGAGCGGTACGACTTAAGTGCTGAAAATCCTGAAGGAATGACAATTCCTCAGTGTTAAGAATAGCGTGATAGCGCTCCGCAACGAATTCAAGCAGATAGGTAAAGTTACGGTGGTAGTACCCCTGGGGCAGATTTTCTGGCATCGACGGACTGGTTCCGGGTGACCCGCCTAATTTTAACCTGTATTTATATACAGGTATAGTAGAAAACGCTACAGGTCGCTACTTCAGCGTGTAAACCGGTGAACCGAACCCGTTAACGGGTCTGTCTGCCACATTTCAGCTTCACTGGGGAAACTGACAATGAGATTACTGGCACCAATACTATCGACCAAAAGCGAATCTTCCACTAGTTGATAGGCAATGGCGTCGTGGCCTGAGATAGAAACAGTATTTTCATCATAGAGATGCACGATCGGAAAACCGCCGACCTCTGACTGCCAAGTACCAAGTATCTTTTGTGCAGGAGTATCCGGCACGGATTGACACCCGGCTAGTAGCGTCAGTAACACACAAAGGGTTAAGTTTTTCATCACAGCTCTCGCTTTCATGTCTGACTATAGTAACCGAGTTCTGTGCTACAGAAAATATTGTCGGTTAAACTGGGAACGCTATCTAATCCAGCTTTTGGAAAGCCAGGACCGCGTTAGTGCCACCAAAACCAAAACTATTCGACATAACAGTGCGTAATCCCGCATTGTCGATTCGTTTGGTCACGATGGGTACCCCGCCAAATTCAGGGTCGAGATTGTCAATGTTGGCCGAGGCACAGATAAAGTCGTTTTCCATCATCAGCAGAGAATAGATCGCCTCATGTGCTCCCGCAGCGCCAAGAGAATGGCCGGACAATGATTTCGTCGAACTAATTTTTGGTATTTCGTCAAATGTCCTTCGAATAGCGGCTATTTCGGGTGGGTCCCCTGCTGGTGTACTGGTACCGTGCGCATTTATGTAATCGATTTTTCCCTCTACTGTTGCCAGTGCCATGCGCATTGCACGTTCACCACCTTCACCTGAAGGGGATACCATGTCATATCCATCCGACGTAGCTCCGTAGCCAACAAGCTCGGCATAAATCTTTGCCCCACGTGCCTTAGCATGTTCCAGTTCTTCGACAATAAGAAATCCAGCGCCACCCGCTATCACGAAACCATCTCTGTCCACGTCGTAGGCTCGCGAGGCTTGGTCTGGCTTATCGTTTCGCGCTGTAGACAAGGCGCCCATAGCATCAAAAAGTGACGTCATGCTCCAATGCTCTTCCTCACCACCGCCGGCAAGAACCACATCCTGTTTACCCAGTTGTATAAGCTCCAAAGCGTGACCAATACAATGCGCACTCGTGGAACACGCCGATGTGATGGAATAATTTACGCCCTTGATTTTAAACGGCGTGGCCAGGCATGCCGAAATCGTCGAACTCATTGTCCGTGTGACACGATAGGGACCGATTCGTTTTAGGCCCTTCTCTCGCAGAATGTCAGCCGCCTCCGTTAAATTTGACGACGATGCACCGCCTGAACCAGCGACAATACCTGTCCGTTCATTGGATACATCATTTTCATCCAGCCCGGAGTCTGCGATTGCCTCATCCAGTGCAATATATGAAAAAGCTGCAGCGTCACCCATAAAGCGGCGCAATTTACGCTCAATGCGGTCCTCTATATCGATATCAATACTGCCTGCAATAAGGCTCCGCAAACCCATTTCTTCGTAGGCTTCCTGATATTTGATACCAGATTTAGTTTCTCTCAGTGAAACCAGGGTCTCCTGGGCGTTATTCCCCAGTGGTGAAACCAAACCTAAACCTGTAATAACTGCTCGTCTCATTTGAATACCCTAGAAATCATCTAAGGAAGTAAACAGTCCCACCTTCACTTCCTTTGCTTCATAAATCTGATTGCCGTCAACAGAAACCGTGCAGTTCGCGATTCCTATTACAGTCTTGCCTTCTCGTAACTTTGTAATATCAATCTCATATCTAACCAACTTTGCATTAGGAAGTACCTGACCAGTAAACTTCACTTTGCCACAGCCTAATGCACGTCCCACACCCCAATTCCCTTTCCACGCCAGAAAAAAACCAACCAATTGCCACAGGGCATCGAGCCCGAGACAACCTGGCATCACCGGATCACCGATAAAGTGACACTTGAAAAACCACAGGTCTGGATTGATGTCCAACTCAGCGATAATCTTTCCTTTCCCATTGATGCCGCCATCCTCAGTAATTTCGACGATACGGTCTAGCATGAGCATTTCGCCAACAGGGAGGTGAGCTCTGCCAGGGCCAAACAAACGTCCATTTCCACAGTCGAGCAATTCTTCTTTGGAGAAGGCGTGTTTCTCAATCAACGATCGATCTAGTGGTGGTACTGTATTCAGATTAGAAGCCATGTATAGAGCATGCTTTCGAAAGAAGCAGGATTATATCACTGAGTAGATAAAATAAAACAAGCGCTGTTGGTGTACCTTTTGAATCCCAAAGTTGACTCTATTAAACAGCGAAGGTACACGGTTATAGTGGGCTGCGACTAAACGACCCCAAAGCGACAATGCTTTATCTCATTGCTTGGCCTATTATACTGCCATATTCTAATGGATCTGATAAATGATTAGCGCAGTACTTTGGGACTTTGGTGGTGTAATCACCAGCAGCCCTTTTGAAGCTTTCAACCGCTACGAATCTACCCATAAATTACCTATCGACTTTATCAGAAGCATCAATGCAACCAACCCCGAGAGCAACGCCTGGGCGCTACTCGAGAGTAGCCAGATTAGCATCCGCGAATTTGACGAGAAATTTGCAACGGAAGCGCGCGCAAAGGGACATGAAGTGCGTGGACGTGATGTCCTGGCATTGT
>Ga0302135_10002351_pt1 | contig 11343 bp, 10 predicted proteins | sample CBN3_surface_MG_FD_203119 | JGI IMG/M metagenome (GOLD analysis project Ga0302135, IMG submission 203119) | Marine microbial communities from Western Arctic Ocean, Canada - CBN3_32.1 | ecosystem: Environmental > Aquatic > Marine > Oceanic | place: Canada: Western Arctic Ocean | collected... | reverse complement strand
TGCGGAGAACTCCACGATATACATTGATAGAAATGACTCTGTACTGACGGAAGAGGATATTTTAGCGTTGAACGCGGAGTCCTCTGAAGATGCCTTTGCGACGTCTCGGGTGCTGTTTACCGTAGCGGGGGCGGAACCCGACGCTGCCGGAAACATCGATATTCGAGTCTCGGGCTGCGCGCAGGATTGTGGAGATGTCCGAGCTCTACTGCTTCCCAACGGGAATCTAGCTTTAGCCGAGGATGGCGAGCTGCCTCTGGATATATTCACGCCGCGGATATTCAAGGTAGGGGATACTTGTGCGCCTGAGGACGGGATCTTCGAAAACAGTAGTGACGCCGTCGATGCCTTCACCGGGTGTACCAATATCATCGCGATAGACATTGTAGATACTACTCAAAACAGGGCCATCGGTACCCTGTATACCGTGGAGAGATAGATGCCAGCATACGTCATACGAAACGGTAATTTCAGGGATGAAGTAACTAAGTATTCCTATCCCTTCGACGAGGTATCGAGTCTAGAGGATGAGAACGTGTTTATCGGTACCGATTTGCTTATCGACGCTTCTTTGTATATAAAAGAAGCTGCTGAGCTCCCTCTGCATATTAGTACCGTAGACGGTACCTATGGAGAAAAGGACGAGGTGCGGCTGTTGATCTCAGACAAACGCGGGACCGGGGTTGGCCGGGTTACACTGGATTACGATACCGAAGAAGCCGAGGTTATTGGTACCCGCGGAGTTCCTGTGGGAATCCTTGTTTTCAATTCAGCCGGACTGGCGCGATTCATCGGACGAGCGGCCGGCAACATCTTTACGTTACTACCTTCCGTAGCTTCGTTTCTGCTGGATGTCTCCCATGTCTCCGAAGTCGAGTATCTAAGATACATTATTATCGACGGGGTGGCGGTGTACGGGGACATTCGTATAATCGCGCGTCACGGGTGTAGATTCGCTGTAACCGATGATGGCGAGCTGCGTCTGGATATTGTAGGGGACCCTCAGCAAACGTTGTCTCGACAGCCCGTTGTTAGTATTAATGGTGTTAAGAACAGATCGATATGGTTAGCCAATCATCCCAGAGCTAATCTCAGGATCGATAATTCCGACGGTGCGATTCGATTCGTACAGGCGAGCGAGGCAACATGACGACTCGACATGTATCAGCAGAAAATGATTATCCGTTCCAAGGCGTGTTATTGGACACATTCCAATCCACCACAATGGTTACGGGCTGCTGCGGGTTCAAAAGCGAATCCCTTCCTTACAATAGTAATGATGTCGAGGCTACATCCGGTATCCTGGATCTCTATTTCATTATACAAGGGACTCCGACAAGGGTAGAAACCGCAGGGTCGTCTTCGTCTTCGTCTTTGGCGGGGTGCCCGGAGCAACCCTTTATTTACCTGTCGTCCCTTGTGGTACATGACTCCGCTCTCGAGCACTCTGACGGCAGTCAACCCGACAAGGTCTGGGAAGGTGGCGGTACCGTCACTCGAGACCCTTCCCACGCAGCCACCCCGCACTTACATGATGGGCAGTATACGGATTTTGTATTCACGGCTTGTGATGGATCTAATGTTTGGGAGATTAAATTCAGGGTTCCCAATGAGTCGACTACTACGACAGCACGAATAGACGGCCCGCCGCCGGCCCTCCAGGCTGCTCGTGCTGATACGGGGGCGGCGATAGGGCAGATCTATAATGATGACGACACATCCTGCCACGCCGTGTTGATCTTTAATTCTGATAAAATAACGACTGCGGGCGGGGGAGAGGTGGCAGGAGATCCGGCCCATATGAGGATCCCTGTGGAGCCCGGGCGTGCGCAATGGCATGTCGAGCAAGTGGATGATCTGAATTTTTTCAATATCGATAGATGTAACGGGGTGGAGAATGAAGACTCTTCTTGGCCTGTTGTATTCGAGGAACAGAGCTCGAGTTCCGGTTCTGATATTGTCGTGGACTGGGTAGATGGTTATAACTGTGAGCTCGAGGCGTCTTCAGGCTCTTTGGAGCTTGTGGTGGCCGCGGGCCTCGGGGCAGGCACTTCCCCGGACTATGGCGATACGGGGTCATGTAGCTCGTTATCCGGTGATGCCAACGTGCTTGATGATGCGGTACGCGTTATCAATGGCGTCCCCCCGGTAAACGGGGATATACCCTTGGCCACGTCACCAGAAATTGGGATACAGCGATCTCGAGGACTCATTGAACTAGTAATAAGATGATACGAATTTTCACATCCGAAACAGATCCCGCCGAGGGTGCCGTATATCGAGATATCCGGGGATGTAATGTCCTCGACTATGGCAGCAGTAGTAGCGGCGAACCGGGGGAAGTATTTCCACCGTGTGGGACCTGTATAGATACCTCAGTGGTTGGTATCATATCGCCCCCGGGCTGCGATACATGGACGGTCACGGATAATAGCTTCGGACGGTTACCTACGGCTTTCGCCGGTGATGTATATACTGATCCTTACGGCTACGACGACAGGTTTGAGTCCTTAGCGTCGCCCTTTACAGCGGCCGATCCGACGTGTCCGACACCTCCCTCGATATTGGATTACCCTGATTTGTGGACACGAGCAGGGGATATCTCTGCTGCATTGCAGTCCGACATACTGCAGGACGACTGCTATTGTTTGGGAGAGGGGGTAAGTAGAAATACCCTGGCTATCGGTAGACCCCAGTTTCCTCGGGTCACTCCATTACCCTTTTTCGCGTTCCCCAATGTATCTACTACGTCGATAAACGTCAGGGAGTTTAATCCGGATGGTCCTCCCTTGGTGGGAGATTGCTGTCCCGCAGCAGAAGACATCGGCGACCATATCATCGCGGAAATAGTTGATAATGAGATACAGCTTACCCGTAACAAAAAACCCACAGATTTTCCCGAGTTATACAGGGTTGATGATACCGATCCCTCTTTTCAGGTAGTGGCTGGTTATCCTCAGCAGTGTTGTATGCGGGATCCCTGTGCGGAGGGCAGTAGCGGGGAATTAAATGGTACCGGGGTAGATGACTTTGTTTTAAGGAATTTGCATTTTCCTCGGTGGCCGGGTCCAAATAGTGTGACCTCTAACATGGATGCGGATGGTGATAATAGCGTTAGAGAAGTGCGCAATCCCTACGAACCCGCAGAGTCTGGAAGGGAGGAGCCCTTAGGGGTGATCCCTGTGGTTGTTGATATTCAGTGTCACACCGACGGTAAACTTTATGTCTATTATGCTAACATCGTGGTGCACGACGGCCATGTCGCCGGCCTGCAGTGGCATGTATCACCGCCACGTCCCGATGGCGCTTCCTGGGCGGGTAACGAGGCTCCTGAACCACCAGAGGATCTGCTGGTCAACATAGATTACCAGGATCGTGAGGTATTCGATTCCTTTGAACCCATCGCGGATCAGTCAAAGCCACAGCCGTGGTGTGAAGACACCTGCTTGCAGGCTGCAGTGCAGATGGGCAAAGAAGATGAAGCCTGCTTTCCTGTTTGTCCTGCGGAGTCTTTGTTTTGTGCCGAGGGTGAATATCAAATCATTAGTCTGGGTTTCGGGGACGCTCCTCAGGCTGCCATAGACGCGGCCTTTGAAAACTCAGATGATGATACGCCCTCGGCCTGTAAAGAAGGCGGGGCCGACCCCGATATTTACAGGCTATGCTATGTCAAATGGAATGCCGAGGTCGGTTCTTACGAAGCCGCAGTTACTTTCTGTTGCGACGTCCTGAGCTCGTCGGAAGCAGGGTCAGCAGAGTCGGAAAGCTCGGCGTCGTGATTAGAATCTTAAAGGAGGGTCAATAGATGCTCGAACAAACCGAACCCGAAGAACGTCGATACATCGATCTCTACGCCCTTCTCGTAAGGTGCGGCGTGGAATTAGATAGGACACCGGATATAGTAGAGGTCAGGAATCTCAGTCCTGAGGTAGCGACTGAGATGGAATCCTTGGGGTATGTGAGCCTCTCCGTTGCCCTGTTTCGAGCGTTTATCCGAAAAGGGTTTCTTAGACGAATATCTCAGGGCCGAGAGATAATGCTCGGTACGTAGGAGAGCGGTATGGCTAAAGTCGTGTTGTCCAAGAGGTTAACGGTTACTGATGATAACAGGCACCGCTTACGTGTCTGGGTATCGGAGACCTCGCATAATATTCCAGGTACCCTGTTTGTGTACCAGCAGATTCCCGTGGTTCCTCTGGATAGCGGTTTGAATCAGCTCTTTGTACACGTCGCCAGCTACGCTGATCTAGGTGACTACCCGGAGAACGCCTCTGGGGACGATTCTCCTTTTTTCAGGCTCCACCACTTAGACCTGGTATTCGATAGTCTTGCCTATCTGGAGCAGACCTGGCAAAGAGTTCACCGAATGGTACAGCACACCACGGAAGACATAGCAAAGCTTAATGGTCTGGAGCCGGCTGTAGTAGAGGAGCTAGTTCTGCGATGATTACGTATTGTTTGATTATTCCAGGATGTAATAGTAGTGAGGAGTACTCATGAAATTAAATGTTTTCAAGGTATACAACCGTTCTGTACACAGTTACCTACTGGTACTGGAGGCTGTAGCCGATGGAAGTGAAGATACCAGTATTTTTGTTTGCTTTAACGATCCCGAAACCTCAAGCTCAGCAGAGTCTTCCAGCGCTGGCGAGTTTTACAACGCAGGTTCGTCTTCCGGAGCAGATGAGTCAGGTTCGTCTTCCGGAGCAGATGAGTCAGGCGAGTCTTCCGGAGCAGATGAGTCAGGCTCGTCTTCCAGCTCGGGAGATTCTGCAGTGGCCCCCTTGTATCAGATTTATCCCAATCGCATGTTGGTGACTATAGCTTCCTTGAGTGATCTCGATATTCTTCCCATAGATGTGCCCGATGATAGATTGTATAGGACCTCCACAGTAGCCATGCTGTTTCGTTCGTTATCCCAACTCGACGCTGTATTAACGTCTATTATATCGGATGCTCAGGTGATCGCGCGTTTACAGAACTACGATATCACATTAACGGAAACCCGCACGGCCGAGGACCCGGTGCATGACAAGGCTTCCGGAGACCTGTATAACATCCCGGGAGCGGCAGGAGGAGGTGCTGCATTAGGCGAGTCTTCCAGCGCGGCATCATCATCATCAGGGTCCTCTAGCTCAGAACCCGTCCGTTGTAATGACTGCGATCCACAGCTTGCCGATACCTTTACCATATCTTTGGGCAGTCTAGTATCTCCCTGGATCCTTTGGAATGGTTCGCATACGGTGCGTTGGAACGACCGATATCCCATCGCTCCATTAAATGAGTGTGCGTGGGGATCGATAGTTCAACCGGACGGTAGTCCGGGACTCTCATCTGTAACACTGTATTGGGATTCTGCTACTTATCCTAACAAATGGTCTGTTCGCATGTTTGCGTATACGGCAACATACATAGAGTGGGAAGGGCCGACGGACCCGTGCGACCCCCGCGGCAGTTACGGCACGCACACAAATTGTAGCGATGGTAGTGGTGAATGCGCTTCCCAGGGTACAACTACGTGTAGTGTAACATGATCAAAACAACCGCTAAACACAGTTCTAGTTTGAAAAGTGCATACGCGTATGCACTTTTGACAGGGGATAAATTAGGGTAGCGGTATGGCTCCAGAACGTGTTTATCATACAGATGTCGGAGGCGGTTGCTTCGATCCCACAACTTTGATCACGATGAGTGATGATACCGTGAAACCGATCTGTACTGTCCAGGCCGGGGAGTGGGTGAAGTCGTACGATACCGAGTCCGATACATGGATACCCGGGCAGGTCGGAGGTGTCTACGAAGTAATAGTTGACACCCTGGTAACTTTATGTTTTGACGGCGTGAAACTCATTCTTACCCCAGGGCATCCCGTGTATGCGCGGGACGGGGAGGAACAGGGCTGGTATGCCGGAGACTCTTACGAAGCCAATGAAGAGAACGCCGCCCTTAACATAAAAGGTAAGCTCAAGATCGGTATGGATCTCAAGCAGCCGCAAGGGTGGGTCTCTATATCGGATATTAGTTTCGAGGGGACTGCGGCGCGTGTATGGAACCTACGTAACGTTGAGCCCGCACATACGTTTGTAGCCGATGGTGTTTTGGTGCACAACTCGGGGGGTTGTTTCCTCGCGGGCACTCCGATATCGATGGCGGACGGCAGCGTCAAGGCTATTGAAGACGTTGTACTCGGGGATACCGTTAAGACTTTGCATGAGAAGTCTGGGGAGTTCGAGAACAACGAAGTCCGTGGGGTAGATGCTCCTGTAATCAAAAAATATATCATAATATCCACGGAGATTCAGGAGATCAAGGTTGCTCCTGACCACCCCATCTTTATCCGAAAAGCCAGCGGGCGTACAGGATGGGCCTGTGAGGACACCTACACGGGCCATAGATTGCACCCCTATCTTGATTCACTTCTTAGGATTGAGAAGGGAGACTTTTTATATACCGTGGATAGTGAATGGGCGTGCATTCTTAATATCGAGTGTGTTCACGGGGAGGTGCAGGCCTTTAACCTATGGTCCGTAGCACGCACACACAATTTCTTTGCCGGCGGTGCTTTGGTGCATAACAGGGCCGGTTGTTTAATCGCAGGCACCCCGGTGTGGATGGCCGATGGAACGGAAAAAGCTATTGAAGATGTTGTAGCAGGGGATGTGGTGAAATCATGGAACAATGTCTCCGGGGAGGTTGAAGATCGCGCTGTCCGGGGAGTCGAGGCTCCTGTAGCCACAGGTGTCCATACCGTGCACTGGGGGGAAAGCGGAGAACTTACGTTAACAGGGGACCATCCCGTTAGGCTTCGACGACGCAATGGAGTGATCTGCTGGGGAGCCGTTGTAGAAGACGAGGCCCAGGACGCTCATCCTTATTTGCCCTTCATCACCAAGATGGAGATCGGGGATCAGGTCTATAATATGAAAACTATGTCTTGGGAAAAGATCAGGGATATAACGAGTACACAAGGTGAGGTACAGACCTACAATCTCTGCAATGTGGAGAACAACGCTAATTTCACTGCGGGAAGCCTGTTAGTGCACAATACGTGCGGCGGTTGTTTTCTAGCAGATACCACTATTAAGACGCCAACCGGCGATGTCGCAATAGAGACGTTACAGGCCGGAGATGAGGTTATTTCGTATGACCTGTGGGCGGCCAGAGAAGTTACCAGTAAGGTCGGAGAGCTTCAAACTACAACGAGTACGGAGTACTACGAGCTTATCATAGTTTTTACCAATGGAACCAGCGGTGTACTTCAATTGACCCCAGACCATCCCGTGTTTTCTGGAGATACTGGCGTGGCGACATGGGCCTCCATGGATCCTGAGGCTACGATGTCGGCTAATCCCGAACTCGGTAGAGTATTCCTGCTTGAAGAAGAGACACCCATTAGAGTTAGGGATGAGTGGGCGAATCTGAAATATATCGTCCACCGTACTGTAGCTAGCGCCGTACCGGTATATAATCTCCTCAGTGTCGGGACTGCCCACACGTTTTTTGCGGAGGAGGTACTGGTTCATAACAAGAGGTATCTCCCTACGAGCGCCCGTGCAGGGGGAGGCCCCGACTCACCTCCCCCACCTCCTGCGGACTGTCATCCTGTGTAAGGATTAACGGAGGTGGCATGCGAAACGTTATTGAAAACGTGGCCGTCAAGCTCGATGCGTCATCCTCAGGGTGTGAGATTAGATGCGACGGTGACGGTACTCTGGTATGTGCTTCGTTGTCTCTTTCGTCGTCCTCCGAAAGTCTGTCATCAGAGCAGGTATCGTCATCGCGGGTATCGTCATCGGAGTCGTCGGTTTCATCGGTTTCATCGGTATCGTCCGGGTTGTCGGTTTCATCGGCCGAGTCATCGGTTTCATCGGTATCATCGGTATCATCGGTTTCATCGGTTTCATCGGTTTCATCGCTGGTGTCGTCTGAACTGATATCGTCAGCACTGGTATCATCGGAACCGGTACCGCCGGAACTGTCATCGGTTTCATCGGTTTCATCGGTATCGTCCGGGTTGTCGGTTTCATCGGTTTCATCGGAGTCATCGGTTTCATCGGTTTCATCGGTTTCATCGGAGTCGTCGGTATCGTCCGGGTTGTCGGTTTCATCGGTTTCATCGGTTTCATCGGTTTCATCGGTTTCATCGGAGTCGTCGGTATCGTCCGGGTTGTCGGTTTCATCGGCCGAGTCATCGGAGTCGTCGGTTTCATCGGTATCATCGCCGGTGTCGTCTGAACTGATATCGTCAGCACTGGTATCATCGGAACTGTCATCGTCCGAGTCATCGGTTTCATCGGTTTCATCCGAGTCCTCCTTAAGCGCAGTATCCTCAGTATCCTCAGTATCCTCAGTATCCTCAGTATCCTCAGTATCCTCAGTATCCTCAGTATCCTCAGAGTCCTCAGTATCCTCAGTATCCTCAGAGTCCTCAGTATCCTCAGTATCCTCAGTATCCTCAGAGTCCTCGATCTCTCTGGCGGCGTTATACACGCTGTGTCCCGTTGCGTCGGCGTCTTCCGAGATACCGGTACGTTATGAATATGTTCCCCTTTGCCCGGATCCCATTTCAGCCCAGCCTGTGGTACGTTTGCAAGAAACCATAGAGGCTCTGGAACACGCGCCGCAGGGTTATACGTTCACTTGGAGTGTTACACCGGCCGGTGTGGAGGCGGGCCCCTATACCACCGAGGAAGTCAAGAGTCCCGACGATTTCGTCGACAACGCCGAGTTTGTCGAGGAGGCTGCGTCTGCGATGGCTCGTTGGAAGGCTATGTTCGAATCCGTATTTAGCGTCGACAACGGATATGCAAACCAGCTTACTTTGGATTTCTATTATGAGGGCACTGAAACAGGTAACCCGCCGGCAACGGCTACTGGTATTCAATCCTATCGGATTCCACAGCCTTCCCTCTTTGATCACCCTCAGTGGAGTATTGCACCGTATGAAAATATCGGGGAAATCCGGATAAGCATGCATGAGTTTGAGGTTAGCACAGAGAAGTCACATGTTTTCTTCCCCGACGGTGTGTACAGTCCGTGGAGTAACGAAGGTGGTGATATCCATCTCAATACCGATTTCAACTGGCGGCGCGAGGAAGATGTCCCGGCCGGGGAGAGACTTAATATCCAAACCTTACTACTTCGGGATATAGGGCATGCTTTGGGATTTGATCACTGGGAGGTTGATCGTAATGATTCTATAATGAGGACCGCCCTATACAGTAGATATAACTTGGAAACGGTATCTACGGGGGCGGAGGTTATGTTCCCCGATGGATGGGTAAACAACATGGCTGATCGTTGTATGGTAGAGAAGGTTTACGGACCCGGTAACGAATTCCCGGGGGTATAATAATGGCAAATCTTATATATGATGAATTTTGGGGACCGGTGATCCTGGTCGATGGCGTCGGCTATAGATACTATAGGGAGGTGCCCGCGGCCGCTCTGCCAGCAGCCCAAATCTTCCCCCCGGAGGCTGTGTTTGCTACGGCATATGATTTTCAGCATCCTTGTGAGATAGCTGACTGCACGGGGTCTTTTATGCAGGGCGGGTTTAACGTGCTTCTGAGCGACTACGGTAATAACAAAGATTATGCTAAGGCTGCCGTAGACGTCCTTATGACGGAATGGCTGGTAAACGGGGGCGACCCCGGCGATCCCGTGTGTGCAAATCCCATCGAGTGCGGTCGAGTATACGGAACGCTTTGGGCGGGCCGATTCACGGGATACCTGTGCTATACGTGTCCAACGTCGTCGGTAGAGACATCTAGCTCGGAATCATCGAGCCGGGCGGCGTTGTATACGCTGTGTCCCAGTGTGCCCATTATAAGTTCCAGCTCGGAATCTTCATCGTCGAGCTACGGGCCGCCGGCCTGGACAGGTGCACCTTTAGGCGCACCTTGGCTACAGCTTAAGCAGGCCATAGCCGGTCTAACCACGGGACCGAAGACTTTTACGATTAGCTGGAGTATTATGAAGGAGGGTAACCTTGTTCGATATAGAACCCCCGTCGAGGGTAACCAACCACGCCAGGAGGAACGACGCGCGCTGGAATTAAGGGAGCACGGAAATCAGCCCCCGGGGGTGGCGCCGGTCACCGCTGAACAGTTCGAGGCTGAAATCGAATCAGCTATGGAGATGTGGAAAGCTATGTTCGAATCCGTATTTAGTGTCGCCAACGGATATGACAACCCGCTTACTGTTGAGATTGTTAACAAGCATACCGAATCCGGGATCACTACTCCCAGTAACGGTTGGCCAGAAAGGCGCGAAACCATCATTAAAGGCGGCGGTCTTGATGACTGGCAGTGGAACGAAAATCCGGAGGGTGAGGTACAGGATGGCATCGATCGGTGGTTTTCCTACCCGCTCCACGACCCGGCTGTCTACGGGTACGGGCCATACGACGATCCCACCGGCACCAGCACCGACAACGTCATAGCACGTCAAGAGAAAGGCATAGACGCGTATAATGATGGCGTAGGTGATATTAGAATCTGCGGTATCCAGGCTCACCGTAGAGCCAATCATGCTGACGCGGGAATGTTCGCCTTGGCGAATACTTATCCCCCGGGGAATTCAATCCAAGTTGCCGCGGAGCAAGACTTTTATGATGCGATAGGTAATCCGCCGGTGCCCGCAGGGAGGGCAGGATGGCCTCTTCCTCCCCCCGCCGCCGGCAAACAGGGAACAGTCGGAGGTGACTGCAGGATTGACGTCGTGGGACATAACTGGAGGATGGACGGCACGCCTGAAGAGGATGTACGAAACGTAGGCAATCGGCTTTTACCCGGTATTAGTATTAAACTCGTAGTACTGCACGAACTCGGACACGCCTTCGGTATCGGGCACGATACCGATACCGATTCACTAATGTACGAAACCATCCCCCGTCCGGGGGATACCGTCGCACAGGCCGCCGCGAAAGACATTGAAGACTATTTTCCCGCCGCTGCCGGCGGATTCACAGCATCGGCACCAGATCGTAGATCGCTGGAAGAAATATACGGCGTTGGAAAGCACCCCCAGGTTTTTGTTAGCTAATGAATCGAAAGGGGGTTATGTTGAAGCACGCAAAGGAGTCGTTTCATGAGTGAGCAAATTGTGTTACCGGGGTTTAGCGGGGATGTAGTCCTGGTCAACGGACTATGCTACGAGTTCTCTGGATACACGATACAGCCTTCCGAAGATCTGGACGTCTTGGCAAGATTTGATACCTGTGAGGAGTGTGGCGCCAGCTCTAGTGCTCCGGGGTATAGCAGTGCGGAAGAGACCTCCAGTAGAGGAGAGACCTCCAGTAGAGGAGAGACCTCCAGTAGAGGAGAGAGCTCCTCCGCCGGC
>Ga0302135_10002348_pt1 | contig 11347 bp, 9 predicted proteins | sample CBN3_surface_MG_FD_203119 | JGI IMG/M metagenome (GOLD analysis project Ga0302135, IMG submission 203119) | Marine microbial communities from Western Arctic Ocean, Canada - CBN3_32.1 | ecosystem: Environmental > Aquatic > Marine > Oceanic | place: Canada: Western Arctic Ocean | collected 2017-09-15 | reverse complement strand
GAGGTGCAGCATCGTCGCGTGCAGATCGTTTACGTGACATTTGTTGACGGCGGCTTTGTGGCCGACCTCGTCGGTTTCGCCGTAGCTCACGCCGCCTTTCACACCGCCGCCCGCCAGCCAATACGTGAAGGCGTGCGGATTGTGATCGCGACCAGGTTTGCCGGATTTCTGCGCCAATGGTAGGCGGCCAAACTCGCCACCCCAAACCACGAGCGTTTCATCGAGTAACCCGCGTTGGGCAAGGTCGGCCAACAAACCGGCAATCGGCTTGTCCGTTTCGCCGGCGAACTGGGAGTGGTTTCCGGCGATGTCGCTGTGGCCATCCCAACTGCGTTGGTTCTCCATACCGCCGCTGTAAATTTGGATGAACCGCACGCCGCGCTCCACCATCCGGCGCGCGGTGAGGCATTGGGCGGCAAAGTGTTTGCATTTGGCGTCGTCCATGCCGTATAGCGCGCGGGTGGCAGGCGATTCCTTGTCCACCGCTAATGCCTCGGGCGCGGCACTTTGCATTCGATAGGCCAGTTCAAAACTTTCAATGCGCGCGGCGAGTTCTTCTTCAAAGGGATTGTCCGCGAAATGCTTTTGGTTGAGCGACTTCAGTAAATCCAATTGTCGGCGCTGCTGCTCGGCGTTCATTTCCTTCGGGCGATTGAGGTTGTCAATCGGCTCGCCCGTGGGGCGGAAGTGTGTGCCTTGGTAAACACTCGGCAAAAAGCCCGCGCCCCAGTTCGCCGCGTGGCCCTTCGGCAAGCCGCGCCCTTTCGGGTCACTCATCGCCACGAACGCCGGCAGACTGTCGCTCTCGCTGCCGAGGCCGTACGTCATCCACGAACCCACGCACGGATGCCCCATGCGCGGCAGCCCTGAGTTCATCATAAAGAGCGCTGGCGAATGGTTATTGCTCTCCGTGTGGCACGAATGAATGAACGCCATTTTGTCCACGTGCTGTGAGAGGTGCGGGAAAATCGATGACACATGTTTGCCGCATTGGCCGTGTTGTTTGAATTCAAACGGGCTCTTCATCAACCCGCCCACGGCGTTGGAGAAAAATCCGGTAAACTTGTCAAACCCCTCCAACGCCAGCCCATCGCGCCGCGCCAATTCCGGTTTGTAATCCCAAGTATCCACGTGGCTCGGCCCGCCATTGATGAACAACCAAATGACCGCCTTCGCTTTTGTTTTGAAATGCGCTCGCCGTGCTGCCAGTGGGTTGCTGCCCGCGGCCAGTCCTTCCTGCTGCAGCAAACTGGCGAGGCCCAAAGAGCCGATGCCCATGCCGGCCTGTTTGAGCATTTGGCGGCGGGTTAGTTGAATTGAATTGTTCATTTTTTAATGCAGAGGGTTAGGCAGGGCGGTTTCTTCGGAACCGCCTTGGCGCGTTCGGAAAGCACTCCCAGCCTTTATGCGTTTAATTTTCATCGCACGTAAATAAATTCATTCAGTCCAAAGAGCACCTGCGCCAAATCGGCTAGCGCGAGGTTTCGGACGTTGTTTTGGTTAGCTGTTTTGTAGGAATTTTCCTGAGTGTCGATGAAAGCGGAAATGGAATTTAATTCGGTTGCGGTGGGTTTTCGGCCGATGATGGTTTGGTAGCCGCTTGAGATCGCGGCGGCGTTGCCGGGCAGTTTTTCGAATTGCGTGGCGAGAGCGAGGGCGGCTTCGCGGACTTGGGCGTTGTTCATAAACATCAACGCTTGGGGCGCGATAATGGTGGCAGGGCGGTTGCCTTGGCTGACGAGTGGCTCGGGGGAATCGAAAAGCTGCATCGAGGGGATGAGTTTGCTGCGTTTGATCATGAAATAAATGCTGCGCCGTTTCATGCGCACATCGAGCGTGCCCGCGCCGAACATCCGCGCATCGAGTAGTCCGCTGACTTTGAGGAGGCTGTCGCGGATGGCTTCGGCTTCGAGGCGTCGCGGGGTACGGCGCCAGTGCAGCGTGTTCAGTGGATTGGCCTTCACCTTGGCGGCGTCATGCGCGGCGCTTTGGCGGTAGGTCGCGCTCATCACGATTTTTTTGTGCAGCGGCTTGAGCCGCCAGCCGTTGGCGATCAACTCGCCGGCCAGCCAGTCGAGCAGCTGCGGATGCGTCGGCTCCTCGCCCTGCAGCCCGAAGTCATTGGGCGTGCTCACAATGCCGCGGCCGAGGTGATGCTGCCAAAGGCGGTTCACGATCACGCGCGCAAGCAGATGGCCCGCGCCGTTTTGCGTGTCGGTCATCCAGTTGGCCAACGACCGCCTTCGATAGCTGGTGCGCCCGCCCTCGGGAGGTGCGACCTGCCATGATTTTTCGTTTTTGCCGCCGCGCATCAGCACCTGCAAAAAGCCCTGCGTGGCCTCGCCCTGTTTCTGGTTTGGATCGCCGCGCTTCAGGAAATAGGTTTGCTTGTAAAAATGCGGAAAGCCACGCCCATCGGCGTGGTGCTTGGTGGGCTTGAAGCCTTCGCTGGTCACCTGCACTTTTTCCATCTTCGGCTGTGGCTTGGCCGCGAGATGCTGCTGCACCTTGGCGTCCAGCTTCGTCCACTCCGCGTCCTGTGTCCGGTAAATTTTCAGCAACTCCGCGCGCTGCCTGGCGTTGAGCTTGTCCGCGCCACCGGCCTTTTTCAGGGTCTCCATCAACATGGCCAGCAAGGCCGCGCGCGCGTCGCCCTTGATGGCCACCGGCTTGGGCGCGGCAGTCACGGCGAGGCGCGGCCGGCCGATGGTATGGCTGGTGTTCACGAAGAAATCCATTTCCACCGTCAGCACCGTGCCACCCTCAAAACCAATCGGCGCGGCAAATTCAAATACCGCCGCTTGTTCCTTGCCGATGCCGCCGACATCCACTGCCCAGCCGGACCTGCGCTTGTCGCCATCAATCGAGCTGGCCACCGACAGGCCGCCGGTGTTCTGCTGGTGTGTGGCCCTGGGGTTTACCAGTTTCACTGGCTGCCGTTTGCCGCCCTTTTTCGGCGTGGCAAACACGCGGATGTCGCTCAGCGCAAAGTTGCCGTTGACCGCGCGCCCGGGGCCGTTGTGTTTCATGGAGTTATGCGTCAGCGCCTCGATGCGGATGGCGTTCAGGCCGGTCGCCTGCAAATCGGCGGTGAGCACCCAGCGGTCGTTGCCGGGGTTTTTTCCGCTTAACAGGAATGAGCCGTCGGCTTGTTTGGTGAAGGTTGCGCCGTCGAGTGACTTGGGCTGGAGATGGTCGAGGATCATCCACTGGAATTTTTTCGCGGTAAACTTGGGCGGATTTTTCGCCCACGCGGCAAAGCGCCCGGGCAGCTCATTCTTTTCCCACTTGGCCAGCGCGGCCACAAGCGGCGTGTGTTCCATTTCCCAATTGGCTGCAGCGGTGCTGATGTCGCCGTTGACGGGCAGCTCAATTTCGCTGCGGATGGTGGTGGCGAAGGTGTTGATGAAGCGGTAGTAATCGCGCACCGGGATGGGATCGAACTTGTGATCGTGACAGCGCGCGCAGCCGATGGTGAGGCCGAGCATCGCGGTGCCGGTGGTGTTGGCCATGTCATCAAGTTCATCGTAGCGCGCGGATTCAAATTCTTTTTCGGTGAGCTGCGTGGGGAACACGCCCGCGCCGAGGAAGCCGGTGGCCATCATGGCGAGCGGCTTGTCCGGCGCAAACTCGTCGCCGGCGATTTGCCATTTCACGAACTGATCGTAGGGCATGTCGGAGTTGAGCGCCTTGATGACGAAGTCGCGATAATGAAAGGCAAACTTGCGGTCGTAATCCTGTTCAAAGCCGTGGCTCTCGGCAAAGCGCGCGACGTCCAGCCAATGGCGGCCCCAGCGTTCGCCGTAATGTTTGGAGGCGAGCAGTCGGTCGACGACATTTTCCAGTGCCGATTGGCGATTGATGAGTGATGCCTTGAGGAAGTTGTCCACCTCCTTCGGCGTGGGCGGCAGGCCGATCAAGTCGAAGTACAATCGCCGTATGAGCACGCGCGGCTCGGCGGGGCCATTGGGCGTGATCTTGGCTTCCTCAAGTTTGCGCAGCACGAAGCGGTCGATTTCGTTGTGGGTCCACTTTTTGTTTTTGACCAATGGCGCACTGGGTTTTTTGAGAGGCGCGAACGACCAGAAGTTCCGGTCATCGTCGGTAACTTGCATTCCTTTTGTGAGGCCGGGCTTGACGATGAGCGGCTGGTCATAAGGCGCGCCGAGGTCGATCCACTGTGCGATTTTTTGAATGGCGTCGTCCGGTAGCTTCGGATTCTTGGCGGGCATATTGGGTTTCTCGAGATGAGAAATGAGGCGGAACAGGAGGCTCTCCTTTGCCTTACCCGGAATGACGACGACCCCTTCGTCACCACCTTTGATCAGACGTTCGCGCGTGGTGAGGTCCAGCCCGCCTCGCGTTTTGTCGCCGCCGTGGCATTTCACGCAGTGCTGTTTCAGCACCGCGCGCACATCGCTCTTGAACAGCGTCAGCCCGCGAGTCATTTCCGCCGCGTGCTTTTCTGAAACCGGCGGGGCTGCGGTCAATTGAAAGGCCAGCAACGCGCCAAAATAAATCCACCGTGTCATGAGCAAATTATGACGTGGGCGCGGCGGGATTCAATCAAAAGCTGTGCGTCATTTACCGATGGTGCGGATTAGCGATGTGGATTTTCATACCATAACACAGCGTTAAATTCGCGTTCTTCGCAGGTGAGCAGATCAAGGTCGCCATCGCCGTCGAGGTCCAGTAACTCGATGCGGTCAAATTTAATGCCCGCGGGACCTCCGATGTTGTGGTCGACCCATTTTCCACCTTTTTGTTTGAGGTAAAATACACCGCTCTTTTCTCCGTGGGCCAGTTCGCACGTAACGACGATTTCCGGATGCCCGTCTCCATCCAAATCCGCCGCGCGAGCGGCTTTAGAGGTCCCGTATTTTTTAGGTGGAAAAACAATCTTCTCGGATTGCCAACGCTTCCGAACATCCCGTCCGGGCCGAAGCACAAACACTTGATTGGGGCGAGCCGCGGCGTAAATTTTTTTGTCCTGTGAAATGGAAATAAACATCGCCTCCTTTCCATCAACCCCAATGCGGTGCGCGGCCCAACGGCGAGTGGGGTTGGCCTGCATCGGTTTGAGCCCGGGATTTTCCAGCCACAAGATTCCGGAGGATTTGCCCTTGCGATCGGAGGCTAGCACGTCGAGGTCGCCATCGCCGTCGAGGTCATGTTTAACCAGCGACATGATCCAGCCGGCATCGTACCAGCGATGGAATTGCCACGCCTTCATGTCGCGTGGTTTTTTTGGCGAACGCAGCCAACCGATGGAAGCCCCCGCACCTTTGGAACCAAGCACGAGGTCGATGCCACCGCCATTGATTTGTAGTGGCAGCGCAAACATCCACGATTGTTTGCCCCGCGTGACAGGAACGATTTCCGTGCGCCAAGGCAGCACTTCACGCTGCGGATCATTCACGGGTGACCAATGGAAAAATACCGAGCGCGTGCGGCCTTCGCAGCAGCTCACTACATCGGCGTCGCCGTCGCCATCCAGATCAGCAAACAAAGCGTCCTCGGGCGAGTTCACTTTGCCTACCTCCACGCGCGGCCACGGCTGTTTTACTTTGGCTTTGCCAGGATGAAAATACGCCCGTACCACACCGCCTTCTTCCCAACCAGTGGCTATGTCCGGTCGCCCGTCGCCATTAATATCCATCAGCCGGACGCCATCGGCGCCGCGCGAGGTGTTATCGATGATGTGCCGTTTCCATGGGGCAGCTGAGGCCATGCCGGTGCATATTAACAGGCAAATCAACCCAAGCATCTTCGCGAGAGAAACCGCATTCATTCCGGCAAGTGAACCATGTTGGCTCAGAAATGACCAACGGAATTCATTGGAACCCCCTAAAACCTCATAAAAAGAGCCAGTATTTTTCAGTTTGGCTCGACTTGGCATGAAGTTCGCTGGGGCAGGAATCATGCCAAAAAATAAATCTATTTATAAAAAAACTATTGCGCGTAAATCGATTTGTGTTATTTTTGGGTAACCCCAAAAGGTTATAACATTATGAAAAAACTCATTACTCCCCTGCTGTCGGCCGCCATTATTTTAGGCGGGTTATTCATCAGTACATCGGCGCGCGCAGATGACGAAAAATCTGCCACCGAAAAACCAGCCAAAAAGAAGCGGGAGTTTCTCCCGTTCCGCGGCCAAATCAAAGCTGTGGATGTTGAGAAAAACACCATCTCGTTGAACGCCGCGAAAGGTAAACCGGCTCGCGTGTTCGGGTTGGCGAAGGATGCGAAGCTGACGTTGGATGGCAAACAATCGAAACTGGCGGATATCAAAGTGGGTATGTACGTCGGTGGCAGCTATAAGCGTATCTCCAAGACGAAAACTGAAGCTCGCACGGTGAATGTTCACACAAAAAAGCCCGAGAGAAAAACGAAACCAAAGAAAAAGGAAGACAAGAAATAGGTTTCACTTCCAATCACGCCGGTCCGTTGCGGGCCGGTTTTTTTATGCCTTTATGCCCGTGGATGAAACTGATCGTGAACATCGCGCAACCGTTCACCGGCGACGTGGGTGTAAATCTCCGTGGTGTTAATACTGGCGTGGCCGAGGAGTTCTTGGATGACCCGCAAGTCCGCTCCGCGTTCGAGCAAATGCGTTGCGAAACTGTGGCGTAGCATATGCGGGGTGACGTTGCGCTTGATGCCCGCGCGTGCGGTGCGCGTTTTGATGCGGGCCCACATGGTGGACTGCGCGAAGGCGGTGCCGCGTTGGGTGAGAAATACGTTGGCGGGTGAGCGCGGCGAAAGCAGTTTCGGCCGACCGGTGTCGAGATAGCGAGTGAGGGCGGTTACGGCGTGCTCGCCCATCGGCACGACGCGTTCCTTGTTGCCCTTGCCGATGACGGTGACGAAGCCTTCCTTGAGGTGCAGTTGTTCCAGCCGTAGCCCGCGCAGTTCGGCCAAACGCAAGCCCGAGGCGTAGGCAAGCTCGAGGATGGCGGTGGTGCAGAGATCGGTGGGCGAGGCTTCGGCGGGCGGGGTGAGGAGTTTTTCGATGTCGAGATTGGACAATGCTTTTGGCAGTCGTTTCCAACGGCGGGGCAAGGTGAGGTTTCCCGCGATGTTTAATAAAACAATTTGTTCTTCAGCGGCGAATTTATAAAACGCCCGCAGCGCGGCAATTTGCAGGTAAATGGAATCGGGACTGAGCTGCTCGCCCTGCGCCGGGGCATTGCCTTCGGGTTTGCGGCGGCGTTCGTGCTGGAGAAATTGCGTGAGATGCTTGCGTGTGACGGACTCCCAATCGTCGATGCCTTCCCTTTCGGCCCAGTCGACGAAGCGGTTCAACAGTGCGGCATAAGTTTTTTGCGTGTGTTCCGCCTGCCCTTTTTCATGGCGGATATACTGCAAAAAATCTTCAATGGCGGCGTGCATTTTATTTGAGCCAGTATTCCGGTTTGCGGTGCAGGTGCATAACGGCGGCGACGAAGATTATTTCGTCATCAACCCGATAAATAATTCCGTACGGGAATTGCATCAAGAGGCATCGACGGTAAGCGTTGGTGATAAGGCGGCATCGGTTTGGATCCTGCGCGATGGTGCGGGATGCCTGCTCAAGTCGCCCGAGAAATTCACGGCCCAATCCTTCCTGTTGGGTTTCGTACCACGCGGATGCCTCCTGCATTTCGCGTTTGGCATTGCGGGAGAAAACTATTTCCATCCCAGCTCGCGGCGGATTGACTCGAATACTTCTGTGCCCGGTATGCCTTCCGCCTCGCCGCGCTTCCAGGCTTGGTAGCGACGATCGGCTTCTTCAACCCAAGCAGCATCAATTTCCGTGAGCGGTTCGCCATCGAGGCTTTGCAATAAGTTTCCCGCCAATTGCTCGCGCTCGGTGGCTGGCAGGGCCATGGCCTGCATGGAAATTTCTTCCGCATTCATGACGTCAGTGTGAAGCAAAATTATGACGAGTCAAGCGCGCCGGTGAGGCGTTGGTAGGCTTCGAGGTAGCGGGCTTGGGAGCGTTGGATGAGGTCGTCAGGCAGCACGGGGCCGGGGGGGGTCTTGTCCCAGTCAAGAGTTTCAAGGTAGTCGCGGACGTATTGTTTGTCGAAGGCGTGTTGGCCTCGGCCGGGCTCGTATTCGTCCAGCGGCCAGAAGCGGGAGCTGTCGGGGGTGAGCACTTCGTCGATGAGCACGAGCTCGCCATCGATGCGGCCGAATTCGAATTTGGTGTCGGCGATGATGATGCCGCGTTCGCGGGCGTAGTTGCGCGCTTCGGTGTAAATTTGCAACGAAAGGTCACGCACTTTTTCGGTCGTCTCACGGCCTTCGATTTCCACGGCTTGTTCGAAGGAAATATTTTCGTCGTGGCCTTCGTCGGCTTTGGTGCTGGGGGTGAAGAGCGGCTGCTCAAGCTCGGCGGATTCCAGCAAATCATCGGGCAAGGGGATGTCGCACACGGTGCCGTTCTTTTTGTATTCCTTCCAGCCGCTGCCGGTGATGTAGCCGCGCACGATGCATTCGATGTTCAGCGGCTCGGCTTTTTTGACAACCATACTGCGGCGGGCAAGATGGGCGAGGCTATCGGGCAAGCCATCGGCCACGCGGTGGTTGGGCACGAGATCGGCATATTTATCGAACCAAAAATGCGAAATTTGCGTGAGCACTTCCCCTTTGCGAGGGATGCCGTTGGGCAGCACGACATCAAACGCGCTGACGCGATCGGAGGCGACAAAGAGGAGGTGCTCTCCCATGTCAAAAATTTCACGGACTTTGCCGCTTTTGATTTTGGTCAGTTCAGGAATATCCAGCTCTAGCAATGCGTCATTGGGCATGCGCGGGAGTATCCAAAAGATCGGCCTCACGGCAAGCGGGGAAAATTCACAATCCATTCACTGCCCGCCGACAACCTCGACACTGCACCGCTTCGCCGTTATTTTCGGCGCGTGAATATTATGGTCACCGGCGGCGTGGGGTTTATCGGCTCGCACGTGTGTGAACGGCTGCTCGATGCCGGCCACACGGTCTGCGCGCTGGATGACCTCAACGATTTTTACGATCCCGCCCTCAAGCAAAACACCCTGCGCGAACTGCAGGCGCGCGCACAGTCCTTCGTGTTTGTGCACGCGGACATCACGAATCGCGCTGAGGTGAACGAAGTGTTTGCCAGCATGGCCTTCGACCAAATCATCCACCTCGCCGCTCGCGCCGGAGTGCGACCGAGCCTCGAGCAACCGGCGCTCTATCAACGCGTCAACGTCGAAGGCACCGTGAATGTCCTCGAAGCCGCCCGCGAGCGGGGCATCAAAAAGATTACCATTGCCTCGTCCTCATCCGTATACGGCGTGAATTCCAAAGTGCCCTTTAGCGAGGCCGATCCCATCTTCAACGCCATCTCGCCTTACGCCGCCAGCAAGCTTGCGTGCGAAGCGCTCGGGCACACGTATCATCACGTGTATGGGATGGACGTTTGTCTGTTGCGATTTTTCACCGTGTACGGCCCGCGCCAACGCCCCGACCTCGCCATCCACAAATTCGCCAAGCTCATGCACGCTGGCCAGCCCATCACGATGTTTGGCGATGGCACCGCGTCGCGCGATTACACTTATGTGGATGACATTGTCGACGGCGTCCTCGCCGCCACCGGGCGCGAGTTCGGCTGCGAAATCGTCAACCTCGGCGAATCACAAACCATCCAACTCAGTCGCCTCATTGAATTGCTCGAAACCGCCCTCGGCGTGAAAGCCGAAATCAACCGAGAACCCACGCAGCCCGGCGACGTCCCCATCACCTTCGCCAACATCGAGAAAGCCCAACGCCTCCTCGGCTACAATCCACAAACAAAAATCGAAGACGGCATCCCGCGCTTCATCGAATGGTTCCGTCAGCAAACCGTCTGACCATGCTTGCCGAGTTTGTTTACTGCTATTTGCTGCGCCCATGGCCGTTGCGGCCCCTGGCGAATTGGGCCATTCGGCAGCTGTTGCCCGCGCAGGTGAATTTTGGTGAAGCGGTGGTAGTACTCAATCCCGATGACCCCGTTGTCTCCGGCGCGCTGCACTTTGGCGTGTACGAAAAGGCGGAGACGATTTTTTTCCAAACCGCCTGTCGTGAAGGAATGACTTTTCTCGATGTGGGCGCGAACCTTGGCTACTACACCGCCCTCGCCGCGCGCGCCGTGGGGCCCAACGGAAAAGTCATCGCGCTGGAACCCGACCCCGAAAGCTTCAAGTACCTCGAGCAAACCATCGCTGCCAACGGCACGGAAAACGTGCAAGCATTCCCCGTCGCCGCCTCCGATGCACCGGCCAAGCTGCCGCTTTACATTTCGGCTGATAACCGCGGCGACAATCGCCTTTACGCGCCGGGTGAATCCCGTCCGCAAGTGGAAGTGATGGCGGTCCGCGCCGACACGTTGCTTGCCGAAAACAAAATAGACACCGTCGATTTCATCAAAATTGATGTGCAGGGTTACGAGCCCAAAGTCATTTCCGGTCTGCGTGAGACCATCGCACGCTCGCCCAGCCTCGCATTGCTCACCGAGTTTTGGCCCAAGGGCATCCGCGATGGCGGCGGTGACCCCACGGATTTTCTCAACACCCTCCGTGATCTCGGCCTCACGCTGCACGAGTTAAAGGCCGACGGCGAACTCGCTGAACTCACGGATGACGGCGACTTGATCGCCCGCCACCAAGGCCGCCGATACACAAACCTCGTGGGCCGCAAAGGCCGCAAAAAAATCTGATGGCCGAACGCGAATCCAAACTTGCCTTCCTGCGCCAAAGCGGCTGGCTCGCTCTCGCCACCGGCATCGCCGGCCTCACTTCGTACGCGGTGCATCCCTTCATCAAAGACGCCAAGGCCGAGTACGGCGCGTTCACCGCGATGCTGCAGTTGCTCAACCTCATCGCCATTCCGGCCATCGGTTTGCAGGCCGTCTTCACGCACAAAGCGGCGGAGGCAAAAACCGACGACGATCACCAACGCCTCGCGCGCGAGCAAATGGCAATCGGCATCGTCGTGTTTGCGTTGGCGGCGGTAGCGTTTGCGTGGATGCATTTCAATGGCGATGCATTGGTGGCTTCGATGAAACTGCCGTCGCTCAACGTGTTATTGGTCACCCTTGCCTCGGGCGTGTTTGCGCTGCTGTTGCCGATGGTGTACGGCGTGCTTCAGGGACGGCAGCGGTTTTTCTGGCTCGGCTGGGCGATGCTCTCGCTGGGCGTAGTGCGCTTGGCAGCGGTGGCCGGGCTGGTTTTTGCCTTTGACGACTCGGCACTCAACGGGATGGTGGGCGTGGGGCTGGGATTTCTGTGCGCGTTTCTCATCGCGTGCACGACGTCCGGCCTGCCCTCGCTGCATCCCGCACAATGGCTGCGGTGCGTCA
>Ga0302135_10002347_pt1 | contig 11348 bp, 9 predicted proteins | sample CBN3_surface_MG_FD_203119 | JGI IMG/M metagenome (GOLD analysis project Ga0302135, IMG submission 203119) | Marine microbial communities from Western Arctic Ocean, Canada - CBN3_32.1 | ecosystem: Environmental > Aquatic > Marine > Oceanic | place: Canada: Western Arctic Ocean | collected 2017-09-15 | reverse complement strand
AACCCGAGAGAAGGCCGGTTCTCTCGGGGTTTTGTATGACTCGTACCCGGTGAAATTCCCAGAGGAACTTATCGAGCAGAGCTATTTGTAAAGTGGTTTTTCAGATTTACCGGTTTACCGTCGGAGCTGCCGACGTTTAGTCACTCGCAGCCATTTCACGAGCCGAGCGCCTTCGGGCCGCACGGTGGTGACGCAGGAACGGTGGAAGATCGAGGGCCTCTTCATCACCAAGAACATCGCTGAGGGCGGCCGTTACAGCAGCCTCTTTCTCAGCAGACGCCTCTGCACTCGGGAAACCAGTCGCAATGATGGTCATCTTGACTTCATTTTCCATCTTGGGGTCAGTGACCATACCGAAGATGATGTTGCAGTCTGGGTCGACCATGTTCGAAACAACTTCGGAAGCCTGTTGTACTTCCTGAAGAGTTAGATCTGTTCCGCCAGTGACATTGAAAATCACACCACGTGCACCTTCGATCGACACCTCAAGAAGCGGACTGTCGATAGCGGCTTCGGCTGCCATAATCGCACGGTCTTCACCGTTACCTTGCCCAATCGCCATCCATGCGGGTCCGGCGTTGGACATGATCGCTTTGACGTCGGCGAAGTCGAGGTTGATTTCACCGGGCATAAGAATCAGTTCAGCGATCGACTGAACTCCCTGTCGCAGAACGTCGTCTGCCATTCGGAACGCCATGTCCATCGACAGATTCTCTGTCGACATGATCAATAGACGGTCGTTCGGGATAACGATCAGAGTGTCGACAACTTCAGAAAGTGCCTTGATGCCTTCGTCGGCCTGGCGACGACGACGTGCACCCTCGAAGTTGAACGGCTTGGTTACAACACCAACCGTCAACGCACCGATCTCTTGGGCGACTTCGGCGACGACTGGTGATCCACCAGTGCCCGTTCCACCACCCATACCGGCTGCGATAAACACGAGGTCTGCGCCTTCGAGTGCTCGCTTTATTTCATCACGATCTTCTTCGTGGCACTCTCGACCCTTGGAAGGGTCTCCGCCAACGCCGAGTCCGCGAGCGGTGCGATCACCAACTCGTATTCGAATCGGAACGTCCGAGCGGGTGAGCGCCTGGGCGTCTGTGTTTACCGTGATGTACTCAACTTCCGGAATCCGGTCTCGGTACATGCGGGATACGGCGTTCGATCCACCGCCACCGACACCAACAACTTTGATTGTTGCGGATCCGATGTTTCCTTCTACTGGGACAATTGCCTGGTCGACCATTACTGTGTTCTCCTAAGGATCAACCTGCCACTTTTAGAGTTGGCTGGAAGATCGCGGATGTTGGGGTTAGCGCCGTTCAATCGAACGGCGAAGTAAGTTTTGTTAGCGCCCAAAAAGAAATCTGTTCGCGTCAGTAAACCGAAACGGTTTACCCGCCAACAGTCTCCTTTTCTCGGTTGGCATCGCTTTCGCGTTTTGATAGCCAGCCGCGGATCATCGACAGAGCACCTGCCGGAGTATTTGTTTTCACATCGGATTCGCCGGAGTTACCGGAGTCAGATGTAATGTTTTGCTTACCTGTGTGGTTTTCTGCTGGCAGGTTGCGCATGCCCCAGAGAGCAATACCCACAGCTGCCGAGTAAGACGGATCGTTGGTGCCCCGGGGCATACCATCGAGACCGCGTGGTGTAGCGAGTCGAACCTTCCGTTGGAAGATTAGTTTTGCAATATTCAGGAAGCCCTCGAGCTTGGCCCCGCCGCCAGTGAAGACGATTCGATCGGCCGGTATATCGGCCAGATGAGGCTCTTCGAGCTTGAACAGAATCATTCGGAATAGCTCCGATGTACGTTCTTTCAAAACCTGCCCGACTTCACGCTTGGTGATAGTCAGAGACTGATCCATAGTCGTCGGGTGAAGAGTGATTTCGTCTTTCATGCCTGCAAGTTCAGGTGCCGCGGTGCCGTGCTCGACTTTGAGCTGCTCAGCAGAATCGAAATCGATTGCAAAAGCAATGCTCAGGTCGTTCGAGAACTGGAATCCACCAACCGGAATAACGGCAGTATGGACAACCGCGCCATCGTGATAGACGGCGATATCCGAGGTACCGCCACCCACGTCGACAAGCACTGCGCCTTCTTCACGCTCGTCAGCCGTCAGCACAGCATCGGCGCTGGCAACTGGCTCGACGACCATCGAAGAAACGCGAACACCCGCGTCTACTACGGCGTTGTGAAGTTCAGTGATCTTCGAAATAGATCCTGTGATTACGTGACTTTCAACATGAAGCTCGCCGGTGTGCATACCCAGTGGGTTGCGAATGCCGTACAGACCATCTAGCGCATAGCTGCGAGGGATGACGTGCAGTAACTTGCGATCGTCAGCGAGGTCGACTGCTCCAGCAGCTTTCTTCGCCGCCGACAGATCGAGATCTGTGACGGTTCGAACGCCATCGGGGCGTGGCACGTTTACCCAGCGATTCTTCGATTCGACGTGACTACCAGTCAACCCGGCGTATACACGGTCGATCTCTACACCAGCTTCTGCCGATGCAATCGCCAGCGATTCCTTGATGGCTGCAGTAACGGCGGCCGAATCAGCAACCATTCCTTTGCTCATGCCATCGCACGGCACAAAACCAATACCCGCAACTTCAATACGGTGGTCTGAGCGTTTGCGGGCGACTATCGTGCACACTTTTGTTGTGCCGATATCTATAGCTACTCTGAAGTCTTCTTGCGTCATGATGATCTCCTGATCGGTGTGGGGAGGGGAGTATGGAAACGGAATAGCCGTGACGTATCTGGTGGTTCTGCGGTAGCCGTTCCAGAACAACCGGAGCGGCGGAAGGTCGCCGAGCGCGCACGTCGCCAGATACCAGCCGAACCGGGTGCGCTCAGGATGAAGACGATGCTCATATTCGTTCAGCCACCCGTAACTTGGCGCTGCGAGCACGCGGGTTCGATCCGATCTCTGTATCGGTAGGAATCAAAGGACGCCTGGTGATGATTTTCAACGTCGCCAGGTGGTCACATCGACATATTGGCGTGCCGGGAGGGCAGATACAGTCGGATGCTTGCTTCCGGACGAAATTCTTTACGATTCGGTCTTCAAGTGAGTGGTATGAAATAACGGCGATTCGGCCTCCCTGACCAAGCAGCGATACAGCCTGCTCAAGAGCCGTTTCGAGTGCCGACAACTCATCATTCACAGCGATGCGAATGGCCTGGAATGTTCGGGTAGCGGGATTCGTGCGCTTGCCTCGCCGCGGATTTACCCTCTCGATAATCTCGGCAAGTTCGAGAGAGGTGTTGATCGGTCGGCTGCGTACGATTGCACGAGCGATTCGACGAGCTGCGCGGTCTTCACCGAGATGGAAAATAAGGTCAGCAAGTTCAGATTCTGCGTAACCGTTAACGATGTCGGCAGCAGTTACTTGCTGATCGAAACTGAATCGCATATCGAGCGGGTCAGCACGACGGAAGCTGAAGCCGCGCGACTCCCTGTCGAGTTGAAGCGACGAAACTCCAAGGTCAAACAACACACCGTGAACTGGAACAAATTCGTATCTCAGAGCAGTTGCTCGAATGTCACGGAAGTTGGTGTTGATAGCGAGAAACGCATCGCCGTGTTCGACAAGTCGTTCTGTCGCAACCGTAATGGCCTCTGCATCCGCATCCAGGCCCAGAACCTGTCCACCCGGGTTGGCACCCTTGAGGATTTCTTTCGAATGCCCGCCCTCACCGAGAGTTCCATCGATATAGCGTCCGCCGGGCTGGACGTTGAGCGCCTGCATTATTTCCGGTGTCATGACCGGGGTATGGTGAAGTTCTAGACCCATGAGAATCACTCGTCCATCTCCACTTCGGTCTGGCGGATAACAATTTGTGTCTGCTCAACCGGAGGAGCCACCTGTGGTGCAGCTTCCGCAATATCTGATGCTTCGGTATCGAGCGTACGGCGCTCTTCAGCCCATGCGGCAGCCGACCAAATTTCGATAAATCTGCCGGTGCCCACGATGATTACGTCTTCACCCAACCCGGCATACTCACGGAGCTGAACCGGAACAACCACTCTTCCACTGCGGTCGAGAGTTCCGACGAACGCACCCGAGAAAGTCAGGCGAGCGAGCTTGCGGGCGCTGGCCGATGTGCTTGGCTGCTGTGAAATGTCGCTGGCAGCCCGTTCCCATTCTTCAGGGGTGTAAGCGACTACGCAGTTGTCATATGCTCGGCCGAGGATGATGCCATCGATGAACGCCATTTTGAATCGAGCAGGAATCGCGACCCTGCCCTGGGGATCGATTCGGTGCTCATATTCGCCGGCGAAAATCATGTACTTCTCGTGGTGCTGGGTGCTGAAGGCAGTTCATCGGTTTGCCCCTATTCGCCCCAATACTCGACAAATTGTGCCAGATCACCACTTTGTACGACAATACAATCCGTACACAGTTTTTGCGATAATTGAATGTGACGAACGTACTCTGCGGCGTGCTAGCATTTCGAAATTCGAACTCGTACCTTCGTACTCCCAGTTTGGGATCGAGATCATTGGTACCTTCGTACTCAGGGCACTAGTGGTCGTCAATTACGTCGTGCGCCGTCGTGCGCCACAGGGAGAAATCAAAATAATTGCATACGCAGTGCTGACCAGCAGCGACACGGGATCGGCCGGGAAACGGGTTGATACGAGCGGTGACGCCGTAGTGGAAATCATGGATGGCGCAGGGTTTAGGCTGGCTGAGAGAGTGATGCTTCCAGACGATTTCGACCAGCTTTCCGAGCAGATTATTTCCTGGTGTGATTCAGGCAATATCGATGTAGTTTTGACCACCGGTGGCACAGGTTTGTCTTCCCGCGACGTTATGCCGGAAGTAACAAGAAAACTCATCGACCTTGAGATACCTGGAATGGCGGAGGCAATGAGGGCTGAGTCCCTCAAGGTCACTAGCATGGCAATGATCTCCAGAGCAGTAGCAGGTGCACGAGGCTCGACATTGGTCATCAATTTGCCTGGCAGCACCGGCGGTGTTCGCGACAACCTGGGTGTTGTGCTCCCTGTGATAGAGCATGCGGCTGAAGTGCTTCAAGACCGGCAAGCAGGGGAACACCCTATTTAGAGTCCTTAGCCACGTCTCTCCGTGTGTGCGCACGCGTGCGGTTCTGTTTTACTGGATTGCTGACGTCGTGCCTGGGGATGACAATAGTCAGTCAAGAATTACGTTTCGCAAAAACTGTCCATGAAAATTTCGATAATCACGCTGTTCCCGGAAATGTTTGATGGCCCGCTCGGAACGAGCATCATCGGACGCGCAGTCGAATCCCGCCAAATCGAGATAGAGCTGGTTCAGTTACGCGACTTTGCCCCGGACGAACGCGGGACCGTTGACCAGCCTCCGTTCGGTGGTGGTGCCGGAATGGTGCTGCAGGCTGGACCACTCGTGCAGGCAGTCGACTCGGTCGCCGAAAAGTCGAATGCTGATAAAAAACCGCATGTTGTCCTGATGTCGGCACAGGGTGCCCCTCTCACGCATCGGCGTGTTCAAGAGCTATCGACCATGCCCGAAATCACAATTGTTTGCGGTCACTACGAAGGCGTAGACGAACGATTCATTGATCTACGTGTCGATGAAGAGATCTCCATTGGTGACTTTGTTATGACCGGTGGCGAGATACCCGCTATGGCGCTCACCGATGCAATGGCAAGGCTAATTCCGGGGGTTCTCGGTGACGATGATTCCTCGAAGCACGATTCATTCGCACCCGGATCCGACTCCCTGCTGGAAGGTCCGGTTTACACCCGTCCCTCCGAATTCCAGGGATTTCAGGTCCCAGAAGTGCTCCTGAGCGGCGACCACATAAAAATCGAAGCATGGCGGCGTACTCAGGCGCTCCGGCGCACCGAAGAACGTCGTCCCGACCTTCTCAACGATTGGCCTTCTTCCGAGTAATCTTGCTCTCGATCCTGATTGCAGTGAAAAAATGGTTCAAATCGGTGTTGCTGGTCGGCAGAAATCGGTTGTATATTTAACAGTCTGCACTGACACACATCGACGCCTTTGGGCGTCTTTTCGCGACGAAAGATTTTAGACATGGATGCCGCATCACTGGTCGAGCGAAAGATTCTAGACCACATCGATGATTTCCAACCCGGTGACACCGTTACCGTGAACCTTCGCATTGTTGAAGGTGAACGCCAGCGTATTCAGGCGTACCAGGGAAACGTGATTTCCGGTAAGCACCGAGTCGCAAAGACTCCACTGCCCGGCGACACGTTCATGGTTCGTCGTGTTTCTTACGGCGTAGGTGTAGAACGAATCATTCCGTTCCACTCACCAAACGTTGAATCAGTGAAGGTAACTCGTCAGGGCAAAGTCAGACGATCCCGCCTCTACTACCTCCGTGGTCTTACAGGCCGCAAGGCTCGAATCAAGGAACGACGCGACAACTAGTCGTTGACCGCCCGGCTGAAATAGCCGATTCGAGCGTATGTAACCACCCTCTCCCAGAACCCGGAGAGGGTTTTTATTTGGTCGTTTATTTGTCATCAACGGTTTGACCCATCTCAGATGGCGCAGATAATTGCCAGCATCTATCCGGTAGCCAATACCTGATTACCAAAAATAACGGAGCCACCAATGCGATTTGCTGAAGTAGCCGTCGACTTTCCCGACGACCACTCGCGCACGTTTAGCTACTCGGTTCCAACTGCGATGGGTGTCGTCACAGGCGATCTCGTCTGGGTGCCGTTCGGGCCACGGACACTACAGGGTGTCGTGTTCGAATTGACCGATAACGCATCTGTCGATCTCGACAACATCCGCCCGATAACCGCCCGAACCCTCGGCGGACCATTCATTAGCAAGCATCTGCTTAAAACTGCAAGATGGGTTGCCGGGTACTACCGAACCACGCTGTTCACCGCTTGTTCGCTGTTGCTTCCTCCCGGAGCTTCTTCGAGATTACGAACATGGTTATCAGAAGGAGATTCGAAGCCCGATGCGTCGCGCCGGGAACTCCAGGCAATCAACTATGTTCGAGAGCGAGGCAGGGCACCAAAGTCGAGAGTCGCACGGCGACTCGGGCTTGGCGGGGCACCGATAATCGAACGACTTATACGCCAGCGGGTACTGCAGGCCGAGTCGGAATGGGAAAAACCTCGTGTGTCAGAGGTCTACTCGAACAGAATCGAACTGGCCGCATCGGACACTGACGTAGCGACGGCAATCGAGCAGCACGACCAGGGAATATCCCAACGCCGTGCAGAGCTGCTCGGGTGGTTTCAGTCGGGAAAGGTCGCCCGAACAAAAACTGCACTGAACGAACAGTTCGGAGCCGCAGCAGTCAAATGGGCTTTTGGCGAAAACTATCTCAAAATCCGAAAGATCCGGCGAGATCGTGATCCACTGGCCGACTACTTTTTCCAGCAGGAGTTTGCCCACACCCCTACCGCTCCGCAGCGCGCTGCAATCGAGGAAATAGTCACCCAGGTTCTCGCAGCAAAACCTTCTGCGATTCCCAGCGACCGGCAGTTTCTTCTTCATGGAGTCACTGGATCAGGCAAAACAGAGGTCTATCTCCAGGCGATAGAAGCGTGTTTGGCGGCCGGTAAAAAAGCCATATTCCTCGTGCCAGAAATAGCCCTGACACCGCAGACACTCAAGCGCATCGCTGCCCGCTTTCCCGGCAAAGTAGCGGTACTCCACTCCGGTCTGACAGCAGGACAGCGATACGACCAGTGGTGGCGAGTCAAAAACGGTGGTTTCCCAATTGTTCTGGGATCACGTGGGGCAATCTTTGCTCCTGTAGAAAACCTTGGCCTCATCGTTATCGACGAGGAGCATGAATGGACCTACAAGCAGGGAGATCAGGCACCTAGGTACCACGCCCGAGCGGTCGCCGAGCAGCTATCTGAGATCACGGGAGCGACCCTGGTTCTCGGCAGCGCCACGCCCGATATTTCTAGCTACCGGCATGCCCAATCCGGCCACTACCGGCTGCTCGAATTGCCGAACCGAGTCGGCTCTGGCACTGGCGAACAAGCTACCGTGTTGACTCAGCCGATGGCCAAAGTCGAGATCGTCGACATACGCGACGAACGCGATGATGGCCACTTCGAAATGCTCAGCCGCCGTCTAATCGACTCAATGCGGGATGCGCTAAACGCCGGCGGCAAAGTGATTCTCTTCCTTAACCGGCGCGGCTCTGCCTCGTTCATTCAATGCACAGAATGCGGCAAAGTACGGCAGTGTCGACGTTGCGACACAGCGCTCACGTATCATCGTGACAACAAAGACCCACGCGCCCAGAATGGCAAACTCGTCTGCCACTACTGCAACTACACAGTTGGGGCAGGCTCGAAGTGTCCGAAATGTGGTGGCAAACAGATGCGTAGATCAGCCCCCGGCACACAGATGGCAGTTGAAACCGTTCAGCAGTATTTCGCAGGGGTAGAGGTCGTCCGGTGGGATTCCGACAGTGCCCGAACCGCGGCCGATCACCAGAAGATCATGGACGAGTTCGTGAATAGCGAAGCAAGCGTGCTGGTCGGCACCCAGATGGTCGCCAAAGGACTCGATATCCCGAGTGTGACTCTGGTTGGCGTGATTTCGGCCGACACCGGTCTGGCAGTTCCCGATTTCCGAGCCGGTGAGCGGGCATTTCAGGTGCTCGCACAGGTAGTGGGGCGAAGCGGAAGGGGAGCATGGGAGGGTCGGGCGATCATCCAAACGTTCAACCCGGATCACTACGCCATCCAAGCCGCTGGTGATCAGGACTACAAGTTGTTCTACGACACTGAGATTGGCTTGCGATCGGCACAGGCCAACCCGCCATTTACCAGCATGATCAAGCTGATGCACTCGGCCGCCAACCCGGAGATCGCAAGAACGGAAGCAGAGAGATTCGCAAACGAGCTTTCCGAGACTCGTGAATCGCACGGTGAGACGGACACAGAAGTTATAGGCCCCACTCCTGCGTACCCGCAGAAATTACGAAATATGTACAGGTGGCAAATATTGCTCAAGGGCTCTCATCCTGAGAGACTTCTTGAGTTACTACCAACGAACACACTCTGGACCATCGATGTCGATCCTGCTTCGTTGGGGTAGTCGCAGATTTATAACTCACCAGACGCTACATCACAATTAGGGTCAGCCAGCCAACGCCAGGTCAGAAAGACAATCCCGTGCCAATAAGGCGAATCAGGGTGTTTCCCGATCCGATACTTCGCAAGAAGTGCAGGATGGTTCGCCACGTCGACGACAAAGTCCGTGAGCTTGCAGCCGACATGATCGAAACGATGGATGCCGCTGGCGGCGTGGGGCTAGCAGCGAATCAAGTCGGTGCGCTCCAGCGAGTAATAACCCTTCATCTGCCCGGCGATGAATCTGCCATCGTTCTCGTCAATCCTGAAGTAAGAGAAACCGAGGGTGAGCGGGAAATTATCGAAGGCTGCCTTTCATTTCCCGGTTACGAGGGAATGGTGAAGCGTTCGGTGACTGTAAAGGCCAGATGGCTCGACGAAAACGGCTCAAAAATCAAGGTCATTGCAGAAGATCTGTTTGCACAGGCTATTGAGCATGAAGTCGATCACTTGAACGGGATTTTGTACATCGACCACCTACTTGCGCACGAAAAACTCGCCGCAGCTGGGTCACACGTGGATGAAGACGAACCCCACATGCACGATGTGGAGCTAGAGGTTCACGTAGATCACAGCGACGAGCCAGAAGAAGAAGCAGAGCGGCCAGAAGATCCGGAAGAGCCAGAAGAACAAGAAGAGCCAGATATCGAAGTCGTTCACTCGACCATAAAGTTCAGCGATCTCTACTCAGATTCATCCATTGATCAGATGCAGTACGAGCTCCGCAACTCTGGTTTCGTTATTGATGCACCCGACTCAGAATCATCTCTGGCGCATCACGACCACGGGCATGACCACGATCACGACCACGTCGAGTCTGACGATCCTCATCTCGATGGAGGAGTGCTACTCGACCCCGAACACAAGCACTAGTTGCCGTTAAGTCAGCCCCAAAGCCACAAATATGAACAAAACGTGGGGCTGAGGATACTGCGAATTTACGTTGCCCTGGTGCTATACTTTTTGCTTGTCTGGATCGTCCCGGCGAGTTCCGACTAATTTCACGTTTGATTCGTTGACGCTACTCTGAGCATTTCAGGGCGTCATCGAGAGTTCGTTCTTGTAACGTACTGACGTCACCAGATAGGTGAATAAACGTCAGAATAAATCACATAGACACGCCGCCTTTGCGGCGCGTTTCGCGTAAGAGTCTGAGTTATTGAGTAGATTCAGAGGCCTCGTCCTCGTTGCAATACTGGTTGTCATTTCGGTTGTTGTATTGGCAATTTCCGAAGTTAGTGTCCTCGGGTTCACCCGCGGGGGGGATAGCCCTCTCGGCTTGAGCCTTGGACTGGACCTCGAAGGTGGCACCCATCTTGTCTACAAGGTGGTGTCCGAAGAAGGTCAGGGCGAGCCTTCGAAAGACGACATGGAAGGCCTTCGCAATATCATCGACCGTCGTGTCAATGAATTCGGTGTCAGTGAAGCGACTGTCCAGCTGCTCGGAGGCGGAATCGATTCCGTTGCAGACCGAGTAATGGTCCAGATCCCTGGTCAGACGGGGTCCGCAATCACATTGAACTTTGCTGCCGACTCGGTATCGTCCGAAGAACTCGAACGGTTCTTCCGTGAAAACCTTGGCCGGTCGGATGCATCTGTAAAGCAGAACACCAACGGTTCACTCGTAGTGCAGCTCGATAAAATTCAGGGTGAAGTACGCGATATTGACGGAAACGTTGTTACAGAGTCTGAAGCCGATGGATGGCGAGAAGCGGTCACCGCTGAGTATCCGGTAGCACTGCAACTTGGCTACGGACTAGTCGAGCTCGATCCCCCAATCGCAGGCGACGACACCGCTGACGATGCCGAAGAACCCGGAATCGAAACCCTGCCAACACTCGGCGAGGTTGAAGCCGCATTTGCTTCAGTGGGCCGTGGCGACGCATCGATCGAAGCGGTACCTGGGGCAGACGGCCTCTTCTCTATTACGATGCACGGACTTGACACCAGGTCGACAGATAACGAAGGCAATCCGATATTCGGTGAAGACCAACAGCTAATTGCAGCGCTCCGCGATATCGGGAATCTGCAGTTCAACGCCATGCAGGGATCACTCACCCAGTGGGCTGTCGGTGGTGGCGTTCAGGAAGCAAAAAACCTGATTGGTAAAACAGCCAAGCTCGAATTCAGGTACCGAGAATGTGGTGATATAGAACCGCCTTCACCCAGTGATCCGTGGCCACCCAACGGTATGACAATAGATCAGTGGTTGATCGAACGATGTACTAACCCTGTGTA
>Ga0302135_10002346_pt1 | contig 11350 bp, 6 predicted proteins | sample CBN3_surface_MG_FD_203119 | JGI IMG/M metagenome (GOLD analysis project Ga0302135, IMG submission 203119) | Marine microbial communities from Western Arctic Ocean, Canada - CBN3_32.1 | ecosystem: Environmental > Aquatic > Marine > Oceanic | place: Canada: Western Arctic Ocean | collected 2017-09-15 | reverse complement strand
GTTTAATCACGAATCGATGGCGCATGTGGGCACGCTGGTGAAAGGCCGCGTCAGCGAAATGAACGTACATCTGGGCGACACGGTGAAAAAGGGCAACGTGCTGTTCACCATCGAGAGCCCCGAACTGGGTGCGGCGCAGAATGCGTTTCTGAAGGCACTCGATTCTGAGGCGGCTGCCTTGCCGGCGGTGGCATTGGCACAAAACAATGCCGGCGAAGCGCAAGCAGAAGCGGAAGGCAAAGTCGCCGAGGCGATGCTGGCTTTGGCGAAAAATCCCGCCGCCGTCGCGCTGGCGCAAGGCAAGCTCGCAGCCGCCAAGCCGGTTTTGCAGCGGGCCACGGAACTTTTGGCAAGCGGCAAAAAACTCGCCGCCGCAGGCGCGTTGGCCGCCACGGAACTCAAGCGCCGCGAAGCCTCCGTGCAAACTGCCATCGCCGATGTGCAATCTGCCGAGGCCGCGCTGGCACAGGCGAAGGCGCAACAGGCACGCGACATCGCTGCCGCCACGGCCAAGACGGCCGCCGCTGCTGCCGGTCTCAAGGCCGCGCAAGCGCAACAAGCCAAGGCACTGGGCGAAGCGATCAGCGCGCTCAAAACCGCCCAGGCCACGGTGGCCACAGAGCGCAATCGGTTGGCGCTTTTTGGCATGGAGGTCGGCGCCATCACCGCGCTGGAAAAAGATCGCGCGTTGACGCCGCATTACATTGTGCGCGCGCCGCGTGCGGGGACGGTGGTGGAACGCGAAGTGACGCTCGGCGAAATCGCCAACCCAAACCAGCCGCATTTGCTGGTGCTGGCTGATCTCTCGCGCGTTTGGGTGTTGATGGAAGTGCCGCCCGCGCGCGCCGAAGGATTAATGCCCGGCCAAGCCGTCACGCTCGTGAACAAGGAAACCGGCTATCGTACCGACGCGCAGTTGGCGTACGTCAGCCCGTTGGTGGATCCCGAAACGCGTACGGTGCAGGCGCGCGTGGAACTGGATAACGCCAGCGGCAAATGGCGGCCCGGCCAATTTCTCACCGTGCAAATCCCCACCGGCGGGGTGCCCAAGAAAACGCTCGTCGTGCCCGAGAGCGCCGTGCAAATCGTCGACGGCCAGCCGACGGTTTACAAGGTGAAGAAAAATATTTTCACCGCGCATCCCATCGAAGTCGGCGAACGCGTCAACGGAATGATTCGTGTGCACAAAGGCTTGAAGGAAAATGACAGCGTGGTGGTTAATGGAACGTTCGAACTCAAAGCCGAGTTCGGCAAAGCGGGCGCGGGGCAAGATCATAGTCATTAATGACCAAGGACCAAAACCCAATGCCCAAGGAAATCCCAATGCCCAATTCCCAAACACATTCCTCCCAAATCAATTGCCATTGGACATTGGTTCTTGGTCATTCCTTGGGCCTTGCTCATTGGTCATTGGAAATTTTTTAACCCATGCTCCAACGCATCCTAAAACTCGCTATCGACCATCGCCACCTCGTGGTGGTCGTCACTGTTGTGCTCGCCATCGTTGGCGCGCGGTCGCTTTGGCGGCTGCCCATCGATGCGGTGCCGGACATCACCAACAACCAAGTCCAAATCAATGTCGTCGAGCCCGCGCTTTCGGTGGAGGATATGGAGCGGCTTGTCACCTTTCCACTCGAGACGGCGCTCACGGGCATCCCCGGCCTTGAGTACACGAGGTCCATTTCGCGCAATGGCTTTTGCCAAATCACGGCGGTGTTTGAGGACAAGCTCGACATCAACCTCGCGCGGCAGCTCGTGGGCGAACGCCTCGATGGCGCGCGCGAAGATTTACCGGAGGGAATTAAACCCGCGATGGGCCCCATCACCACCGGCCTCGGCGAGGTGCTGATGTGGTCGGTGGAATACGGCGCGGCGCGCACCAACGCAATGGCCGGCAAGCCCGGTTGGCAGCCTGATGGCGCGTACCTCACGCCCAATGGCGAGCGCCTCACCAATCGCGTGCAGCGCCTCACTTGGCTGCGCACGGTGCAGGATTGGATCATCCGCCCGCAACTGCGCACCGTGCCAAACATCGCCGACGTCGATGCCATCGGCGGTTTTGTAAAACAATATCACGTGCTGCCGCGCCCTGCCGCGCTGCAAAGTTTTGGGCTTACGTTGCAGGACGTCATCGCCGCGCTGGAACGCAACAACCGCAGCCTCGGCGCGGGCTTCGTGGAACGCAACGGCGAGGCCGCGCTTGTGCGCGTGGATGGAAGGTTGCGCGGCTTGGGCGACATCGCGCGCGTGGTTTTGAAGGAACACAACGGCACGCCGGTCAGGATTGGGCAAGTCGCGGAGGTCACCATCGGCGGCGAGCTGCGACAAGGCAGCGCCAGCGCGGACGGACGCGAAACGGTCATCGGCACCGCGATGATGCTCACCGGTGCCAACAGCCGCGCGGTGGCGGTGGACACCCTGTCACAATTTAATTACGTCACAAATAATTTGCCGCAAGACATCATCGCGCGTCCCGTGCTCAACCGCTCGCGCCTTGTGGACGACACCATCGGCACTGTGACTCACAATCTTTTTTTCGGCGCGCTGCTTGTCATCGTTGTGCTCTTTGCGCTGCTCGGCAATCTCCGCGCTGCATTTCTCACCGCGCTGGCCATCCCACTCTCGATGCTGCTCGCCGCGTTGGGGATGACGCATTACGGCATCAGCGGAAATCTGATGAGCCTCGGCGCGATTGATTTCGGCATCATCATCGATGGCTCCGTCATCATCGTCGAAAATTGCCTGCGCCGATTGGGTGACAAACAACGCGAACTCGGCCGCGTGCTCACCACCGAGGAACGCCTTGAAACCACCCGCGACGCCAGCCACGAAGTCCGCCGCGCCACTGCCTTTGGCGAAACCATCATCATCATGGTCTACGTGCCCATCCTTGCGCTGGCGGGCATCGAGGGAAAACTGTTTCACCCAATGGCGCTCACCGTGATTTTCGCACTCACCGCTGCTTTCATTTTGTCGCTTACGTTTGTGCCCGCGATGGTGGCGCTGCTGGTGCGTGGCAAAGTGGCCGAGCAGGAAAACAAATTGATGCTCGCCGCGCGCGCGGCATACGCGCCGGTGCTGGACTTCGCGCTGCGCCAACGCGCCGTGGTGCTCATCACGGCTGTGGCGTTGTTGGGTGCGGCGGGGGTGCAGTTTGCGCGGCTTGGCCAGGTTTTTATCCCGCGCCTTGATGAAGGCGATGTGGCGATGCACGCGATGCGTATTCCCAGCACCGGCATCGAGCAAAGCACGCGAATGCAGTTGGACGTCGAGACCGCGCTGAAAAATTCCGTGGAAGAAATCAAAGTCGTGTTTTCCAAAACCGGCACCGCCGACATCGCCACCGATCCCATGCCGCCGAGTGTTTCGGACACGTTCATCATTTTCAAACCGCGCGACCAATGGCCCGACCCCAAGCTCTCCAAACACGCGCTCGAGGATAAATTGCGCGCTGCGCTGAAAGATCTGATCGGCAATCGCTACGAATATTTGCAGCCCATCGAAATGCGCTTTCACGAAATGATCGCCGGCGTGCGCGGCGAAGTGGCGGTGAAAGTATTTGGCGATGACCCCAAGGCACTGCGACGCACCGCCGAGCGCGTGGCCGGTGTGCTGGGCCAAGTGCGCGGCGCGGAGGGTGTCAAGGTGGAGCAAACCACCGGCATGCCCATCATCACCGTGCGGCCCAAACGCGATGCGCTCGCGCGACATGGGCTCGACAGCGACACCGTGGTGGACACCGTGAACATCGCCACCGGCGGCCGCGCTGCAGGGCAGGTTTTCCAAGGCGACCGCCGCTTCGACATCGTCGTGCGTTTGCCCGAGGATTTGCGCGAAGACCCCGGCACGCTCGCTACGCTTCCAATTCCGCTGCCTCGTGATGCGAAAACCGGTACGCACAATTCGCACCTCACCCCCACGCGTCCCTTGGGCGATTTGGCCACCATCACCCGCGCCGATGGCGCAAACCAAGTCAGCCGCGAAAACGGCAGACGCCGCGTGGTCGTCCAATGCAACGTACGCGGGCGCGACCTCGGCGGGTTTGTCAACGAAGCCCGCGAGGCCATCGCGCGTGACGTGCAACTTCCCGCCGGCGCATGGATCGCGTGGGGCGGCCAATACGAGCACCTCCTCGCCGCCCGCGCGCGCCTTTCCGTGGTGGTGCCGCTTTGTTTCGTGCTCATCTTCCTGCTACTGTACACCACCTTCCGCGCCGCGCGCCCGGCGTTGCTCGTCTTCACCGGCGTGCCGTTGGCCTTAACCGGCGGCGTGGCCGCGCTCGCCCTGCGCGGGCTGCCCTTCTCCATCTCCGCCGCCGTCGGCTTCATCGCCCTTTCCGGCATCGCGGTATTAAATGGATTGGTTTTAGTCACCTTCATCAATCAACTCCGCGAAGAAGGTAAACCCCTCGAAGACGCCATCCGCGAAGGCGCCCTCACCCGCCTCCGCCCCGTGCTAATGACCGCCCTCGTCGCCTCCCTCGGTTTCCTCCCAATGGCCCTAGCCACCGGCACCGGCGCTGAAGTTCAACGCCCCTTGGCGACAGTCGTCATTGGTGGAATTTTGACCGCCACGGCGCTGACGCTGGTGGTTTTGCCCGCACTATGCCGAATGGCGTTTAGAAAAAAGTCGGAAGAAAGTGAGTAGTGGCTTCCCACTCATCACTTACTCCCCGTCTTTTCCACACCCGCAATCCTCATCGCATGCGGACGATTTTCGTTTGCGCTTGGCGCGCCAAATCATCACGGCGACGGTGAGGATTACCACAGTGGGCGCAGCCCATGTTTGCCAATCGGTCATGGGATGAACAATCCGCTGAGTTGATAGGTGGCCAGCGCGGCGATGTACGCGAAGCCGGTGAGGTAGCCGACCTGAAAAATCGGCCAGCGCCAACTGTTGGTCTCGCGGCGCGTCACCGCCACAGTGCTGAGGCATTGCATGGCAAAAACGTAAAACACCAGCAGGCTCAAACAGGTGCGCACGTTGTAGGTGGGTTTGCCGTTGGCACGTTTCTCGGCGGCCATTTTTTCGCGTACGGTGTTGCCTTCGCCGGAGGCGTCTTCACCAAGATAGATGATGGACATCGTGCTCACGAACACTTCGCGCGCGGCAAAGGAGGCCACGAGGCCGACCCCCATTTTCCAATCATACCCCAAAGGCTCAATCACTGGCTCGATGAACTTGCCCATCCGGCCGGCGGCGCTGTGGGCGAGTTGATCGCCGGCATTTTTGGAATCGCTTTTCGGATACGTGGTAAGCGCCCATAAAATAATGGACAACCCAAGAATCACCGTGCCGGCGCGGCGGAGGAAAATTTTCCCGCGCTCCATCATTTGCATCAGCACCTCACGCCAACCCGGACGTTGATACGATGGCAGCTCGAGCACCATCAGCGTCTCGCTGGTTTTCTTCAACGTGTGATTGAACAGCCAAGCGAAGGCGTACACGCCGAGAATGCCCAGCGCGTAGAGGCCGAGCAGCACGAGCGCCTTTTGCGTGGCGTTGCCGATGGGCAGCATCAGCGCGATAAGCATCAGATACACCGGCAGCCGCGCGGAGCAACTGGTGATGGGCGCGACGAGGATGGTGATGAGCCGGTCGCGCGGGCTTTCCATCGTGCGCGTGGCCATGATGCCCGGGATGGCGCAGGCGTACGAACTGAGCAGAGGGATAAACGCCTTGCCGCTCAGGCCCACGCCGGACATCAGGCGATCCATCATGAACGACACGCGTGCGAGGTAGCCGGTGTTTTCCATGAGGCCGAGGAAGAAAAAGAGCAGCAGGATTTGAGGCAGGAAAATCAGTACGCCGCCCACGCCGCCGATGATGCCCTCGGTGATGAGCGCGCGCAAATCGCCCGGCGACATTCGCGCCTCCACTTGACCGCCCAACCAGCTAAAACCGGCATCAATCCAATCCATCGGATACGTCGCCACGCTGAAAATCGTCATGAACAACCCGGCCAAAATGCCGAGCAAAATCACCCAGCCCCAAACCGGATGCACCAGCACGCGGTCCCAACGATCCGTCGGCGTGAGGCGTTCGGATTCGTCGCGCGCCACGGCGCCTTCGAGCAATGCGCGGATTTTTTTATAACGCGTCGCGGTATCGCCCTCCACTTTTTCCCAATTAGGCTTCGCCAATTCCGCGCCACTCAACGCTACTTGCAATGGCTCCATCCCCACGCGCGCGTTGGCCTGCATGGGCACCACCGGCACGCCAAGCCGTTCGGCGAGTTTCTTGGCCGCAATGGTGATGCCGCGCTCAGTGGCTTCGTCGGTTTTGTTGAGCACGATGATCGTCGGCAAACCCAACTCCATCACCTGCGTGGCGAGATAAAAATGCCGCTCAAGATTGCTGGCATCGATTATGCAAATGACCGCGTCCGGCGTTGGCGTATCCGCGCGTTCACCGCGCAACACTGCGCGCGTAACTTCTTCATCCGGCGACTTTGCGTCGAGACTATACGCGCCCGGTAAATCAATAATGGAAAATTCATTCCCATGTCGGTCGCGCCCGGTGCCCAGTTTTTTCTCAACCGTGACGCCCGGATAATTCGCCACCATTTGGCGCAAGCCGGTCAGCGCGTTGAAGAGCGTGGTTTTGCCGGTATTGGGATTCCCGACCAGAGCAAAGAGACGTTCGGAAGCCATGAGAATTATTGAATGAAAATGTTGGCTGCATCCGCGCCGCGCAACGCCAGCCGCGCACCGCCCACCTCAAACTCGATCGGACATCCCAAAGGTGCCCGCCGCACTAGCCGAATGGACGCGCCCGGCAGTAGGCCCAACTCCATCAAACGCTCGCCGGCGGATTCCGGTAAATTCATATCTCGCAACACCGCTGTCTCACCCACGGCCAGCTCACCAATGTGTTTCGCATCACTCACGAAGGAAAATACTGTTGAAACTCAGTCTCAAAAGCAAACCTAATTTCGACCAGTAGCACCCCACAGACTCGCAAAGGAACTAGCGCGTAGAGGTCTGAGCCAAGCGCCTATGCAGGGTGGTCATGGTGTCCGTCACATTTTTCAACGAACCAACCAATACGTAGCAGCGAAAGGTGTAATTGCCCGTGCGAATGGCTTTCGGATGGGTAACACGAAACACACAATTCCATTTCACAACCTTCTGCGGCGCGAAACGAAATCGTCCGTAGCCGACCTGCTCAAATCCCTTGGATGGTTGCTCGGCCGACCACACGCCCATCGCGTGAAGGCCCTTGGGCGTGGCGAGGATCACCGGCTTCGACAGTTCGCCTGGGCCATCGCTGAGCGGCTGGAGTTGCTGACGCACAGGATCAAACATCCAGAATTTAGAAAATGCCGCCGGCATGTAGCCCGTTACCGCCTCAAACACCGCGTGTCGATGCACCTCCCCTTCCGGCACAGTGAAGGTGGTGTCATACTGGATCGCATGTGGCAAACCGGGCACGCCGATCGTCACGCGTTTCTTCAGCCAATGATTCGAGAGCACCGAGGTATTCTTGGCTAGGTTGGTGCCTGAGCGATCTCCGGGCCGCAACCAAAACGCCATTTGCGAAACGGCAGTCAGCTTATTCCCACGCGCGTGCAGGGCGTGTAACACACTCGTGCTCCGCGGCCCCGCTCCATCAAAGCGCGAACCGGCCTCCGTGGGATTATACGTCTCGCTCTGGATCCGTGAACCCGCATCGAAATTGCTAGCTGACTGCAACTGCCGCCCATGATCCGCACTGTCGATAAACTCGCGCCCGTTCCAAGTCAGCGAATGAATGGCGCCGGCCAACCGGCTGGTAGTGGTGATGACAATCTCCGAAGGCCCCGCTTTCGCGCGAATTTGAGCGTCACCCGAGACCGCCGCTTGTATCGTGCTCACCATCAAAAATGCCAACCCGATCGCGACGCGCATCATTTCTCTCAATTTTTTCGCCATAACAATCTCAGTATTTTGACTATTTCTCATTCGCATACGCCTTATAAGCTCCGGCGATATCCGCCGTCTTCTCGTCGCCGTTGTGAAAAATCACGCGGTGACGGAGGGTGAGGCTTTCGCCTTTTTTTAGCGTTAAGCCGCCATCACCCTTGAGGCCGAGCCCACGGAGGCTGAAGGGATTAGCGGTGAAGAGGCCGTAAGTGCGGACGTGCCAAGCGGTGGGATGGCGGAAGCTTTTGGGATGGTTCAAAATGGCGACGCCAACTATTTGGCCTTTGACGGGGCCGTGGTAATCAACCCACGCGGCGCGCTTGCCCCACGCGGCTTTGTCGGTGATGCCGTTGCTGTTGACGATGCGCCCGCCTTTTTTACTGTCCACATCTATGCTGGTGGGCACGCGCACACTGAAGCCTGCATCTTTTTTATCGGTGAGTTTGCAGTTGCCGTGCTCGGCGGTGAATGTGATATCCACATCGATGATACGTTGGCCGTTGGCCACGCGGAAGGTGTGGGTGCGGGTATCGGCCAAAAGTTTTTTGCCGTTGCTGCCCACGTAATCGTTGCGAGTGATTATGACGGCGGTGGTGCCGCCCTGCACTTTCACAAACTCGCGATGCACCGTGGAGCCCAATCCGGCGAGGCGTTTTTTCTTTTGCGCCGCATTGCCGCCGCGCTCATTGATCGTCATCGGCTCGTGCCACGTATCGAATCCCGCAACGCCCTGATGCCCAAACCACAGCGAGCGATGATGCGGATGGTCGTGCCGCTCGCCCTCGCGTTTTTCTGTGGGATACGCCCGCGTCATCTCTGCGCCATTCGGCCCCATCACCGGCCACATAAACGGCTTGTTGCTCTCCCCAATGATGTAACGCGTGAAAAGCTTGCCATCATAATTAACCGTCACGCCGGCCTTGGTTTTTTCAACAGTAAATCCATCTGCCTCCGCGATTGAAGAAACAGCGAATAGAATTCCGAAAATAATGAGTCGATAAATTGCTTTCATGCGAAGCGACAGCGTGACGCCGAAGACCGGTATGCTCAAGCGCGAATGATGGGCGTATGGGCTCCAACTATTAAAATGTCGGCAGCACTCCAGTCGCGACTGAATTGTAATACATCAAAGATTTTAGGGGTTTCATGAGGTTTTCCTGCTTTGTAAAAGGTTAGAAAGGGCTCGGTTAAAACCGAGCTGGTCCAAGGTTGGGCAAGTCAACATCTAGATCCGGTTTACCCTTGGTGATTAGGTCGGTAACGAGTTGGGCGGTGACGGGAGCAAGACTGAGGCCGAGCATGGCATGGCCGGTGGCGACGGTCGCGTTGGCGAGGCCGGGGACGGAGCCGATGCACGGGAGACCATCGGGAGTGCAGGGACGCAGGCCAGACCACGGCTCGATGCCGGAGAAATCGTCCGGCGCGAAGGCGGGAAAGAATTGGCAAAATCCTTCGATGATACCCTGCACGCGCTTGCGATTTACTGACAAATCGGTGCCGCAAATTTCCATGGTGCCGCCGACGCGAAGTTTGCCGCCCATGGGGGTGACGGCGACGCGGGCTTCCTTGAGCAATGAGCACAGACGAGGCAACTCGGCGGGATTGCGCAGCGTGAGCGAGTAGCCTTTACCACCCTGCATAGGGATGCGCAGGCCGAGTTGGCGCGTGAGGTCGGGCGTCCAAGCGCCGGCGGCGAGGATGACGTGCTCGGCCTTGAGGCGTTCGCCGGTGGCGGTTTCGATGGCGGTGATGCGGTCGCCTTTGCGAATGAATTTTTTGCACTCGGCATCCAAGAAAACTCCACCGCGTTCGCGGATGCCGCGCCGGAGTTCTTCCATAAAAATTTGCGGGTCGAGATGGCAATCCTGCGCGAACCACACGCCGCCAACCACATCCATTGCGATGTCGGGATCCAGTTCGCGTACGCGGGCGGCGTCGCACACCTCCGCCTCCACGCCCACGGCCGCCGCTTGGGCGGCGACTTTGGCTTCGTCCTCAAGGCCGGCCTCGGTTCGGCAGAGCATCATCAAGCCGCGCGTAGCGAGATCGAAATTCAATTCATCAGCCAATTCCAAAAACAACCGGCGGCTCTCGAGGCTGAGGGTGCTGAGGATAGGTTTGGTTTTTTCCACGTGGCGCGCGTTGGCGTGGCGGAAAAATTTCCAACACCAACTCCACAACGCGGGGTCGAGACGCGGCCGCATATAAAAAGGACTCTTCGGATTCAGCATCCACTTGAGTCCCTGCGCAATGACCCCCGGCGCGGCGAGTGGGATGAAATGACTGGGCACCACCATTCCGGCGTTTTCATCCGAGCACGACTCGCGCCGCGTGGGATCGCGATCGATAATCGTCACCGTGCGCCCGGCCTTGGAAAGAAACCATCCGCAGCAAAGGCCGATGACGCCGCCGCCGATGATGAGAATGTCGTGAGATTTATCGGACACGTCAGCGAGGATAAACGATGCCGTGGCGGAATGGGTCGGCGGGGTGAATGATGAGTTCGGATTCGGCGGTGACAAAGGCACGGCCTTTCACAGTCGGTATAACGCCGCCCTCGGGCGCTTCCTCCACCGTGCCTTCGAAAACGGTATCGAGAATGCCCGCTTGTCGCCACGTTTGGCCGGGCAGCAATTTGCCGTCGGCATGCAAACACGCGAGCTTGGCGCTGGTTCCGGTACCGCATGGCGAGCGATCGTATTCGCGGCCGGGGCAGAGCACAAAATTTTTGCTGTCGGCCGCGTCATTGGCCGGCGGACCGAAGACTTCGATGTGATCAATCTCGCCGCCATCTTCACCCGTGATTCCATTCGCCTCCAACGCCTTGCGCACGGCACAGGTAAAATCTGTGAGTCGATCGAGGTTACTAAAGTCCACCAAAATCATGTCGCCGGCCTCGATGAGAAAAAACCAATTGCCGCCCCACGCTACATCGCCATGCACTGTTCCCCAGCCAGGCACTTCCACGGGCACGGCGCCAGCGTGGCGATAGCTACGCACATTTTCTACTGTCACCCAACCCTCTTCGGGCGCACGCACAGTGACGATGCCAGTGGGCGTCTCGATTTTGTTGTCGCCTGCAGTCAATCGGCCAAGATGGGCGAGCGTGACTGTGACTCCGATCGTCCCGTGAATGCAGCCGTGCAAATAACCGACGTTGTTGAAGAACACCACGCCCGCCACGGCATCGGGCTGTGTGGGTTCCACGAGGAACGCGCCCACCATCGCCTCGTGCCCTCGCGGTTCGCAGGCCACGGCGGTGCGCAGCCAATCGTAATTGCTCTGCAAAAAATCGCGCCACTCAGCAGGTGTTGCACCGGGATTGGCTGGCATGCCATCAACCACCACGCGCGTGGGCTCGCCAGCGGTGTGCGAATCGATGACCCGAATTGTTTTTACACCTTCGCTCATGGAACGCGCGCAGCGTACGGTGCGCGCCTAAAATT
>Ga0302135_10002343_pt1 | contig 11353 bp, 6 predicted proteins | sample CBN3_surface_MG_FD_203119 | JGI IMG/M metagenome (GOLD analysis project Ga0302135, IMG submission 203119) | Marine microbial communities from Western Arctic Ocean, Canada - CBN3_32.1 | ecosystem: Environmental > Aquatic > Marine > Oceanic | place: Canada: Western Arctic Ocean | collected 2017-09-15 | reverse complement strand
GGCGATGAGCCGCTCGCAATCTTCGGGCTGAGTAACATCGCCGGTGACAGCCATCGCCTCGCCACCCGCCGCCTCGCATTCAGCCACGGCTTCGGCGAGGGCGTCAGCGTTGCGGGCAAACAGAACTACGCGACAACGTCGCGCGGCGAGATCGCGCGCGAGTTGACGCCCCAAGCCGGAGGAGGCACCGGTGATGATGACAACTTTTTCGGCAAACATCAGTCCTCCTTGTTGAACGACGCAATGGCCTCGTCGGTCAAGCCCCATTCGCGCAAGGGATCCGGGCCGGGAAGAATTTTACCGGGGTTCATCACGCCTTTGGGGTCGAGGCCATCTTTGATCGCGCGCACGGCTTTGACGCCGGTGGTCGAAAGATCGGCCTCAATCCACGGGAGATGCTCCGTGCCGATGGCGTGATGATGGCTGACAGTGCCGCCGTTTTGCAGGAAGGAATCTTCGGCGGCTTTTTTGATGTAAAGATATTGATCCAGCTCGCGGCCTTCGATTTGGCGGCAGCCGAAGGTAAAGTAGAGGCTCGCGCCGGTGTGATAGTTATGGCTGATGTGGCAGCCGACCCACGGATCCACGCCGGTGTCACGAATGGCTTTTTGGATGTTGGCAAGGGTTTTGGTATAAAGATTATGGAGGTTGTCCCACGTGGTGGCGGTTTCGCTCACGTCGCCCATCACGCCGCGGTCCATCAAATAATCGCGCACGTGCGGGAAATCATACTTCGCTTCTTTGAACGAATTGCCCGGCCCCTCGCCGAGATTCACGCCGCCGTGTTTGCGAAAGACCCGATTGGACTCCCGCCGCTGCATATGGAACGTATCGTAATCGCCTTCGTACGCGGTGGTCATCATACAGCACTTTGTAAAATCAATGCCTTTGATATTGCGCAGATACCATTTCATCACCGCGCCAATTTTTTGTTTCAACGGCGGCTCCACTTTTTTGAATGCCGCGCTGAGGGCCGTTTTGCCCGGATCGTTGAGGCGCGTGATGATCGGCATTGTCCCATGCCGCATACATTCGTGAATGGCATGGATGCCGCTCTCGAAATCGGGGAACAACCAACCCTCAAATTTTTTATATTCCGGCAAGCGATGCACTTGCATCGTCACCTCGGTGATGACGCCGAGAATGCCCTCGCTGCCGACGCACAAGCTGCGCACATCAATGCCGTTGGATGTGTTCGGAACCGTACGCGTCACGATGGTGCCGCTGGGCGTGACCATCCGCAGCGCGATGACCATGTCCTCAATCTTGCCGTACTTGTCGCTTTGCATTCCCGCCGAGCGGGTGGCGACCCAGCCGCCGAGCGTGGAATGCACAAATGAATCCGGGAAATGCCCAAGCGTGACGCCTTCCGCCTCAAGCTGTTCCTCCATATGCGGCCCGTAAACGCCGGCTTCGATGCGGGCGAGTAGGGATTTTTTATCAACCGCCAACACGCGATGCATCCGGCACATATCAAGGCTGACGATGAAACGTCCATCGCGATCCTTCGGCTCGATGCAACCGGCGATGTTGCTGCCGCCGCCAAAAGGAATGAGCACGGCGTTGTGTTCGTGGGCGGCCTTGACAATGGCGACAACGTCGTCTTCGCTGGCCGGAAAGACGACGAGGTCGGGCGCGAAGTCCACTTGTCCGCGGCGCAGGCGGAACAGATCGCGAAAGGCTTTGCCGGCGGCGTGGATGAGGCGGTCTTTTTTATCGACGGAAACTTGATCGCCCGAAAGCGCATCGCGCAGTGCCGCAAGAAAAGGCGCGTTCTCTTTGGCGGCGGGCAGATGCACGTCATCAAACTGCACCGGCGGCGTGGGCTCGACTTGTTCCAGCCCCAACTCGCCGCTGAGGTACGGCCACAGTTTCGGTTTATCAGCATCGCTGAAGCTCACGTCCTCATGGCCCCAGCCCCACCATTTCATGTGGCGAATTTTGGGTTCGGAAGAATCAGCCATGCAGCTCCTCCAGTTTGTGAATACGGTTTTCCATTTCGCGGGTGATCGCGCTGTAAATCATCCGGCCGCCGCCATGTTCCTCGCGAAAGCGGTTCGGGTCAATCGCTTCCCCAATATAAACCCGCAATCGCGTCGGCTTAAAAAACTTGCCGCCCTTCGGATACGCGCGGTGTGTGCCGTTAATATAAACCGGCACGATGGGCAAACTCAATTCAGTGGCGATCATTGCCGGACCTTTTTTCATCGGGGCCATTTCGCCGGTTTGCGAGCGCGTGCCTTCGGGATAAATAATGAGGCTGCGATGCCCGTGAGTGGTGAACTCACGGCAAGCCACCATCAGCTTGACGATGCTCTCGCGGTTGGCGCCGCGGTCGGCAGGGATAAGATTCATCAGGCGAGAGAGAAAACTGTTGCGCTTTTCGTTGTCGAAAAAATAATCCTTTGCCGCCACCATTCCGTATTGCTCGAAATCCTCGCCGCCGGCGTACATCAACACCGCACTGTCCATGTGGCTACAGTGATTGCTACAAAACATGAACGGCGACGACGGCAGATTTTCACGGCCAATCACCTTGAGCGGACACCACACATTAAAAAGCACGCGGCAAAATAACTCGAAAAATTTGTGCCACATCGCCGCCGTACCGCGCGGGGATTTGCGCAGATAGCCGTACTCCGGCTCCAGTTCCGCCTCTTTCAGCAATTCCTGAAAGCTCGACACGCCTTATCTCCCGAATTTCGCGTGGGCCTCGGCGAACTCATTGCTCACGATGGCCCCCGCCAATGAAATTTCCAGCGCCAATGCCGACGCACAAATTATCTCCGCCAGTTTACGCGAAGAATTTTCGCCACCAGCGCAGCCCAATAATTCCAAGTTCGCCCGTTGCGCGTACAGGCGCGTGGCACCACCCACCGTGCCCACCGTCACGCTCGGCATACTCAGCGTAGCGTACAAATCGTCGCCGCGTTTTTCGTATGTCGCGATGCCGATGGCGTTCTCCGCGACGCACGCGACATCCTGCCCCAGCGCGAGGTACAGCGCGGCCAGCGCGTTGGCGGTGTGGAGGTTCATCCCCAGCATGCCGGCCATTTGCGATCCGAGATGTTTGTCCGTGAGCGCCTCGATGAGTTGATCGGCCGTGACGCGCAGCAGTTTTTTCAAGATGCGATTGGGGATTTGGAAACTGGCGATGACGTGATGGCCGCGCCCCTTGATGAGGCTGCGGTGCGCTGGATTTTTGTCCGCGTTAAAATTGCTTTCCAATAAATATCGCAGCGGCGTTTCGCCGGAAAGTTTTGCGACAATAAACCGACACGCGGCATCCGTGCTCAAGGTCACCATGTTTTGTCCGGCGGCCTCGGCGGTGTGATAAATGAAATCGAGAATGACGCGATTGTGAATGATGTGTTTATCAATCCGCAAAAGCTTGCCGTGGCGCGTGGTGGTTTCGGCGGCGGTTTTGATTTCGTCGTAGTGTGCGTCGATGACTTTGAGAAAAGTCATCGCCTCTTCGATTTCATCAAATCGAAATATCGGCGCGCGCGAAAGTTCCTGCTTTACGTGACGCGTCTTGATTCCGCCCGCGCGGTGAGTCAGATAAAACCCGCGCGTCATCGAAAGGCTCAGCGTGCCCTCCACCGTGCACAGCGGCACATAAAAATTGCCCTGCGCGTAAGTACCGTCAATTTTGAGCGGCCCGGAAACGCTCAACGGCATCCCCACAAAGCCCATGTGATTTTCGATGAGCCCCTTGAGATCCTCCGGCGCGTCCAGCGCAAACTCCGGCACGGTGTGCCCCGTTTGCTCCTGCAACCATCGCTGGCGCGCATCGGTATCCGCTTGGGAGTACCCGCGCGGTGGTGTCAGTTTGTTCATTATATTTGGCCAAAAAAACCGCCCGAAAAAGCGGGCCCGCAGCGTTGGGTCGCTCATCGCGGATGCGGGCAATCTAGCGACAAAACCCCGTCAGTCCAGCATTACTTGCCCAAATCGCGCGCCCCGCGCCCAAGCCACGCCGGCAACAATCCCAGCGCCGCCAACAACGCCCCCGCCAAACCCGCCGCCAACAACAATCCGAAGTGCACCACCGGCGGAAATTGCGACACCCAAAACACCCCCGCCATTCCCACCAAAATCGCCGTGGTCGCCACGATCGGCCGCCCTTTCACCGCCAACGTCCGCCGCGCCGCTTCTTTTGCATCCGCACCCGCCGCCCGTTCGCCGCGCCAATGCGTGATAAAATGAATCGTGTCATCCACCGCAATTCCCAACGCGATGGCCGCCACCATTATGGTGATCGAATTAAGCGGCACCCCCGCAAACCCCTGCAATGCGATCAGCATCCCCACCGGCAACACATTCACCGCCAACGCCAACACCGCCAAGCCCACCGACCGCCACAACACCGCCAACAATATCGCGATCAATCCGATACTCCACAGCACGCTCCGCCGTTGACTGCGCACGATGCGGCGATCCGCCTCGAGGATGGCGCGCACGCCGCTCTCGATGGACACCGTGACGCCGTCCGGCGCATTCGTCCGCGCGTGCGTTTCCACTCGGCGCAGCAAATCCAAATACGCCGCGCTGCTCATATCCCGCGTGCGCAATAAAAGCTGCGCCGTTTGCCCGCGCCCGTCGCTCAGCATTTCCATAAACGGCGTGTGCGTTTCGCCGCCGCGCTCTTTATTTAAAACTGCCACGAACATTGGAATTTTCCAAAACTCTTTCGGCAACACCCGCGTGCCTTCCGCGCCCTCTTCCCACACTTCATTGATCGTCGCCAACAACTGCGCGTACGAATACACCGCCGTCACCTCATCCTGCGCGGCGGCGTGCTGATGTACCGCATCGAGGTAATTCAAAAACTTGGGGTGATTGATGCCATTGGTCATCCCCGAATCCACTACCATTTGCACCACATTGATGCCGCCGTACGCCGCGTCCAATTCTTCAATCATCAAACGCGTGGAACTCTTTTTGCCCAAAAACTCCGAAGCCCGAATATCCGTGCGCACTTTGGAAATCCCAACCGCCATCACCCCCACCGCCACCAAAGCCGCCACCGCAACCCCGCGCCGATGCCGCAGCAAAAACTCCACCCACGCCGCACCCTGCCCTGTTTCCACCTTCGCCAGTGTGGCCTCCGTCGCTGGCGATTTTGCATTCCGAAACAGCACCAGCAACAAGCCCAACCCCGGCCCGAACGTCACCAAAAACAACATCCCAATCCCCGCCGCGCCGAGTTGGCCGAACTCGCGAATCTGCTGCACATCGCTCGCCATGAGCGCCGCAAGCCCTACTATTGTGGTCAACGCCGCATACGCGCTCGCGCGAAATACTTCGCCCAACATCGCGTGAATCGCGTCCACCGCATTTAACCCGCGCGCCCACGCCCGTTGAAACGCCGTCCCCACGTGAATCAATAGCGTCAGATGCACCCCCGTCAACAAAGGCAGCAGCAGCACCGTGAAAATGTTGAGATACAAACCCGTCACTTCCATCAAGAACGGCATCAGCGCCAGCCCCATCGCCTGACTCCCCAGCACAAAAATCATCAAGCGCGGCAGACGCCAAAATGTCACCCCCAATACCCCCACCAACAACGCCAACGCCAGCGGCACAAAACGCCAAGTGTCTTGCACCAACGTGGTATAAATTTCGTGCTCAATCAGAGGCAACGCAATCGCGCGCGCCGAGTGCCCCTCATCGCGGAAAGGCTGCAGCACCGCCTCCACTTGATTATGAAATAAAAGCTGCTCTTCAGTGGTAAACGCCGGATCCGTGAGGTTGATGATCAGCATCGTGTGCCGGCCATCCGCCGCCACCAAAATATTCCGCGCAAAAGGATGCTCCTGCGACCACCGCCGCAGCTCGCGCAATCCGTTTTCGTCCAACCGCTCCGGCACCAAAGGCAACCACTTCAGGCCCAACCCATCCCGCACCGGCCGCTCCACCGTGACGAGGCTGTTCACATTCGTGCGCACCACCTCGTGATAAAGCCCGTCGCGAAACACTCGATTCGTCACCGTCACCCCCGGCAACGTCCCCAGCGCCGCCGTCACCCGCCGAATCAACGCCACCCCCTCCGCCGAATACACCTCGCCGCAGTCGAGACTCACCGCGAGCGGCTCTGCATCGCCAAGAATCCCCTGCGCGCCCTCATAACTTTCCAAGTTCCGCTGATCCCCCGCCAGCAGATCGCCCATCTCCGTGGACACCTCCATTTCGTCGACACACAAGACGCTCGGCAGACTCACCAACAGCCCCAACACCAGCAACAACACCGCCGGTTCCAAATTAAAATGTCGTTTCCCGTCCGCCAAAGCCCCGTTGTACAAGCGACCGCCCCGGATGTCCGCCAAAAAAAACGGGCAAGGTGGAACTTGCCCATCCCATCAATCCGCCTCAACACCACCGATTATTAACCACAAATTTCGTGGATGGGCGCCGGAAAATCCCAAGGGGAAAACCTGTGCAATCTGTGATTTTAAAAATAGACCCTCACCCTTTCCGTGGCTACACTTCCGCATGCTTTCCCGTCGCAACTGGCTTCTTGCCTCGGCAACCGCCCTGCCGTTCTTGGGCTGCACGCAACTGCGCTCACCCGCCGCCCGTCCGGGCCGCGATGAGCCGGGGTTGCGCATCAAACACATCCGCCGCACCACCGTTCATTTGCCGTACCGCGCCGTGCCTGCGCGCAGCATGGCGCGCGAGTTGCCGCATTGGGTGTACACCGAAATTTGCGAAGTGGAGCTGGCCAATGGCGTCATCGGGTTTGGCGAGACGATGCTTTATTATACGTGGGGCGTCACTTCGGATGCGGATGTGGAATTCGCGCGCGACAAAAATGCCGCCGACATTATGTGGCGCGATGAGCTCGGCGCGGGTTTGCAAATGGCGTGCTTCGATGCCGTGGGGCGTTCGCTCGATGTGCCGGTGCACGCGCTGCTCGGTAAACAGGTTCACACGCAAACCCCCGTGGCGTGGTGGAACATCGACCTCCCGCCGGAGGATGTGGCCAGCGAAGCGAAGACGGCCGCTGCCGCAGGCTACAAAGCATTCAAAACCAAGGGCCGACCGTGGTTTGATATTTGGGAACAAGCTAAGCAAGGCAACGCCGCCGCGCCCGAGGGATTTTCGATTACGTTTGATTATAACGACACCTTGCTCGACGCGAAACGCGGCATTCCGATCCTCAAAGATGTTGAACAATATCCCATCACCAAAATTGTCGAGACGCCCATCCCGCAGGGCGACATCCCCGGCAACCAAGAAATCCGCCGCGAAACCAAAGCCGCCGTGGCGATGCACTACGGTAACCCCGCGCCCGCCACCGCCATCCGCGAACGCGTGTGCGATGGCTTCGTGATAGGCGGCGGCGCCTCCAAGGTAATGAACGCCGGTCACGTGGCCGCAGTCGCCGATATGCCTTTTTGGCTGCAGCTCGTCGGCAGCACGATCACCGGCGCGTGGGCACTGCATTTCGGCGCCGTGCTCAGCCACGCCACTTGGCCGGCGGTGACGTGTTTCCAACTTTACGCCGACTCGCCCCTGCAACAACCCCTGACCGTGAAAGACGGCTACTCCAAAATCCCCAACGGCCCCGGCCTCGGCGTCGATCTGGACTGGAACGTCATTAAAAAATTAACAGTCCCCAAGCCCCCCGCGCGCCCCGAACCCGAACGCCTCCTCGAAACCCGCTGGCCCGGCGGCCGCACAATGTATGTCGGCAGCAACGGCTCCGTGAATTATATGCTCCGAAAATTTATGCGCCCCGGCAACCTCCCCTACTTCGAGCCCGGCGCGACCACCCGCCTCCTGCCCAACGACGGTTCCAAGGATTGGCGCAATCTGTATACCCGCGCGCGCGTGAAACCGGTTATCACTAACACTTAATGAAACAACTCATTCCATTTGTACTCGCTCTCAACCTTCACGCCGCCTCGCCAACGGATGGGTTTTTGAAAACGGCAGACCAGTTGCTCAACCAAAAGGGAAAGGTGGCGGAAGCCAAGCGGTTGCACGCACTCTTTGATGCGGATTGGCAATACTCGATGACGGAGTTTCCCGAGTCCGCAACTTGGCGCGGGGTGGTGGGGCAGAATCATCGTTGGACGGATTACTCGGTCGAATCGGTGGCGCAGCGAAAGCAAGTCACCCGCACGACGTTGGCGGTGCTGAAGTCCATCAGTCGTACCAAGCTCAAGCCGGCGGATCAGTTGAACTTCGATTTGTTTCTTCGCGGCCAAACGGTGGCCGATGCAGGCAATAAATTCCCAAGCCATCTTTTGCTCATCAGCCAAATGGACGGCCTCCAGCGTAGCGCGGCCTCGATGCTGCGGATGATGCCCGCGAGAAAGACGACGGATTACGAGGACATTCTCGCGCGGCTGCGCGGCACGGAAAAATTAGTAGCCCAAACCATCGATCTGCTCAACGTGGGCCTCAAGATGCGTATTACACCGCCGAAGGTCTGCCTGCGCAATCTCGGCGAACAAGTGGCAAAACAACTCACCGACAAGCCGCTCGACAGTCCATTGCTGCAAACTTTTCGCGATTTCCCCGCAAGCATTTCCAAGGCCGATCAAACCCGACTGCGCGCGGATGCGATTGCGGTTTACAAAAAGCACACCGCGCCCGCGTTCCGGCGATTGCACAAATTTTTAACAGAGCGCTACATCCCAAACTGTCGCGAGAGCATCGCATGCGGCGCGTTGCCCAACGGCAAGGCGTGGTATCAGCACCAAATTTATTCCTCCACCACCACGGATTTAACGCCCAAGCAAATCCATGCCATCGGCCTGAGCGAAGTGAAACGCATCCGCGCCGAGATGGAAAAAATCAAAACCCAAACCGGCTTCAAAGGCAGCCTCACGGAGTTTTTTAAATTCCTACGCACGGACAAACAGTTTTATTATGAACGCGGCACGCAACTATTAGCCGGCTACCGCGACATCAGCAAACGCGCCGACCCAGAGCTCATCAAACTTTTCGGCCATCTCCCGCGCCAACCCTACGGCGTTCGGCCGGTCCCCAGCTACATCGAGCGCAGCGTCACCACCGCCTATTATCAGCCCGGCTCCACAACCGCCGCGCGGCCCGGCTATTTTTATGCCAACACCTACAACCTCGCCGTGCGGCCAAAGTGGGAAATGGAAGCACTCACCCTCCACGAAGCCGTGCCGGGCCATCACTTGCAACTGGCCATCGCCGATGAACTCACCGGGCTTCCGACGTTTCGAAAATACGCGCGCTACACAGCGTACGTCGAAGGCTGGGCGCTCTACGCCGAAAGTCTTGGCACGGAGATGGGTTTTTACAAAGATCCCTACTCCAAATTTGGCCAGCTCACTTACGAAATGTGGCGCGCCATTAGGCTGGTGGTCGATACCGGGATGCACGCGCTGGGTTGGAGCCGGCAGCGGGCCATTGATTATTTCAAAACCAACGCCGGTAAAACCGAGCACGACATCATCGTGGAAGTGGACCGATACATCGTCTGGCCCGGACAGGCGCTCGCCTATAAAATGGGCGAATTAAAAATAAAATCACTGCGAGCCCGCGTCGAGAAAGTGCTGGGAGATAAATTTGATATCCGTGGTTTCCACGACGAACTCCTCCGGCACGGTGCCATCCCGTTGAGCATTTTGGAAACGCAAGTGGAAGCGTGGATCACCCGTCAAGCCGCCAAGTGAGCGCGGGAGATTTGCTGCGCCTGAGCGATCTGCTCGGGCATCATATAGCGGGCGGTGTGGCGTTTGTTTTTCTCGGCAATCTCCAGACCGTGCGATGAGGCGCGGTTGAACCACACGTACGCCAGCACGTAATCCTCCGGCACACCTCGCCCGCGCAGATAGCAATCGGCCAAAATCAACTGCGCCTCGGGCACCTCCTGTTCGGCGGCGAGCTGGCACCACTTCGCCGCCTCGCCCGCATCCGCCTCCACGCCTTCGCCATGATGATACAGCGACGACAACACGTGCTGCGCCACCGCGTGCCCCTGCTTGGCCGCTTGACGATACCACGTGACGGCCTGATTCAAATTGGTCTCCGCGCCGCGCCCGAGATGCAGCATCACCGCCAAATTATACTGCGCCCGCGGCAAGCCTTGGTCCGCCGCCAATTCGTACCGGCGCAAAGCCGAAGCAAAATTCTGTTCCGTGCCGCGTCCCTGTTCGTGGAACGCGCCGAGATTGCATTGCGCGCTGGCGATGCTTTGCTCGGCGGCAAGCTTGTAATACTTGAACGCCTTCACGTCATCGGCGGGTACACCGCGCCCGCGCGCGTGCACTGTGCCGAGATTAAACTGCGCCGCCGCATGGCCGGCATCCGCCGCGAGCGTGTACCAATCAGCGGCTTCGGTGAGATTTTCAGTGACGCCATCGCCGCGCTCCAGACTTACCGCCAGTCGATACTGCGCTTCATTCACGCCGCCTTCGGCGGCTTTGCGCAGCCACTTCACAGCGGCCACCGCATCGCGAGGCAGCGTGATGCCGTCATCCAGCGCGCGCCCGAGCAACCATTGCGCCTCGGTGTGATCGGCGGTGGCGGCCAATTCCAACCAACGCGCGGCTTCGGGTGAATGGGCCGCCAAAAGATTTCGGCCCAAGTTGAACTGCGCGGGCAAGCAATCCTGTTCCGCCGCGCAGCGATACCATTCAACCGCTTCTTTGATGTCCGCCTTCACGCCGGTGCCTTCGGCGAGGCAACGGCCCAAATTATTTTGCGCGGCGGCGTGTCCAGCCTCGGCGGCGGCGCGATACCAACGCGCAGTTTCCGCAGCATCGGCATCATCTTCAACCGCCAACAAATCGGCCAAGTGCGCCTGAGCGGCGGCGTGATTTTTTTCGGCGGCTTTGGTGAGCCATTCCTTGGCGACGTCCAAATCTTTATCCGCGCCGCGTCCTTGCGCGCAGCGGAGGCCGAGGTTGAACTGCGCGGCGGTGTTGCCTTGCTCGGCGGCCTTGCGAAACCAACCGACGGCTTGGGCTTCGTCGGCCTCCACGCCGCTGCCTTCGGAGAAGCACACGCCCAAATTATTTTGTGCCAACGCGAAGCCTTGCTCGGAGGCGAGCTGGTAATACTTGAGCGCCTTGGCGTCATCGGCAGGCACGCCTCGGCCGCGCGCGTGCATTGCGCCGAGGTTAAACTGCGCCGCCGCGTGGCCGGCCTCGGCGGCAAGCGTGTACCAATCGGCGGATTCGGTGAGATTTTCAGTAACGCCATCGCCGCGTTCCAAGCTCACCGCCAACCGAAATTGAGCTTCGTGTACGCCGCCTTTGGCGGCTTTGCGCAGCCACTTGACGGCGGCCGCTGCATCGCGCAGCAGTGCCACGCCGTCGTCCAGCGCGCGCCCGAGCAGCCATTGCGCTTCGGTGTGATCGGC
>Ga0302135_10002337_pt1 | contig 11359 bp, 10 predicted proteins | sample CBN3_surface_MG_FD_203119 | JGI IMG/M metagenome (GOLD analysis project Ga0302135, IMG submission 203119) | Marine microbial communities from Western Arctic Ocean, Canada - CBN3_32.1 | ecosystem: Environmental > Aquatic > Marine > Oceanic | place: Canada: Western Arctic Ocean | collected... | reverse complement strand
TGCTCCCCCTATACATCGCAACAACGCTTCAGTTGATGATCGGCGTTGGGTTGGGAACCTTGGTCATCGGAGTCGGCACAGCGTGGCTGGTCAGTATGTGCAGATTCCCCGGAAAGCGTATTTTCGAATGGGCGTTGTTACTGCCCTTGGCCGTCCCGGCCTACGTGATCGCATATGTCTATACAGACATTTTTGAATTTGCCGGCCCGATCCAATCGTTGTTGCGCGAAGCATTCGGCTGGACGAGTAAGAAAGAGTACTGGTTCCCTGAGATCAGATCTCTTGGCGGCGCCATCTCGATGATGACACTCGTGCTTTACCCGTACGTATATTTGCTCTCACGCGCTGCATTCATGGAACAGTCTGTCTGCATGCTCGAAGCCAGTAGAGTCTTAGGTCGAAGCCCGCTGCGAAGCTTTTTTTCAGTCGCTCTGCCGCTGGCGCGGCCCGCCATCGTCGTCGGTATCTCGCTTGTATTAATGGAAACCCTGAATGACTTTGGGACTGTTGATTTCTTCGCCGTCAGCACGTTCACACTTGGCATTTATGACGTTTGGTTGAACATGAACAACGTTGCCGGCGCGGCTCAACTGGCCACGACACTGCTGGGTTTTGTGACCTTTCTAGTGTTGGTCGAACGTTTCGCCCGGCGTAAGCAGCGTTTTCACAATATGACGGCCAAGTATACGGCCCTGCCTGGGTATGAGTTAGAGGGGACGAGGGGATATTTGGCAACGATCTGTTGTGCGTTGCCTATCGTCTTTGGGTTCATAGTCCCGGCGGGGGTTCTCACTGGGCTCGCGGTTCTGCACTTTGATTCATCGACTAATGCTGACATCTTTCGTTTCGCCGGTAACAGCGTCATGCTTTCAGGGCTGGCTGCAGCGCTCGCGGTCGCTATTGGCACTTTTATGGCCTATGCCGTGCGCCTTGGAAGAGGGCGACTGTTGGGAGTTTTGGTCCGGTTCGCAAGTATGGGATATGCTGTACCTGGGGCGGTACTTGCAGTTGGTGTTCTCGTTAGTCTCGGTGCACTGGACAACGGTATCGACGGATTCATGCGCGAGAATATTGGAATTTCGAGTGGACTATTATTCAGTGGTACAATTGTCGCCGTAACCATTGGCTATCTCGTTAGATTCCTAGCGCTCGCGTTTGGTACGGTTGAAGCTAGTCTCGGCAAAATTACATCGAGTATGGACGGTGCAGCACGAAGCCTTGGCCACGGCCCTCTAAGCACGTTTCGCCGCATCCATTTGCCATTAATCCGGGGCAGCGTGCTGGCGGCTTCCATACTTGTTTTTGTTGATAGCATGAAGGAACTCCCGATGACGGTTATCCTTCGCCCTTTCAATTTCCACACGCTTGCCACGTACGTGCATCAATTTGCTTCAGATGAGCAACTCGGCGAAGCATCACTCGCTGCGTTGGCTATCGTCTGCTTTGGCATTTTACCTGTCATCGTCCTCAGCTTTGCAATCACGCGCTCCAGGCCAGGGTCTCCAGTAGAGGTCCAAGTGTCGTGAAGGGCCTTCATGTATATGGAGTGTCCCATTTCCGCGGCGACAAACAGATCCTCGACAATGCCTCTTTGTTGGTACCCGCGGGAGAATTGAGTTGCCTTCTTGGGCCCTCGGGTTGTGGCAAGACCACGTTGCTTCGTCTCACCGCCGGCCTCGAACGGTTGCAAACGGGCAAAATTCTCATCGATGACCTAGTTGTCGCAGACGAAAACCTTCACGTACCGACTGAGCTTCGAGGAATTGGGCTCATGTTTCAGGACTACGCACTGTTCCCGCACCTCAGCATCTTGGACAACGTAACCTTTGGAATCAGGGGTGTGTCCGGCACGGAGGCCCGCCGTCGGGCCATGGAAATGCTTGATCAGGTGAGTATGACAGATCACGCGTCCAAGCACCCTCACATGCTGTCTGGTGGCCAGCAACAGCGAGTTGCCTTGGCTAGAGCCTTGGCGCCGCTCCCAAAACTTCTCCTGCTCGATGAACCATTTTCAGGGCTTGATGCAAACATGCGGGAGCAGATTCGCGAGGAAACGCTGAGCGTTCTCAAGCAGAGCGGTGTTGCCACCGTAATGGTCACTCACGATCCCGAGGAAGCGATGTTCATGGCTGACCGGATCAAAATCCTTGGCACCAACGGTCGCATGCTACAGACCGGCAGGCCACATGATATCTATTTCCACCCCCAGCATAGACTCGTAGCCAAGATGTTTGGGCTTATGAACCGATTCGAAAGCGTCGTAGATGGTGGATACGTTGATACCCCATTGGGTCGGCTTCGTGCGCCGGAGTTCGAAGAAGGGCAGCAGGTTGAAGTTTTAGTTCGTCCTGAAGGTGTGCTTCTCGTCAGTGACGGAGGCGACGGCGTTCCCGTCGAGGTTCAGTCAACGCATCTACTGGGGCATGACAATATAGTCAGAGTACGACTCACCAATGACATCGAAAACGATGCGAACAAGAACGAACTTTATGTCCGTGTCCATCATGCCTTTGAGCCGGAGTTGAGCAGAATGATTACAGCGGGCGTGGATTCCAGATACACGTTCATCTACGCCCTCAAGAAAAATCGTGCCGAAAACACGGACCCGGCGATCCGCGCCGACCGATCAAAATTACATTCATCAAAATCAATGCGCCTCGAGATCGAACCGTAGACGAGTCATTTCTTTTCGCCGAAGCAGTGGAGGAACTTTCAAATGGTAGAGCTGACCGAATCATTCCTGTTGGAATCTGACATCCTTGATAAGGATCATCAGCAGCTAGCCGATATTCTCAACGAAATCGTGCGAGCAATCGACGACGGCAATGCAGGCGAATGCAAGCAACTGGTGCCTAAATTCGTGCAAGCTGCCAAGGCACATTTCGCCAAGGAAGAAGCATTTTTGGTCAAGATCGGCTACCCAAATGTTAAGAAGCACAAAGAACACCACAGGGGCTTGAACGACAAAATGGACCATATGCTGGAGTTCGGCCGCATGGCGGAAGAGAACGAGTTGGCGCGGGAAAGCCTCCGAAAGGAGCTGTTATTTTTTCTGATGGACGACGTGATCACTTCAGATTTGGAATTCAAACAATTCATCGTGCACAACAAGGCCTCCCAGAAGAGCTGAGAGGGCATCATCCGAGAACATCGGCCTGAGCCACCGGAGGAGTCCCAGGTCCCCAAAGGATAGAAAACTAACAATTACAAGGAAAAGTGGCGATGGCGGTTGATCTGGAACGACGGTGTATTGACGCGGGCCTGAAGATGACTGGTCAGCGGCGGATCATTCTTCAAGTGCTTGAGGAGGCGGACGATCACCCTTCCGTCGAAATGGTGCACCAACGGACTAGAGAATTGGATGCGAACATCAGCGTTGCAACGGTCTATCGGACGCTGAACGTCCTCGATGATATGAACCTCGTACGCCGGCACGAATTTAAGGAAAACCATACTCGCATCGAGACAAACCTGGACAATCACCATCACCTGATCGACGTCAACAGCGGTGAGGTTCTCGAGTTTCACGACAAGAAATTAGAAATATTGATTGCGCGAATCGCTGCACAGCTCGGATTTGAACTTGTGGATCACAAGTTGGAGCTCTATGGCCGCAAGAAGGGGAAATAGGTTGCCCGATTCGGGGATTACCGCGCCATGTGGGAATAAGGATACAAACAGACCTTGTTCTTGCCGGGCAGCAGTTACGCGCACATATTTCGAGATGCTCATAAATGCAGCTTCGCCCGCTGAGGCCATGGAGGCGGCCCTTCGGGTATACAATTATCATCACCCAGGATATGGACCTGCCCGCGCTGTTCAGCTCATCAAGCGGTGGCTGACTCCAAACGCCCTAAACTGAGCGATATTAACAGACTAACCGGGTACGAGTCTTCTGATTGAAGGCTAGGGAACGGCGACGCCGGTTGGCAATATTGAACAGAAAGTCTCTTGCTTTTACAATTGCTGAAACGCGACGCCCGACGATCAGGAACTACGGCTCGACGAACTGTCCTCCTGGATCATCTTGGAGTTGAATGCCGCCAGTGACTTGCCCGGATTTCAGCGAACTTAATTGTCAGCGTTTCCAGCATGCTATGCCCTAGTCTTCGACAAGAGCGAGCATTTCGTCGCGGTTCATTGATTTGGCCGTCACGCAGATTCTAGTGCCGTGAAGCACGCGGGCACCAATATTCTTCACGCAAACTATTCCTGAATCGGTGAAAAGCACCTCCTTCGGTGGACGGTCAACTTCATCAAGCGAATAGAGAACGCCAGCGGTCTGTCCGTCTTTGACACTGTCTCCAATGTCGAATTGAGCGTCGAACATACCTTCGAATGGCGCCAATACGCCGCCCGATCCGTTCACTCCATCAAGATAGATCGTTTCTTCCGGTGCAGCCGCAGTTTCAGGGGCCGCGATCACTTTGAGGTGCGCGAGGACGTTCCGTACACCGCGGTAGCCAATTCTAACGGCTTCACGATCGATACCACCACCTCCAAGCTCAGTCGAAATGAAGGGAATATTCTGTGCGTGTGCGGACGGATCAAACCCCGTCGGCGAGTTGATGCCGCTGACCACGTACATATAGGGCGCCTTGAAAGCATCGGCCAGTTCGGCAGATTTTCGGTAAAGGGCGGCGTCCGCGCAGGAGCAAAGAAAGCTCGTAATTGCAAAATTGGCGGTACTTCCACCTGAATGGAGATCTATGCCTGCATCGGTCAGTGGCAGGACTGCGTCGACGACAAAACGCGCGATCGCTGCGGTCGGACTGCTCGTGCCGTCTCCTGGAAAGCTTCGGTTTAAGTTTCCATTATCGAGCGGCGAGGTGCGGGTCCAGGCTCGCACAGCCGGGTAGTTTAATGCCGGGAGAAAAATGATACGCCCCTGCACGTCACTCGGTTCGAGTTCATGGATAAGCCGGCGAAGAATTAACGGGCCTTCATCCTCGTTTCCGTGGTTTCCGCCTGCCAGCAATACAGTGGGGCCACTCCCATTGGCGATCGTGACAATCGGGATGAGCATGACGCGACCTGCGTTAGCGTTATCCGAATATATCAGACGCGCGGCACCGTAATTCTTGCCCTGCGCATCAAAGTCGAAATCACATGATATGAAATCAGATTTGTATGCCACCATTGCGTCACTCCTTATCTGTGATCCGAGCCAAACACTTTCTCGCCCACTGCTTTGGACGCCTCTGCGGAAAAAGGCGTCTTGAGCCTGTCAACGACAGGCATGGATATTTATCCCCAAATCTATAACAGTCGTTGTTTGATGGGCTCCCGGAAACGTGCGTCGATTTCTCGTTCGATGTCATCAGGCGGGACCTGGCGTTGCCGCATTTGCTGGAACTTAGCCTCGAACGAGTCAGGGTTTTCCGGTTGCGGTTCCGTGTAGTTCGCGCCCCGGCTAAGGTCCTTCCGAATATCGGCGAACCAATTCTGCTGGCCACGAGATAGATCGATGGGATCGAGAGGAATGCTTGTGCATACATGGTACTCGGGCACCTTTAGAATTTGCTGTACAGACATGAATGCAAAGCCATCTTTACCAAGATCAAGATCACCAACCGTGCAGCCGACGGCTACTCCACCATTACGAACCACGACGTTTCCAAAGTCACTTGCCACCAGAACCGCCCCATCCATTTCCGCCTTGCCGTGAATTCTGGCATCGATGATTACGGAATTACGCACATGGCTTTCCCTGGGCAGGCTGGAGTCGCCGACGATGCGGTTACCAAAGCGATCTGGAACCACATGATCAATGGCCGCAAGGCAACGGGCAAAGTCGCCCTCCATCGTCGGTGCGGCAACTGCCCATAGAGCCTGGCGCGCTTTTGCGAGCTGGCCAATATCCCCCCAGTAAAGATCTTCGCCGAAGTCAACGACCTTGATAACCAGCGGGTGCCCTCTCCTTTCCTCAAGTCGCCGCTTGAGTTCTTGGGCGCGTTGCCAAAAATCAGGTCGCTCCGCAATCAGTTGCTGCAATCCGGCATCCCGGCTCAACTCCTCTTGCCAGCCGTCGGCATCAAAGATCAATGCTTCGAAAAGGTAGCCATCAACATCGATCCAACCCTCCAGGTCGCCAAACAGCGTTTCGGCTTCCTCGAGGAAGGCATAGGAGAAGGCGGGACTACCAGTATGTACCAGTGCCTTGACCGGTTGGCCTCGGTCGACGATGTCGAAACGCTGCAACAATTCGGCGCGGGGCCGTCGCCGCACCTGCATAATCAATTCGCCACTTGTCGGGTCGCGGAGCAGCCACTCCTTGCTTTCCGCCAAATCTTCGGTGACTTCCACCTCCGCGCCGAAGCGCACTGCGTCGGCCTGAGAGAGGTCTAGGTTCACATCGGACAGCCGAAGGGAGGAAATTTGCGGCTCGTCTCCCCACTTCCAGGCAATACCACGGAAGCCCATCCGCTGCAGGTGATGGGCCACAAGCGTCCACGTATAGAGTGAGGCAGCCGCAGTGTTAAGCCAGTGCCCGTCCGGTCCTTGGCGGACGAGCATGGGCATGAACGGCTTTATACCGTGCAGTCGTTGGGTGATCGGGCTAAGGCGCGTTCCTTGGCCCGGCAACATGATGCCGAGAGCAACGCTCTGAATGTCAAAGGATCGACCTTCCCGCCGCCATTGTCGAACGGCGTCGAGGATGCCAAGAAGCTGGCCGCGTCGCGTGCGCTCCTCGTGTACCCTTATTTCAACGGCGTTGTCGGCACGGAAAATCGCCGCTGCAAGCTCCGTAAGGTTCTGACCAACAGCCCCCGAATCGCCTTCATTGGTGATAGCGATGACTTGGCTTGGACCGAGCGAGGCGTCCACCACCCGCCTCAAATCACGCAAGTTATCCAATTTTGCCGCTTGCGCTTCCATTTCCTACTCTGGTCTCCACATTTCAAGTTGCCTGCGTTTAGATGTCCGCTTTCCTCTTCAATGCAGACCTAATGAAAGGTAGTTAAGAATGTCTGCAAATGACCCAAAGCGGCCGTAGAGCAGTCGCTGTACTTCGGTGTCCTAGACCGGTTGAGAAAACAGAAAAGCCCAGATCATTCAGTTCAACTTGGACATGTATGCAGCCATAATCCGGTTGACCAGCACCCTTTGGTTCTTAATCATAACGCACGGTCAATACAAAAGGCACAATCATGGCAACATTTGGCGTCGGCCAATCGCCAACCCGGCTTGAAGATCAACGGTTTCTAAGCGGCCAGGGGACGTATACCAGCGACATCAACCTCGATGGCCAAGCTTACGGCATTGTCGTGCGATCCCCGCATGCGCACGCTCGGATCTCCAAGATTGACACCGCAGCGGCAGCGGCAGCGCCAGGTGTCCTAGCGGTCTACACCTCCGTAGACATCAAGGCCGCCGGGCTGAAACCTCTGCCCTTCTTGTTGGTCTTCGATAAGAACATTGATGGGTCGAAGGTTTTTTCGCCGACACGCGACATCCTGGCCGTCGATGTTGTGCGACATGTCGGCCATCCTGTCGCCTTCGTTGTTACCGAGACCCATGCTCAGGCGCAGGACGCAGCTGAACTCGTCGAGGTCGACTATGAGCCACTGCCATCCATCACCGACACCAAACATGCAACCGATTTTGACGCAGCCCAGGTCTGGGACGGCGCCCCGAACAATACTGCGTTCACATGGCAAATTGGGAATCGAGAAGCAACGGACGCCGCCTTCGAGAAGGCTGATCAAGTCGTCGAGGTGGAATTGGTCAACAACCGCCTGGTCCCCAATTCAATGGAGACACGAGCAGCCATCGGTGATTGGGATGGCAAGCGCTATACACTGCACAGCCCGACGCAGGGCGTCCACTTCACGCAGAACACCCTATCCAACGTGCTTTGCATCGAAAAGGACGAGCTCCGCGTCGTGACACCCGACGTTGGCGGTAGTTTCGGCATGAAGAACAAGACCTACCCGGAGCCGCCACTCGTCCTATTTGCCGCCCGTGATCTCAATCGGCCGGTCAAATGGACCAGCGAGCGCACGGAAGCGTTCGTGTCCGACAATCATGGCCGCGATCAAATAAACCGTGCGGAACTGGCGCTTGATGCCGATGCGCGGTTTCTCGCTATCCGAGTTCGCACGATCGGCAATCTCGGCGCCCACTATTCGTCTTATGCGATGTATACGCCGACAAGCGGCGGAGCAGGGTTACTCAGCGGCGTCTACACGGTTCCCGCCGTCCATGTCGAGGTCACCGGCGTCTTTACACACACAGTCCAGATGGACAATTATCGCGGCGCCGGACGGCCGCCCCCGATCTATCTCGTTGAGCGTTTGGTTGATGCCGCTGCGCGCCAGCTAAAGATCGATCCTGCGGAATTGCGGCGGCGCAACCTCATTCCCAGAGAGGCCATGCCGTATGCTGCTGCGATAGTGAATATCTTCGACGACGGTGATTTTCCACGGATGATGGAGGCGGCGCTAAAGCATGCCGACTACGAAGGATTTGCAGCACGACGAGAAATCAGCCGTGATGCGGGCAAGTTGCGCGGAATCGGTTTCGCCTGCTACATCGAGAATTGCGGCAACGGCAACGAAAAAGCCGTCGTTAGCGTTGACGAGAAAGGCGACGTGACAATTATCATCGGTACCCAGGCAATCGGTCAGGGCATAGCGACCGGTTACGCACAAATCATTGCCGAGCAACTCGGTGTCGACAACGACCGTGTCACCACAATTCAAGGTGACACTGATTTGGTGGCAACCGGTAACGGCACCGGCGGTTCGAAATCGATGGCGGTCGGCGGCGTCGCCTGCAAACGTGCAGCGCTGGAATTGATCGAGAACGGCAAGCGGATCGCAGCCGAGGTGTTGGAAGCATCAGCAGCTGACATAGAATTTTCCGATGGCATATTCAGTGTTGTCGGCAGCGACCGTCGCGTCGGCCTTGCACAGGTCGCCGAGGCCTCGGCCGATCCAATGTTCGCCACTGAGGGAGAGGAAGCCGGACTATCGGGAACTGGCAAATTTGGAGCCGAAACATACACTTTCCCGAACGGTTGTTATGTTTGCGAAGTGGAAATCGACCGAGATACCGGTGCCCTCGATATCGTCCGTTTCGTCGCCTTCGATGACATTGGAACCATCGTCAATCCGCTTCTCGCGGGAGGACAGATCACCGGCGGGATCATCCAAGGGATCGGCCAGGCGGTTCATGAGGGTTGCATCTATGACTCCGAAAGCGGGCAGCTCTTGACTGGCTCCTATATGGACTACCGCATGCCGCGGGCCGACGACGTTCCGGCGATCGATCTGAATTTCATCGATGATATTCCCTGCAAGACTAACCCACTAGGAGTGAAGGGTGCCGGTGAGGTTGGATCCATTGGCGCACCGCCGACCGTCGTCAATGCGGTCCTCGACGCACTGTCGGAATTCAATGTAACTTCCATCGACATGCCCGTCACACCCGAGAAACTCTGGCGCCTTATGAACGGAAACTCGCAAACAGCAAAAAATTAAGGCTGTTCCGAGACCCGACCTTGAACCTACCTCTGGGCATCAAGAAGTCTTCTTTTGGCTAGTTGCAGACGTTCAGCCACTTGGTAACTAACTTCTGCTTTGCCTCCGAAAGCGGGCCATTGCCGTGATGTCGGGTTACGTCCATTTTTGACCCAAAGCTGACTCTGGGACGCAGCAGTCGGATTAGTTGGAAATTGTCTTGCGGAGGACAGTGCCAGATATTGATCGCTACTATAAGCTGCCTAGTCCGAGCCGAGTCACGATCAACTCAATAGCTAGCCGGATTTGTTGTGAACCAAGACTCCGTCAGCAAAGAAGTTGCACAATCCCTCGACTGATTTGAGATTGTAGGTTTTGATTTCACCCGCGACATAGCCAATTTCTTTAACTGTAGTGAACTGTGTTGAGAAAGAGTCCGGCGCAAATTCCTGAAGTGTGCCAGAGGCCCGATCTTCAAATGCAAACACATTCAGCGTTAGCAGCTCGTCGCCTTGCTCAAGCAACGCAACATCGTCCAGCGCAGTTTCCTTCATTGTCATCTCTGGGTTAAAGGACACCCAGTGTTCCCGTCCATGTTTCATTACGAAGACCGGATGGTTGTCCGTTAAACGCAACAGACCGTCATTGAGCACGTAGACGCCTTCACGGACCGGAGCCATTAACTCACATACACGGGCTGGCCTTGGTTCGTTGATATCAAAGTCAAACGCCAAAATCATATCGTCGACCTTAACGTCCTCAATGTTTCTTAGGCTACCATCACCCATCGCAATCTTGGTCCCAGCCGGGAAACAACCTGACGATTCTTCCGCTTCTGGCTCCTCTTTATCTTCGTCTGCATCTTGTTCTCCGCTATCACTCCCCGCACCAGTATCACCAACAGGTCCAGACAACGCTGCGTCGCTCGGTGGCGTCACCACACCGATTATCGGTACGGCAAGCCGGCGGACTAAGGGTGACGCTTTGACCCGCAGCTACAGCAACCGGGGCGACCGTGTCGTCGCCACCGCGGGTGTCCTCCACCTCAATCTCACCTTCGCAGAGGTCAACGACCGTACTGTCGTCCGTAACTGTCACCAGAAAATCAGTGCCGCGAACGCCAATGTAGGCAGACGGAGTTACAACGCGATACGAACCGGAATACACCTTTCGTCAAAGTGATCGTCATTTGCGATTTAGTAGCTTTGAATGGGGCGTATATATACTCATCGAGCACGACTTGGCTTTCCGAGCTGAGCCGCAGTGATGTCTCATCCCGAAACTGAATGTGCATCGCGCCGCCGTCGACTGCCTCCATCGTGCAAGATACCTTTGTCGTCGTAATCGGCAGTATGCCTACTACAATAAGACGCTCCACTGCGGAAGTATATTCCGGCACCAAATTAGATAATGCGCCGAGCTAACCAACGGCCGATTTCTCTGAAATCGACCCGTTAATGTGGGGTGGATGAATAATTGTCCGGTTATAACCCTAAACGAACATCAACATCGCCCAAAACAACGCGATTAGAACGTATGCTAATGGTAATTTCCTATTGCGGTGGTTTTGCGGAGATGATTCAGTCACGGAACACCCCAACTCTTTGTCTCTTCAACCCTTCGACCGGACAAAACATACAGTTCGACACTCCGTCCTAAAGGTCAGGTCGAAGGGTTTGACCAGACGACCAGAACATCGCGCTGCGCCGCGTCAATCAACTCTCAGAGTTTGAGAAGTTCTCATCGTTTACGCTTATTTCACCTACGACTCGAAGAAACTAGTGACATTATAGCCTGCACAATTATGCTGAAATTGGATTCAGCAGGGCGCGGTCGGGCGCGTGGTATCAAAGCCGGTTGAACGAGGGTTGGCATGGCTTTTCTTGAGTGGGAAG
>Ga0302135_10002336_pt1 | contig 11364 bp, 10 predicted proteins | sample CBN3_surface_MG_FD_203119 | JGI IMG/M metagenome (GOLD analysis project Ga0302135, IMG submission 203119) | Marine microbial communities from Western Arctic Ocean, Canada - CBN3_32.1 | ecosystem: Environmental > Aquatic > Marine > Oceanic | place: Canada: Western Arctic Ocean | collected... | reverse complement strand
CAGGTCGTCGACGATGACGGCCTGGGCCCGGCGCTTGGCCTGGGTGCCCTCGCCGGGATCGTTGACGATGAAGGGATAGAGATGGGGCATCGGCCCCAGGGCCGCTTCGGGGAAGCAGTCTTCCGACAGGGCCAGGGCCTTGCCGGGCAGCCATTCGAGATTGCCGTGCTTGCCCAGATGGATCACGGCCTGGGCTCGGAAGCCGTTGCGCATCCAGGCATGGAAGGCGAGATAGCCGTGGGGCGGCACCAGGGCCGGATCGTGATAGCTGGATTTGGGATCGATGTTGTAGCCGCGCGCCGGCTGTAGCCCGATAGCGATCTTGCCGCAGCGGAAGGCGGAGATTGCGAAACGGCCGCAATCGAGTTCGCCCGGCAGGTAGAAAGGGTCGTCCTCGGGCCGGCCCCAGCGCTCCGTCACGGCGTCGCGCACCGTGCGCGGCAGGTTGGCGAAAAAGGCGCTGTAATCGGCCAGGGACAGGGTCTCGTCGATCAGCCGCGCGGCGACCCCCTGGTTGGTCGGGCCCTGGGCCAGACGATGGATCAGGGCGGCGCCATCCGCAGGGATATCGCGCAGGTCATAGCCCGCACCTTCCAGCGCGCGGAGCACGCCGACGGCCGAAGCGGGTGTGTCCAGCCCGACGCCATTGCCGATCCGCCCGTCCCGGTTGGGATAATTGGCGACGACCATGGCGATGCGCCGTTCCCCGGCCGCGGTGCCCCGCAGGCGTGCCCAGGCGGCTGCCAGATTCGCGGTGAAGGCGATGCGGTCCGCTACGGGCCGGTAGAAGACGATTTCCGTCTCGGTCAGGGGATCGCGGCCCCGGGTCGATTTGAACGAGACGGCGCGGGCCAGGATCCGCCCGTCGACCTCGGGCAAGGCCACGTTCATGGCGATGTCGCGGGCCGACAATCCGCGCGTGCCTTCGCGCCAGGCCTCTTCCGTGGCGCCGGCGAAGACGATCTGCAGAACCGGGCAATCGGCGCCGTCGAAGGGTGTCTCGGCCGGGCGGCCCGGCGCGGAGACGGAAAATCCCGTGCCGTTGAGGACGACGGCCGGCGGCGCTTCCGCCAGCAGCTCGGCCAGGGTCGCGGCGGCGACCGGGTCCTTGAGGCTGGTGACATAGACCGGGAGCGGGCTGAGGCCGGCGGCGCGCAGGGCCTCGATCAGGGCGTCGATCACCGCCGTGTTTGCGGCCTGGACCAGGGCCCGGTAGAAGACCAGAGCCGCAATCGGCGCATCCTCGCGCCAATTCGCGCGCAGCCCGTCGAGCCCGTCCCGCTCCGCCCCGTAGAGGCCGGCGCGCAGCAAGGGCGCGGGTTCGTCCCATTCTGCCTCGCGACCGATCAGGCTGGCGCTATAGGACAGGAAGTTCCGGGCATTGGCGATCCCGCCATGGGTGCAATGGTGCCACAGGCGGTGGCAGGCCTCGGCGGGCAGGGTCGATAGGGTCTGAAGCTCGGCATCCGGCTGGTCGTCGCCCGGCAGGGCGGCCAGAGGAATGTTCCGGCGGCGGCAGGCCGCGACGATCTCGTCCACTCCATAGGGCCAATAGCCGCGCCCGCCCAGGATGCGCAGCACGACCAGCTTCGCCCGCTCGATCACCGATTCGACATAGAGATCGACGGAGAGATTGTGGGTCAGGTTCATCATATTGGCGAGGCGCAGGCTGGGCACTGCGCTCTCGCCCAGGGCGTGGATCCGCGCGCGCTGGGCGGCGGCCAGGCAGGCGATTTCGGTATCGGCGGCGGTGACGACGACGATCTCGCCCGGACTCTGCTCTAGGTCCACCGCCTCCGCCGCATCGGAAACCCCGCCGGGCTGAGCCGCCAGAAGATGCATGGCTAGGCCACCGCCAAGTTGGAACTGTCCGCGATGGTTTGGCTCTTCGGGCCGATCCCCCTCACCCAGTTCCGCATAGGCGCAGCCGAACCTAGCCGAAGCTGGGTGGGGCGCGCGACGGCCGGTGCCTGGATGACGGCGCTTGGCCTGTTCATGCCGAAAACACTCACGCCTCGCCGCGGAGGGCGGCGGCGACGCCGCCCAGGTCCACGCCCTTGAGGCCGATCACGACCAGACGGCCCTGGCGGTTCTCGCCGGATTTCCAGGGCCGGTCGAAATGGTGCTGGATGCGGTCGCCGACGCCCTGGATGACCAGGCGCATGGGCTTGTTCGGCACGGCGGCGAAACCTTTCATGCGCAGCACGTCGAAACGCTGGGCGATATCGGCGAGGCGAATGGCGAAGATCTCCGGCTTGTCGATCGGCGGCAGGTCCATCGTTGCGGTGTCGAAATCGTCATGGTCGTGATCGTCGGCCGCCCCGTCGTGATGGGACGGGCGCGCGGCGAGATCGTCTTCTGCGGCGGCGTCCAGGCCGAGCAGAACGGCCGTCGGCACGTCGCCGTGGCTGGTGTGGACGAATTTGACGGCCGGGCGGAGGATCGCGCGCAGGTCCGCATTGATCCGGTCCCGCGCCGCGTCGTCGACCAGGTCGCATTTGTTCAGGATGACCATATCGGCGCAGTGGAGCTGGTCCTCGAAAACCTCTTCCAGCGGGTTGTCGTGGTCGAGCATGGGGTCGGCCCGGCGCTGGGCCTCGACCGCTTCCGGGTCGTCGGCGAAGCGCCCTTCAGAGACGGCGGCCGCGTCGATCACCGCGATCACCCCGTCTACCGTCACCCGGCTCTTGATCTCGGGCCAGTTGAAGGCCTTGACCAAGGGCTTGGGCAGGGCCAGGCCGCTGGTCTCGATGATGATGTGTTCGGGCGGATTGGGGCGGTCGAGAAGCTTCTCGATGGTGGGGAGGAAATCTTCCGCCACCGTGCAGCAGATGCAGCCATTGGCCAGCTCGACGATATCGTCCTCGCCGCAGCCCTCGATGCCGCAGCCCTCGATGATGTCTCGGTCCACGCCCAGATCGCCGAACTCGTTGATGATGAGGGCGAAGCGGCGGCCGTTCGCCCCTTCCAGAACCTTCCGGATCAAGCTGGTCTTGCCCGACCCGAGAAAGCCGGTGATGACCGTGGCGGGAATCTTGGTGGGCAGACTCATGACGTCTCCTTGAGGGCGAGGGGCAGGCCGGCGGCGACGAAGATCACGCGCTTGGCGCGGGCGGCGATACGTTGATTGAGGCGTCCGGCCGCGTCGCGGAAGGCGCGGGCCAGGGCATTGTCGGGAACGATGCCCAATCCGACCTCGTTCGAGACGAGGACGGTGGGGGCCATGCGATCGTCGAGGGCGGCGATCAGCGCTTCGGTCTCACTCTCGGGGTCGCGCCCTGCGGCCATCAGATTGGCCAGCCAGAGGGTCAGGCAATCGACCAGAGCGGGCGCGGCGCGGGCGCTCTCTTCCGTCAGGGCGGCGGCCAGATCGAGCGGCGCTTCCACCGTGCGCCAGCGACCGCCCCGCCGCTCGCGATGCCGCGCGATACGCGCCGTCATCTCGGCATCGCCGGCCTCGGCGGTGGCGAAATAGACGGGTGCGCCGCCGGTTTCGGCTGCCGCATCGACGAGACTCTCGGCATAGGCGCTCTTGCCCGAGCGCGCGCCGCCCAGCACCAAGGTGACCGAGGCGACTCGCGTCGAGGGTTCTGGCGCTTGTGCTCCTAATCCAAACAACTTAGGCGCTTGCGCGCCTGGGGGGACGTGATCCATCACGGCCTCATCCTCCGCCCGAGGACGTTTCTGCCAAGCGTGCTGGCCAGGTTTCCTGGCTCGGGCTCTGCGACCTGGTGCCTTCCCGGCGCGGGCACCTCTCGGATCCCCCGTCGCCAGTGGCTTTCGACTCTGGTCTCGCTCTTAACAGTTGTGGGGGCAGCGCCGGCCTATCGGCTAGGGGCAAAACCCCGTCGCCGCGTCACCGGACTTCCCTATCCCGACACGCACTCGACGCTATCACGCGACCGGGGCACTGGCCAGCGCGGCTCCCCCGTCATGGGGCGCGTGGTTGACCAGAACGATCCGCCAGACGCCGTCTGCGCCTTCTGGCCCGCCCTCCTCCGCGATATGGTCCAGGCGGGTGACCGAAAGATTGTCGATGGAGAAGGCCAGGGCGCCGCGCGGCGGCAGGTCGAGGGCAAGGCGCAGGGCCGCGCGGATCGAGCCGCCATGGGCAACGCAGACGATATCCCGGCCGCAATGGGCGGCGGTCAAGCGGCGGACCGCCCCGGCGACCCGTTCGCTGACCTCGACGAAGGACTCGCCTTCCGGCGGCCGCGTCTCGGCCGGGGCCAGCCAGAAATTGTGTTTCTTGCCGATCTCGGCATAGACCTCGGCGCGTGGGCGACCCTGCCAGGTGCCGAAATTCTGCTCGACCACGGCCCGTTCGACGAAGGCCTGGGCCGGGTCCGATCCCGGGTGGCCCGCCGCGCGGATCGCCGCCGCCGTGTCCACTGTGCGGCTCAGATGGCTGGTCACCCAGACCGCGCCATGGGGCAGCATGCGCGCCAGCCCCTCGAAGGCTGGGCGGTCCCCGCAATTCGCCTTCACATCGCTGGACCCATAGATACAGCCGCCATCCTCGGTGACCGGGGCGTGGCGCACCCACCACCAGCGCGTGACCACCATGCTCAGCCCCTTTCGCTCAACCAGGCGGCGGCGGTCAACAGGACCGCGATCTCGGCGATCTGCTGCGCCGCGCCCATGATGTCGCCGGTATAGCCGCCGATTGTCCGCCGGGCTGCGACGAGCAACGCCCAGACGGCGGCGGCGCTGACCGCCAGGGCGATGAGGCCGCCGCCGAAGCCGAGACCGAGAAGCAGGGCCACGCCGCCCAGGCCGAGAGCGATGGCCGTGGTGCGTTCGTCGGGCCGGCCGGCCCCTGCACCCAGACCGTCGGCGCGCGCCGGCGGCAGGATGCGCGGCACGGCGGGCAATACGGCACGGCTCCAGGCCCCGGCCGCGACCAGCACCCCGATCGCGGCCCAGCCCGGCGCGATCGCGGCGAGCGCTCCGGCGCGCAGGGCCACGCTCAGGATCAGGGCGAGGACGCCGAAGGCGCCGGTGCGGCTGTCGCGCATGATCTCCAGGCGGCGTTCGGCGTTTCGGCCGCCGCCCAGGCCGTCGGCGGTATCGGCCAGACCGTCCTCGTGCAGGGCGCCGGTCAGCAGGATCGGTGTCGCTAGGGCGAGCAGAGCCGCGGGCCAGGGGCCCAGGCCGAGCCAGGAGGCAAGGCCGTAGACCAGGCCCGCCGCGAGGCCGAGCGCCGCGCCGACCATGGGAAAGGCGACCATCGCTGGGCCCAGCGGGCCTCGCACGAGACCGCCGGGAACGGGAATCCGGGTCAGAAACGCGGCGGCATGGGCCAGGGCGTCGCGGGGCCCCTGCACCTCCTCCTCCGCCGGGTCTGTCGTCGAATGGTCGATTTTCGCTCTCCGAATGTCGTGAAAGGGCTGGCACCGGCCCGCCACCGGTTATAGGACAGACGGGCGCGTCGGGCCATCGGCCTCGGCGCGGAACCTGTCAGGAGGTGGGCATGGCGCGCTTTGTCGAACTTGGCCGGGTGCTTTCGGACGGCATGGCCGGGATCAATCCGAACCATGCGGTGCGCGTGCGGGTCCATACCTCGCGCGAGGCGAGCGCCGAACGCTTCGGTGGGCAATGCAGCTTCGAGATGAGCGAGGTGTCCTTTCCGGGACCGGTCGGCACCTATATCGATTCGCCCTATGCCCGGGATGCCGAGGGACGGGATATTGCCGCCCTCTCGCTGGACGAACTGGTGCGCCCCGGCCTGTTGCTCGACCTGTGCGGGTTGGGCGAACGCCACGCCGTGCTGCCGTCTGATCTGCCCGCCGATGCCGATTATGCCGGGCGCGCCGCGATCTTTGATTTCGGCTGGGCGGACAAATGGAACACGCCAGCCTACGAGCGCCACCCCTTCCTGCCGCGCGAAACGGTGGAATGGCTGCTGGCCCGGGGCGCGGCGATGGTCTGCGTCGATTGCCGCAGCCCGGACGATTCCGAAGACCCCGCCCGCCCCGCTCACACCTTATGTCTGCGCGCCGGAGCTTTCATCGTCGAGAATCTGATCGGGCTGGACGCGCTCCACGGCCGGCGGTTCCGTTTCTTCGCCATTCCGGCGCGGGTCGAGGGGGCAACCAGCTTTCCCGTCCGTGCCTTCGCCGAAATCGAGGACTGAGTTCATGGCCGAAGATCTTGCGCCGCCTTCCATCGAAGAAATCCGCGCCCTGCTGGCGGCGATGCCGGAGGTCGACGGCGCGGCTGTCGCCGCCGCGACCGAACGCGAAGGCCAATTGACTAAGCCCGCCGGATCGCTCGGCCAACTGGAGGAAATTTCGTCCTGGCTGTCCGCCTGGCAAGGACGCCATCCGCCGGCGGTCGACCATGCGCGGGTCTGCGTCTTTGCGGGCAATCACGGGGTTGCCGCGCGCGGCGTCTCGGCCTTCCCCGCCGAGGTGACGGTCCAGATGGTGCAGAATTTCGTCGATGGCGGCGCGGCGGTAAACCAGCTCTGCCAGGTGGCGGATGCTGATCTGCGCGTCTACGAGATGGACCTGGATCATCCGACCGCCGATTTCACGGCAGGCCCCGCCATGACCGGCGAAGGCTGCGCGCGCGCTATGGCCTACGGCATGATGGCGGTCGAGCCGGGAATCGATCTGTTGTGCCTGGGCGAAATGGGCATCGCCAACACGACCTCGGCCTCCGCCCTCTGCAACGCCCTGTTCGGCGGCGATGCCGTCGACTGGACCGGGCCGGGCACCGGGGTCGCGGGCGCGACCCTGGCGCACAAGACGGCGGTGGTTGCCGAAGGCGTCGCGCGCCACAGCGATGCACGGAACGACCCGCTCGAACTCCTGTGCCGCCTGGGTGGCAACGAGCTGGCGGCGATCGCGGGCGCGGTCCTGGCGGCGCGGATGGGCCGGGTGCCCGTGCTGCTCGACGGCTTCGCCTGCACGGCGGCGGCGGCCGTCCTCCATGCCGCCGCACCGGGGGCGCTCGATCATTGCCTGGTCGCCCATTGCTCGGCCGAACCGGGCCATCGGCGCCTGCTCGAACGGCTCGACAAGAAACCCCTGCTCGATCTCGGCATGCGCCTGGGCGAAGCCTCCGGCGCGGCCCTGGCCATCGGCCTCGTGCGCGCCGCCGCCGTCTGTCATGGCGGCATGGCGACCTTCGGCGAGGCCGGGGTCAGCGGGCAGGGCTAGGGTCGCAAAATTGCCCGACCGCGACGACCCATCCGCAAACCCCGTCCCCGCGTTCGCCGCGCGAGCGCCCGTTGCGGGTCCAACTGTCTGAGGCGGTCCTGGCTGAATTTCCCCTCTTCGCGCCGGCAGGCTGTCCGAGCGGGAAGATGAGACCGGGGGCGGGGCGCTGGACATCGCCATCGAAGCCGCCTATCGGCGCCGCACGGCCTGGGGCGCCGATATCCGGCTGGATCATGCGCGCGCCGCCGCGAACGCCCTGGCCGGGGCGCTGATCGAGGGCTTTACGCGCCAAGGCGAAGGACTGGCCTGCCTCCATGCCGCCGCGATGCGGCTGGGGCCGGCACTGGTGCTGTTCATCGGCGATTCGGAATCGGGCAAGAGCAGCCTGTCCTTGCATCTGGCCGCCGCCGGCCATCGCTTTTTCGGCGATGACCGTATTCTCCTGGACCTCTCGGTTGAACCTGTGGCGAGCCTGTGCCTCGGCCTGGCGCCGAAGGTCCGCCTGCCGCTGCCGCCCGAGGTGGGCGCGGTTTTCACCCGTTTCGTCGCCGGCCAGGACCCGGCGCGAGATGGCGGGTCAGGCCTATCTCTCCCTGGCGGAAGGAAGCGCCGGTTTCGGCGAGGGGTCTCCAGTCGGCGCCCTGGTCCTAGCGGATCGGCGCGACGGTGCCGAGACATCGCTTGCGCCGGCCGGCCGCGGCGATCTGCGTCCGGTCGCGATCGGCATGCCTGTTCATAGAAACGAGGCTGGAGTCCCGGTCGTTCGGCACATCCTGTGGCGCATTCGGTGTATCGTGAACCATGTCTGGTCGGGTCCGGGGCAGGCTAGGACGCCAGAATCGCAGCGGTGGGGATCGAGACCTCGCGCAGACGGCGTTGCAAAATGCATTGCAAAACGCAATTAATCATATCGGGCTCCCCCTCCCGTCTGACGGGAGGGGAATCTCATTATGCAAGAGTGAAACCGACTTGCCTCGTTGCTCTATCGAAAAGCTCGAGATTATTTTGAACTTGTTAATTCTATACATGCAAAATATAAACACAAAGCCTTGGAATTGGATGAAAAAAAGGTTTTGGTGGCCCTAACACGTCAACTTAGCCTAGGGCTTGCGACGCACCGGATGGACGAAATCGGCGATTAGCGCGGTGACACGGGAAGGAGCGTGCTTGCCATGAAGGCCTCGATATTCGGTTTCTTGCGGGAGCCGGTCGCCTTGGTGCTTGGGGCGTCGGTCGTATGGGCGGCCTTTGCGGTCGGCGTCGTTGCGCCGGGCGCTACGGCGCAGGTCTCCAGCGCAGCGCTGCCGGCCTCGATCGGCCTTGCGGCCAAGGTGGTGCGCGAGGTCAAGGGAAAGCGCGGCAGCCATGTGCGCGAGATCGCGCTCAAGGACGAAATCTTTCAGAACGAACGGATCGAGACCGGCCCCGGCGCGGCGGCCGTGATCCTGTTGCGCGACAACACGAAGATCTCGCTCGGCCCGAAATCCAGCCTTGTGCTCGACGAATTCGTTTTCGACCCGATGCCGAACAAGCGCAAGGTCGTGATGAATGCCGTCAGCGGCGTGTTCCGCTTCGTTTCGGGCAATTCGCCCTCGCGGGCCTATCAGGTCAAATCCGGCTCCGCGACCCTCGGCATCCGCGGCACCAGCTTCAATCTCATCGTTGGCTTCACCGGCGCGGTCACGGTCCATGTGACGAACGGCGCCGTGCTGTTCTCGAACCTTGCCGGCGATTCCGTCCTTGTGACGCCTGGCCTGGCCAGCACGATCTTCGCGCCCGAGCCCCGGGGCAACCAATCCAAGCCGTCCGAGCCGGCGGAACCGCAGTCGGCGGTCGATTCCATGGTGCAGCAGATCGACACCTTGCTCGCCACGTCGGAGGAGGCATCGCTCGCATCGCTCGGGGCCGGGAATGCCGGCGGAGAAAGCGGCGAAGAGGGCGGTGTCCTGGATTCGAGCCGCTCGGGACCGGGCGGGGCCGGCGGCGCGGTCGGCGATGACGCCAATCTGGTCAGCGTGCCGGCCAAGGCGATTCTGGGCGCTTTCGGCGGCTCCGATGACGGCATGAAGGCTTTGCAGGAATTCCTCGAGGGCGACGGCGCGGATCCGGAGGTCGTGACCAAGCGGGCGGTTTCCCTGCTGCGCGCGCTTCCACAACGTATACGGTCCCCACGGGACCTGGGGCGGCGGGCGCGAGAAGGCGCCGGCGGCGATCTGCCGCAAGGTCATCCAGGCCAAGCTCTCGGGCCGCCACGGGATCGAGGTCTGGGGCGACGGCGAGCAGAGCCGCAGCTTCATGTATATCGACGATTGCCTCCACGGCGCCGAAAGCATCATGGCCAGCGATATCGTGGCGCCGATCAACCTGGGCAGCGATCAGCTCGTCACCATCAATCAGCTAGTCGATATTGTCGAAGGCATCGCCTTGAAGCGCAATTACAAGATGGACGCCCCCCAGGGCGTGCGCGGCCGCAACAGCGACAACGCGATGATCAAGGCGCGCCTGGGCTGGGCGCCGGGCATCACCCTCGGAGAGGGGCTGGCCAAGACCTATGCCTGGATCTACGACGAGATGACAGCGGACGGCGCGCAGACCGCCGCGCGATGAACGACAGATCATTCAGAACAACAGAGACGCGAGCGGGATCAGGGGCCCGGGGGCAATGAATCTCGACGCTTTCTACGATTCGGAATTCGCGGAGCATGCGGCGGTCGCCGCGGCGACGCAGGCCGCACTGGCCGAACCATTCGCCCGCCTTGTCGGCTGCGCGGCCGAGGTCGTGCGCGGCGGCGGCAAGATCCTGTTCTTCGGCAATGGCGGCAGCGCGGGCGACGCCCAGCATCTCGCGACCGAACTGACCATCCGCTACAAGGACGACCGCGCGCCCATCGCGGCCATCGCCCTGACCACGGATTCCTCGGCCCTCACCGCGGGGGGCAACGATCTCGGCTTCGACGCCGTCTTCTCCCGCCAGGTCGAGGCTCTGGGTCGGCCGGGCGATCTGGCGATCGGCATTTCGACCTCCGGGCGCAGCCCGAACGTGCTGCGCGCGCTGGAGGCCGCCAAGGCCGGCGGCCTGGTCGCGGCGGCTCTCTCGGGGCGCGACGGCGGCGCCTTGGTCGGCCTGGCCGATCCTCTGCTGATCGTGCCCTCGGCCACCACCGCGCGGATCCAGGAAATGCACATCACCCTGGGGCAGATGTTCTGCGGCGCGCTGGAAATCGAGCTGGGGCTGGTCGCGCCATGACCGAACGTGCCGAACTCGCCGGGCTGATCGAAAAGCTCGAATCGGTGCCGGTGCTCTGCATCGGCGATCTGATGCTCGACCGTTTTGTCTACGGCACGGTTGATCGCATCTCGCCCGAAGCGCCGATCCCGATCCTGCGCATCGCCCATGAAAGCGCGATGCTGGGCGGCGCCGGCAATGTCGTGCGCAATCTCGTGGCCTTGGGGGCCAAGGCGGTCTTCGTCTCGGTCGTGGGCGACGACCGGCCAGGGCGCGAGGTCACCGGTCTGATCGCCGAAAGTGCGGAGATCGAGCCCTATATCTCGGTCGAGCGCGGGCGCACGACGACGATCAAGACCCGCTATATCGCAGGCGGTCAGCAACTGCTGCGCGCCGACCAAGAAATGGTCGATCCGGTCTCCGCCACCGTGCTCGACGACCTGGCCCGGGTCGCCGTCGCCGATGTCGCGGATACCGGCGCCGTCATCCTCTCCGATTACGGCAAGGGCGTGCTTTCCCTGGATCTGATGGCCGCGGTCGTCGCGGCCTGTCGCAAGGCCGGCAAGCAGGTCGTGGTCGATCCCAAGGGGGCCGATTTCGGGCGCTATCGGGGGGCCAGCATTCTGACCCCCAACCGGGCGGAACTCTCCGCCGCCACGGGCCGCGCGGTGGAAACCGAAGAGCAGATCGTCGCCGCGGCCAAATCCCTGATCGAGGCCCATGATTTCGGCGCCATCCTGGTCACGCGCGGGCCCGAGGGCATGACTCTGGTGCGCGCCGAGGGCGCGACCCTCCATCTGCCGGCCGAGGCGCGCGAGGTCTACGACGTTTCGGGCGCGGGCGACACGGTGGTCGCCGCCCTGGCCGCCGCCCTGGCCGCCGGGCTCGATATCGAGGACGCGGCGCGCATCGCCAATGCCGCCGCCGGCATCGTCGTTGGCAAGATCGGCACCGCCGTGGCGAGCGCGGACG
>Ga0302135_10002335_pt1 | contig 11366 bp, 7 predicted proteins | sample CBN3_surface_MG_FD_203119 | JGI IMG/M metagenome (GOLD analysis project Ga0302135, IMG submission 203119) | Marine microbial communities from Western Arctic Ocean, Canada - CBN3_32.1 | ecosystem: Environmental > Aquatic > Marine > Oceanic | place: Canada: Western Arctic Ocean | collected 2017-09-15 | reverse complement strand
GCACCGCACCGATCTACGACCGTTCCGACATCGCACGGGCTTCTTCGCGAACAGCGGAACCTGGATCGTCTCCACAGGCCCCTGGGACGTCGTGCGACCGAAGAGTCAGCAATTCACATTTGTGCGTGTTCAGGACATGGAGATGGACATTCTACGCTGGGATCACACGACCAACCGGTGGGAGCCCGTCCCCTTGATGGAGGACTATCAGCCCACGGCCATGGAGCGCCTGATTCAGGAAGACGACTCCGGATTCCAATAGACCCTATTCGAACGCCGCGATTCCCGTGATCTCCTTTCCGAGAATCAGCGTGTGGATGTCGTGAGTCCCCTCATAGGTGTAGACGGTCTCGATGTTGCACATGTGACGACCGGCCTGGTACTCGTACGTGATGCCATTGGCACCGAGGGTTTCCCGACCGAGTCGTGCCACGTCCGCCATTTCGACGTTGTTCATCTTGCCGAGAGACACGTGGTAGTGCTTCAGCTGCCCCGCCTCCTTCAACCGACCAAGACGGAGCGCGAGCAACTGCGATTGCGTGATGCGGCTCAGCATGTGCACGAGCTTCCGCTGGACCAGCTGGTAGCCGGCAATGGGCTTGGAGAACTGAATGCGCTCCTTCGCATAATTGAGAGCCTCATCATAGACGGCCATCGCGCTCCCAACCGCGCCCCATGCAATTCCAAATCGAGCCGCCGTCAAACAACTCAAAGGTCCCTTGAGGCCGTGAATTCCCGGAAGGAGGGCGTCGTCGCCCACATGGACATTCTCCAGATAGAGTTCACTCGTCACGCTGGCGCGGAGACTGAACTTGTCCTTCATCAACCTGGCGCTGAATCCGGGGGTCTCCGTGGGGATCAGAAACCCCTGGATGCCTTCCTCCGTCTGCGCCCAGACGAGCGCGACCTGGGCGATGTTCCCGTTCGTGATCCACATCTTCGAGCCATTGAGGACCCAGCCGTCCGCGGTTTTCACCGCACGGGTGACCATGCCACCGGGGTTGGATCCAAAATCAGGCTCCGTCAGTCCAAAACATCCGATGATGTCGCCTGTGGCCATGCCCGGAAGCCAGCGTTCCTTCTGCTCCTCGGTTCCATAGGTGTGAATGGGGTACATCACGAGAGCCCCCTGGACGGAAACGAAGGAGCGAATGCCTGAATCGCCCCGCTCCAGCTCCTGCATGACAAGGCCATAGCCTGTCTCGCTGATGCCGGCGCATCCATACCCCTCGAGATTCGCCCCGAGCAGTCCCATCTCCGCCATCGGCTTGATCAGATGCATGGGGAACTCCCCTTTCTGATACGCATCCCCGATGATCGGCATGATCTCCGCGTCGACAAACCGGCGTACCGACTCCCGAATCTGAATTTCGTCCTCGGTCAGTTGATCATCGAGTCGAAGAAAATCGAGTCCCTCATAGCCCATGGTCCACCCATTCCCTCGAGGCCTCCAAACGACCTCATTGGCGCCGTTTCTACCACTCGAAAACCCCACCCGCAACCGTAGGGAAAGACCGCCGTAACCCTCACGCGCTCTCACGTGCGCGTACGCCCCCTGAATGCGACTCCCTTGCGCTTTGGCCGAGAGCCTGTACATTCTTTGGCATGGAGTTTTGCTCAGTTCACAACGCGCTCATGGGCAAATTCCCCGACGGGAGACCATGCGCATGATCCAGTTCCATGACTCAGCGACCTTGAGCCGCGCCTTGTCCATTCTGACGCTCGTGACGGCAGGCCTCCTGACCCTCGGCTGTGGTGAAACGGATCCCCAGCCGCCAGTCCTCCCTCCGCCTCTTCCCGCTTCGCTCGAATTCCTCTCACCGGAAGATGGTGCCACCCTCGAAACCGAGTCGCCCACAGTGGAGATCGTGGCCACCCTGACAGCCTCGAACCTCCCCACCGGAGGAACCGTCGCCTGCCGATTGGACGGTACGGAAGCAGGCGAAATGAACGGGGACGATGAATGCCTGTTTCAGGACGTCGGAATCGGGCCCCACACACTCTCCGCCCAGATGCTCGACGCAAACGGCAACGAGATCACCGCAGGCAGCCCGACGGCCAGCATTGAGATCACGGTCGTCCTGGACGGCGTCTCCTGTGAAAATGCAGCGGAATGCGACGATGAGAACGAGTGCACCCTCGAACAATGCGAAGCCGGCGCATGTGTGAGCTACACGAATTTCTCAGACCATTGCCCCCCCGGGGAGAGCGCGACGAAGCTCATTTGCAAGGAAGACAGGGACTGCGCAGAGTTCGATGGCGAAACCAATGCCTGCTTTGCCGCGGTGTGCCATCCCGAAGAGAAGGCCTGCGCCGTGGGCCCCCTGGCGGACGGCGCCACCTGTGATGATGGAAGTCTCTGCACGGCTGAAGACACCTGCCAACAAGGGGTGTGCACGGGAGGGGCGGCCGACTGTGCGGCCGAAAACGCCTGTGCAGACTGTCCTGCTGAATGCGGAGAATGCTCGGAGACGGGTTCGGAGACCGGAGGCCCGAATTGTGGAGACGGAACGTGTGATCCGGAAGAAGACTGCACGAACTGCGTATCGGATTGCGGAGAATGCCCTCCTGGCTGCGGGGACAACACCTGTGATGCCGAAACCGGAGAAACCTGCAACAACTGCCCCGGAGACTGCGGTGCCTGTCCGGAATTTTGTGGCGACGGCGCATGCTCCCTCGCGGAGACCTGTGGTTCCTGCCCCACGGATTGCGGAGAGTGCCCCTGTGGGAATGGGGTCTGCGGCGACGATGAGACGTGCGAAAGCTGCCCCTGGGATTGCGGGACGTGTGCGACCTGTGGAGATGGAGTCTGCGACCCCGCGTATGAGGAATGCGACGTCTGTCAGGAAGACTGTGGGTTCTGTCAGCCGACCTGTGGGGACACGGTGTGCAACGGGGAGGAGAGCTGTCTGGACTGTCCAGCAGACTGCGGCGTATGCCCTTTTTGCGGAGACAACACCTGTGATGATTCAGAAACCTGCTTGAACTGCAGCGGCGACTGCGGCGAGTGCCCCTGCGACTTTCCGGGCGGAGAGCTCCCTCCACTGCCGCCGAACGCCGTCTGTGGTCTCCACGGCTGTACCGGGGACTCCGTCGACTGCACCATCTCCATGGCACGTTCAGGAGCGGACACGGGGACGCCAGAAGGATCGCTCGTTCCCGCAAGCGTGGGGTTCAAGCTGAACTACGACACGAGTCGCGTGGCTCTCGTCGATTTCATTGATGAAGTCTGCATCGAGGGGGTCGACTGCTTTGAGGCCTGCATGCTCTCGGAAGGATGCACAGGGCTCACAGGAACCGGACACTCGCTTACCAGCAAGACGGTCGCCGAATGGAACGCCGCCGGAACAGGAGGCGTGTTGATGTACCATCTCGGAGCACCGGGCACTCCCATCACGGAAGCGCACCTCGGCGACGCGGGCGAACTGAACGGGGATCCTGGCATCATCACCATACGCTTCCAGCTCTTGCAGAATCTCCCCAAACAAGCCGCGGAGTTCCCCTGGATGACCACGACCCCGGGGAAACTACAGGCCACCTCCGGCTCTCTGACACCACTTCAGGTGATCCTGTCCAACGGCATCATCCTGACCAACGGCGAATAGCGGAGGGCTTCCGTCGATGGTTCGCCTCCGCGATCATCTCGCCATGCACATCCTGCTGGCGATTCTCATTGGAACGGCGGTGGGCTATGCCCTGAGCGCCGGCATCACCATCAGCACGCGCTGGACGACCTACCTTCTGATCGTTCCATTTGCGTTCACATTCGTCTTCGCCATCCGCTCCCCCGTCCTTCAGGTTTCCGCGCTCCTGATTCCCCTGCTGGTGCTCGAGAACTCGCTGATCTCCTTTCGCCGCATCGGCCCCCTCGTGGTGGGAATATCACTCCCCATCCTGATCGTCCTCTATCTCTCGTGGTTCCGGCGAGGTCATCGACTTCCCCCTCTGGGCGGCATGCTCCGGGCCTGGCTCCTCTTTCTCTCCATCACCCTCTTCTCCTCGCTCGCCAATCTCGATGACTTCGCGACCGAATTCTTCTTTTTCCAGACACTCTATCTCGAGGGTTTTTTCTATTTCCTGCTCCCCCTCCTCGCATTCCGCAACCTCGAGGATCTCCGCCATGTGGGGTGGGTGCTCCTGGGCGTCGCGCTCCTATTCGCCGGATTCCAGGCGTTCTTTCTCCAGACGGGAATCCCCATTCTCCAACCCACCTTTGATGTCAGCCATGCCCAGGAGTGGCGATACGGGGGCCCACTCGGCAATCCAAACAGCCTCGCCGACTTCTACGCCATGTTGATTCCCACGCTGCTCGTCCTGCTGGTCGTGGAGCAAAGCGGGCTCCGGAGAGCCATCCTCCTGGCGATCGGAGCCGCCCTGGTGGGGGCCATCATCCTGACCGGGAGCCGCGGTGGAATGCTGGCCGGATTCGCGGGAGCAGTCGGGACAGTCCTCTTTCTCCGAGCCCAGGGAAAAAAACGACTCTTCGCGATCCCCATCATCCTTCTCATGGGTGTCGGGGGATATCTCCTCGTGGAGTCCATTTTTGGTGAATATCTGGTGCTCACGGTGGAACGGATGGACCGGGCGATGGAAGACGTCCGTTTTGAAATCTGGAGCGTGACCCTCGACATCATCGCCGACAACCCCCTCGGGATCGGTCTGTCCCCCGAACACTACATTGAACAAGTCTCCCGGCATCGTGCGGGGTTCTTCTTTGCCTCTCCCCACAACCTCTACCTCGGGCTCGCAGCCAACATCGGCATTCCCGGATTGCTCGCGTTCCTCCTCCTCGTCTTCGCCGCCATCTGGCGGGGACTCGTTGCACTCAACCAATCCACCAATCCCCGTGAATTCCAGCTCCTGCTGCTTCCAATGGGCATGGTCCTGGTATTCCTCGTCGGCGCATTCACCGAACCGATCTATGCCAACGGCCACAAGCTCAACCACCTCTTCTGGTTTGCGGTGGGAACGCTGGTCTGGGGCCATCAACTCGTGATGCGGCAACAGCTGGCGCGCACCGCACGAGAGGCCGACGTTCCTGAGCCCATCGAAATGCAGCGCCCCCAGATATCGGACGGCCCGGACACGGAGGGAAGATGAAACCCATCCGCGTCCTCCACCTCATCAACAATCTCGGTTCTGGAGGAGCTCAGCGACAGCTTCTCGAACTGGTGCGCGGACTGGACGGTGAACGGGTCGAATCCCTCATCGCCATGTACGACCCCGTTCATTTCTTCGAGGGCGACCCCCGATATGCAGAGATTCCAGTCCGAATCCTCGAACGCAGGCATCGAGGCGACCCGCGCATGGTGGGTCGCCTCCAGAACCTCCTGCGCGCAGAAGAGGTGGACATCCTGCATGCGTGGTTGGTCGTCCCGGGGATCTGGGCATGGCTGGCGGCACGCGGAGTCCCCGGAACCCGACTCATCTGCACCGAACTCTCGGACGCCAGCCAGGGCCCCATGCTCTGGACCCTCGCCCGAAAGCTGACATTTCCCCGAGCGGATCTCGTGATGGCGAATTCTCATCGCGCCACCGCCATCATCGCCGAGGAACACGGACTCGCCCCGGAGCGTCTCGCCGCCATTCACAACGGCATCGACGTCCCCCATTGGTCCGCGAATGCGCCCTCGACTCCGGCGGTGGAGAATGCCCTTGAAAAACTTCCGAAAGATGGCATTCGCATCGTGATGGTCGGCTCATTCCACCGCTGGAAAGACCACGCCATGCTGATCCGAGCGCTCCGAAGAATCGGCGATCGAGCCCCCATCCATGTGGTCCTGATCGGTGCAGCCGTCCATCCGGAAGTCCTCGTGGACACCGAACGCGCCATTCAGGAGGCGGGGCTGTCCGAGCGCGTGATTCGAATGGAAGCCATGTCGGATCTCCGAGCACTTCATCAGCACATGGACGCTCTCGTCCTCACGAGTCGATTCGAAGGGCTGCCCAATGTCGTCCTCGAAGCGATGACGGCAGGACTTCCCGTGCTCGCGACCGACGTCAGCGATCTGAGACAGCTGATCACGGACGGCCAGGAAGGCTGGGTCGTTCCCGTCGGAGATGATGAAGCCCTTGCCGATCGGTTGATGAGATTCGCGCGCTTGTCGGTGGAGGAACGAGGCGCCATGCGTTCCCATGCGCGTAGATTGGGCGCCACGTTCACGGTCGATCAGATGGCGTCCGACACCCTGAAATGCTACGAACAGATGATGAGGCGTCCTCCGATTCGAGCCCCACGGAGAAAGGCATGAGACTTCCTCTCCCAGCATGCACCCTTGCCCTGACCCTCTTGATGGGGTGCGCCACGACACTGCATGCCCCCCCGGAGCGACAGGGAGTCCCTGTTGGCGATGCTGCGCATGCGGGGCCATCGGACTCTCCCATCCAATTGACCGTGTTCATCGACTTTGGGAACCCCCGGATGGAATCCTGCTTCGCCACCATCGACGAACTCCTCGCGACCTCGAAAGAAGCCCCCCTGGTCGTGTACAAGCATCGTCCTCGACTCCAGGGAGATGCCGAGAAACGGGCCCTCCATCGCCAAAGCGCGATCGCCGCAATCGCCGCCACACGACAGAATGCATTCCCCGGGTTTCTCACCCATCTGCGCAGTCGATCCGAACCGAAGAAACTTCCCCCGAGCGACGTGCTGGTCGAGAGCGCCCGCCTCGCAGGTCTGAACATGGAGCGTTTTCATCGGGATTTGAGCGATCCATTGATCCCGGTCCAGTTGAGCGCGGACGATGCGGTCGCCATGGACTGGAATGTGAGTCAGGCTCCCCAGATCCTGCTCAACGGCCGCCTCATCTCCTCCCAGTTTCCAGAGGCCCGCATCGCTCTGGAGAACGAATGGAAACACGTGAACATGCTGCGAAAGAGCGGAGTCGCCGATCGACACGTCAGCGCCATCCTCTCCCAGCTCCATCGAGGCTCCACTCCTCCACAGCCGTCTCGACCCGCACCTCGGGCGGCCCGTCAGGTCCACCCCGTACTCTGGTCTCCTGAACACCTCGTCCTGGGAGCACCCGAAAAATCCGCGCTGGTGACGCTGGTCGTCTTCACGGATTACGCGTGTCCCTTCTGCCTTCGTCACGAGGCCTCGCTCCGTGCGCTCCTCCAGCGCCACTCGAAGGACCTCCGTGTGGTGTTTCGTCATCACCCCCTCGAGCTCCATCCCGCAGCAGGCGACATTGCCCGTGCAGCGCTCGCAGCACACGAACTGGGCCAGGGGGAGGCGTATCATGCCCGCCTCACGAGCGGAGAGAGGAGTCTCATTCCCAGAGACCCCGCGGACGCGAAGTCTGCGCTCGTTGCGCTGGCAGAGGAGCTTGGACTCCGCAAGACCGCATTTCGAGAGGCGATGAAGCGTCACACGAGTCGGGTCCAGGAAGACTTCCAGGAGAGTCGGGACCGCCTGGGCGTCTCCGGTACGCCGTATACATTCGTCAATGGCAGGAAAGTCAGGGGGGCCGTTCCGCTCTCCGACCTCGAGCAGGTCATCGAGGCCGCGCGAACACGCGCTCGGAAGGTCTCCCAGAAGCGCGGTCTCACCGGAAAAGCGCTCTATCGATTTCTGGTGGGAGCTTCCGGATCACCGCGGTGATTCTTCGATTTCGGACCACTTCTCCCGTACCCTCATCACAATGCATCTCCCTCCCCGCCATTCCCGCCTGCTCTGCACGTGGATTCTATTGTGGAGCCTCACGACTCTCGGGTGTCCATCCGAACCGATTGTAAACCAGATTGAAGGAACGATTGGACCGGGCGGAGGCTCTCTCCAGCTCAGTTCAGGGGCCTCAATCACGCTTCCACCGGGCGCCGTGAGCGAATCAACGACCCTCGGGATCGCGGTGGTGAGTCCTCCCCAGCAAGGGACCCCGGGATTCGCACCGCTGGGCCCCTTCTTTCGTCTCAGCCCGGCAGGGATGACCTTTGCGCAACCCATCTCCATCATGCTTCCCTTCACCCCCGAACTCGCAGGAAGCCAGATCGCACAAGTCCGAGTATTCCAAAGCAGCGACGAAGGCGAAAGCTGGAGTGCATTGCCGCGCGTGTCCCACCCTTCGCCCTCTCTCACGGGAGGACAGACCACCCATTTTTCACTCGTCGTCGCGGGTCTCCCCATCCGAAATGTCGATGCTCCCCCGGATCCCCCGTACGGAGACACGGGCGGAGACACGCCTCTTCCCGGAAGCAGTGACGGATGTGGCAAGGCCGAGGGACCCGGCTGTTCCGGGTGCTCCTGCGAATCCGCCACCTGTGCCGTGAGTCCCGATTGCTGTCTTGTCCAATGGTCTTCCGCCTGCGTCACTCTGTGTACCGACGTCGGCGAATGCGGTCATGAGACGGGCGAACCGCCTCCCCCGGGACCGTGTGAGGGACATTGCGATGAACAGGCCCCCGAAGGATGTCACTGCGATGCAATCTGCGTCGAATCCGCGGATTGCTGCGTGGACGCCTGTTCAACCTGTGGCCATTGCCCACCTGTGTGTGGTGACGAGACCTGCGGGAAACTCGAAACCTGCACGGGATGTCCACAGGACTGTGGAGCCTGCGGGACCTGTGGCGATGAGAAATGCAATGGGGACGAAACGTGTGAAAGCTGCCCGGCCGACTGTGGCATCTGCATGACCTTTTGTGGAGATGGAACCTGCACCGCGTTCGAGACGTGTGAAAACTGCGAGCTCGATTGCGGAGAGTGTGGGTTCGAATCCAGCTGTGTGGGCAACTGCGACCAAAACGCTCCGAGCGGATGCTGGTGTGACGCGATATGCGTTCAGAACCTGGACTGTTGCGCCGACGTCTGCGCGGCATGTGGAGTCTGTCCGTGACACGCCCAAACCCCTGAAATACAGCGATCTTTTTGCCCCTTCCATGAACCCGGCATACGTTGATCGAGACCCTCACACACAGGTCACGTCATGCAGGGAAATCCACTCTTCTGTCCCGACTGTCGCCGGCATTACGCCAGCGAGCGAAGTCTATGCCCTGTCGATGGCACGCCGCTCGAACAGTCCCGAAGTGCGTTTCCGTCCCATGGCACCCTCGTGGATGAACGCTACATCCGGCTCGAGGCCATCGGAGCGGGAGGGATGAGCCAGGTATTTCGTGCCTTCGATCTCCAGCGCCGAGAGCCCGTCGCGCTGAAAATCATCAAACCCTCACTCGCGATATGCGCCCGCGGTACCGCCCGATTCTTTGATGAGGTCCGTGCTGTCCGACGAGTCCGTCACGCAAACATCGTGAATGTGGTTGGCTTCGGACACAGCCCGGGCGGCGTGCTCTATCTCGCCATGGAGCTTCTCGACGGCGAATGTCTGAGCACCCGCATCCAGCGCATGGGCGCCCTTCCCCCGAAAGAGGCCATCACGTTCGCGCAACAGATCGCCCTCGCGTTGCAAAGCGCTCATGGCGCGGGAGTGCTTCATCGCGATCTCAAACCCGAGAACATTCGCGTCTTGAGCGACGGCACCGTACGTCTCCTGGACTTCGGAATCGCGAGTCTTCTGGCGGCCAACGGAGCCACCCCCACCAACGGCGACGCCACTGTGACGGGAACCCCGGAATACATGAGCCCTGAGCAGATCACGGGACAGCCCTGCGATGCCACGAGTGACTTCTACGGTCTCGGCGTCCTTCTTCATGAGATGCTGACCGGGAAGGCTCCCTTCACTGGAGACGACGCCCTGGCCATCGTCCAACAACATCTCCACGAGAAACCCCCGCGCCTCTCCTTCGGCTGGACCAACAAGCGTGCCCCGGAAGCTCTTCGACGCCTCACCCGAGCATTGCTGAGCAAAGAGGCCCGGGATCGTCCGGAGGGGGCGGACGTGGTGGCCTCCCTCGAAGAACTCCAAATGGATGTTCCCAGTTCCGACCTGTCCCCTGCCAATTCAGAGATCTCGCGCGAAGAGCGCCCCACTCTTGAACTCATCGGAGACCGCTCCGAACGATTGACGTTGGAGGATGGCGACTCCCCGGGCCACGAGACCAGCGTATGGGTCCGCTGCCATGAATGCGCACACCTCGGGAGCGTGGATTCCCGTGAATGCGCGCAATGCAACAGACCTCTCGCCACCAGCGAATCCATCCCAGTGCGTCTCCATTCCCGCCATGCAGCCCCCGTGTTCAGCCAGGACCCCCGCGAAAAGCAGGTCTCACTCCTCCACGTGGAACTGACACCCTTGCCAGACGCACGGCACGGATGGAGAGACCTCCTCCATGTGGCTCTCGGCCCCTGGGAGGACTCCCTTCACTCCAGCTGTGGGGTCATCTGTCATAATTCAGAAACGACACTTCGCGCCATCTTCAATCTCTATCGGGACGGCGACGCCGCCTACACGGCAGTGGAGTCCGCGTTGCACCTCCAGGCGCTCCTGATTCCAATCGCCCTGTCCGAAGGCTTCGAGTTCAGAATCGCGATCGCCACCGGCCAGGTCTACTTCGATGACCTCGCCATGGCCTCTCCAGACTGGGGACTGCAAGGCTCCTCAGTGGACATCGTCGTGAGACTGGCGCGGATGGCACCGGCCCAACAACTCGTGACGGACGCCACCACACGAACCAACCTCGCGGAAGCACTGGAGAGTCGACGCCTCGGCGCCATTCGAGCCCGTGGATCCGCCGGATTCCAACCGGTCCACACCGTGCTCGCACTCCACCACGCCGCCTGAGTACACGTCGGGTCGAATTCGCATGGAGAATGTGAAGGGGGGGCTCGTCAGCGAGCCAGACCTGCGACGGTCACAGACGTTCGCTTCCCGCGATTCCATCCATAGACATCCGGGAGGAATGCAAGACGCCCCTGTCCCGCAGACTGGACCGTGACGTATTCCAAAAATGCCGGAATGGGCGACTTCAAATGCACACGACGGCTCCGCTCGCTCGCCAGAACCTTGTCGAACTCATCTTCCGTGAGCGTCCCATCCAAACTCAGGATGTCCCGCGCCAACGCGACCGCTCCCTCCAGATTCACGCAGCCATGACTCATGGCTCGGCGCGACCGATTGAAGCGCGCCTGGAAAGGCGTGTCGTGAATGTAGATGCCATTGGCTCCCCGAGCGTCCCACCGAAAGATGACGCGGCCAAGCCAGTTGCCATCTCCGGGCGGCTGCATCATCCGCTTCAAGCCCGTCTGTGAGTCCACGTAGGTCCGAATGTCATTGCTGCGCAGGAAGTTGGGATCCCGCTGCGCCCTCTTCTCCAGATCCCGGCGCATCACCCGTGGGGGAACATACCAGGACGGATTGATGTGAACGGCTGTGATGCTGCGGTCCAGTTCACTGGTCTTGCCCTCATGGTCCCCATGCACGGAGCGATGAACGCTCACCAGCTCTCCCGCTCGCCAGACTTCCGTCATGTACGCC
>Ga0302135_10002334_pt1 | contig 11366 bp, 11 predicted proteins | sample CBN3_surface_MG_FD_203119 | JGI IMG/M metagenome (GOLD analysis project Ga0302135, IMG submission 203119) | Marine microbial communities from Western Arctic Ocean, Canada - CBN3_32.1 | ecosystem: Environmental > Aquatic > Marine > Oceanic | place: Canada: Western Arctic Ocean | collected... | reverse complement strand
AGCCGACAGGATACGCCTGCCGCCGTCGCACGAAACGGTGCGACGCGGCACCCCTAGCACGCGCTCTACTAGCGAATCAGCGGCGCCATTACGAGTGCAACCACCGCAATGAGCTTGATCAGGATGTTGAGGCTCGGCCCGCTCGTATCCTTCAGCGGATCGCCCACGGTGTCACCAACGACTGCCGCCTTGTGTACCTCGCTGCCCTTGCCGTACATCACACCATCGAACTCGATACCACCTTCGATTCGCTTCTTCGCATTATCCCAGGCGCCGCCAGCATTGGACTGGAAGATAGCCAGTAGCACGCCGGACACGGTCACGCCGACAAGCATTCCCCCGAGCATGTATTTATCGATGAATCCGACGATGACCGGCGCGCTAATCGCGAGCAGGCCAGGGAGCACCATTTCGCGAATCGCCGCTCGTGTGGAGATATCGACACACTTGGCATAGTCCGCCTTGGCCGTGCCCTCCCGAAGGCCCTTGATCTCCCGAAACTGTCGGCCCACCTCTGCGATCATCTCTCCGGCCGCGCGCCCGACGGCGCTCATAGCCATCGCGCTGAACACGTATGGCAGCATCGCGCCAATTAGCAACCCGGCCAGAATGACGGGATTGGCGACGTCGATGTTGTCGACCTCGGCCTGCTGCATGAAGGCTGCAAAGAGCGCCAACGCCGTCAGGGCCGCGGACGCGATGGCGAATCCCTTCCCGATGGCGGCGGTCGTGTTGCCAACTGCGTCGAGCTTGTCGGTCCGCTCGCGGACCTCCGGTGGTAGTTGCGCCATCTCCGCGATGCCGCCAGCGTTGTCAGAGATAGGACCATAGGCGTCGACCGCAAGCTGAATGCCGGTAACCGACAGCATGCCGAGCGCCGCAATCGCGATGCCATACAATCCGGCGGCCGAGGACGCCCCGATGATGGCCAGAGCCAGGATCAGTGCAGGAATCCCCGTCGAATACATGCCCGTGCTCAGACCCGCGATGATGTTGGTTGCCGCCCCTGTCACGCTCTGCCGCGCGATACCGACGACAGGTGCGTTGTGTGTGGACGTGAAGTGCTCGGTAATGAGGCCGATCATCACCCCTGCCGCCAGACCGATTAGTACCGCGTAGAAGACGCCCATCGACGTGTAGGTCGTTCCGGCGATGACCCACTCGGACGGAAACATCGCCTGAATAATGAAGTAGGCCACCACGGCCATGATGCCGGATGCGCCGAACTCGCCGGCATTGAGCGCAACCTGCGGATTGCCTCCCTCCCGGACGCGCACGAAGAAGGCGCTGACGATCGACACCACAATGCCGGCAGCCGCGATCATGAGGGGCAACAGCACTGCGGCCAGCGGATCCACCCCGCCAATTCCCTCGAATGCCGAGATGAACGCCGCTCCCAGCACCATCGTGCCGATGATCGATCCGACGTAACTCTCGAACAGGTCGGCTCCCATGCCCGCGACGTCGCCGACATTGTCACCCACATTGTCGGCAATCGTGGCCGGGTTTCGCGGGTCATCCTCCGGAATCCCCTCGTAAACCTTGCCGGCAAGGTCGGCCCCAACATCGGCCGCCTTTGTGTAGATGCCGCCACCCACACGCGCAAAAAGCGCAATCGACGAAGCTCCGAGCGAGAAGCCCGAGATCACGTTGATCACGCGAGGCATGTCCCAGTCAAGGCCGCTGTAGACGATGAAGAGAAGGCTAAGGCCCAGCACACCCAGGCCGACGACGCTCAATCCCATGACGAGTCCGCCGGAGAAGGCCACCTTCAGAGCCGATGCCAGGCCTGTCCGGGCTGCCTGGGTCGTCCGCACGTTGGCCTTGGTAGCCACCGTCATCCCGATGAATCCGGCTGCTGCCGAACATAGGGCGCCCGTGACAAACGACACGGCGACCAATGGCGACGACTCGGCGTTGCTCCAGTTCGCCGCGACCAGGAGTGCAGCCACGGCTGCAACGAACATGCTCAGCACGCGGTATTCCCGCCGCAAGAATGCACGTGCGCCCTCTGCAATGGCCGTGGCGATTTCGATCATGCGCTCGTTGCCGGCGTCCTGCCGTGCGACCCAGCTGGCGCGAATAAATGCGTAGCCCAGAGCCAACAGCCCCGAAACCGGAACGAGATAAATAATGGTCGACGTATCCATATGGTGATTGATTCCTCGCACGCCGAAGCGTGATTTACAGCCTCCGATGAGGACCTTGCGCCTCAGGGATGACAGGAGATAGTAGCGGCCTCCTGAGATCAAACGCAATCAGCCCTGTCCCTGACCCGTTCCGAGGTGGACCATGCCAGGGACGGAACCGCACCTTCCCGAGAGCTCCTCATCGCCCCCCCCCGTCTGGGCGACCTACCTCCGTCCCCGCCCTATTCCCGACCTTTCATCAACGCCGAGCGCCACCGGGCCGCCTCGCCGAAGACCTGCTCGACTGCCGCGCCGCCCTCGAGGTCGGCGCGCAGCGCCTGGAGGCGCCCGATCAGCGCGTCAAGCGCCGGCCCGACTTCCTCTGCGTTGGTTGCGCAGATGTCTTGCCAGATCTCGGCCGGGCTCGACGAAAGCCGCGTCGTATCCACCAACCCGCGGCCTGCCAAAGCCAGCCCCTCCTCCTTGGCTGATGACCCGATCACGTCCATCAATGCCGATGCGGTCAACTGTGGCAGGTGGCTCACGAAGGCGAGAAGCCGGTCGTGGCTGGCCGCACTCATCGTTTGCGGCCGGGCGCCGAGCGCTGACGCGAAGGAGAACAGTCGTGATACCGCCTCTCCTGAGGCATCCGAGGGCGGGGTAAAGATCCAGGGGCGCCCTTTGAACAGATCTGGACGCGCATGCTCGAAGCCGCCGCGTGCGGCACCGGCAACCGGGTGCCCGCCAACGAATGTGAATCGAGGCGGTAGATCCGACGCCTGATCGACGATTGCCCGCTTCGTACTCGTGACGTCCGTGACGACGGCGGCGCCCGTAACATGCTCGTCGAGCGCCCTGAGAAGCGCGAGGTTTTGTCTGGCAGGCGCGGCGAGAATAACGAGGTCGGCATCCGCCGCCACTACGAGATCGTCTGCTGCCACATCTATTGCATGTCGCACCATCGCCTGTTCGAGTACGTCCTTTCGATCGACGGCAATAACTAACCCCTTGGGCCAGATGTCACGCGCGGCAAGGGCGATCGAGCCTCCAATGAGACCCAGGCCCACGATCACGATCTTCTCGAAAATCGGTGGAAGGCCCTCGCCGGGCTGGATGACGGGGAGCCGTAAGTCGCTCACCCGCCTTGCTCCAGAGGTTCAAGGCAGATGCTGCGCCCGATGGCCGGGGCGATGATGCGCAACTCGGCCATGAGCCGTTCAAACTGCACCGGGTACATCGACTGTGCGCCGTCACTCAGGGCCCGATCCGGGTCGTTGTGCACCTCGATCAGGAGGCCGTCGCAGCCAGCAGCGACCGCCGCGCGCGCCATGGGCGTTACCAGGTCGCGCCGCCCGGCGCCGTGGCTTGGGTCGGCTATCACCGGCAGATGGCTGATCTGTTGAACCACCGGAATCGACGAGATGTCGAAGGTGTTCCGCGTGGCGGTCTCGAACGTGCGGATGCCCCGCTCGCACAGGACCACATCAGTATTGCCACCGCTCAGGATGTATTCGGCCGACATGAGCCACTCTTCGATTGTCGCCGAGAGGCCTCGCTTGAGGAGGACGGGCTGACGCTGATGGCCCAGCTCTCGCAACAGCGTGAAATTCTGCATGTTTCTGGCTCCGACCTGGAACATGTCGCAGTAGCGCGCCACGAGATCGATCTGACTGATGTCCATTACCTCCGAGATGAGCTTCAATCCATGCGTGCTGGCGGCGGCGCGCAGCATCTTGAGACCGGCCTCGCCGTGGCCCTGGAAGCTATAGGGTGAACTCCTCGGTTTGAATGCGCCTCCGCGAAGAACCTTCGCGCCCGCCTGCTTAACGGCCTCGGCGCTGGCGTCCACCTGCTCGTCGTTCTCCGCCGAGCAGGGCCCCGCCATGACGATGACCTCGTCACCCCCGATGCGAACGTCACCGAGCGAGACGACCGTATTCTTCGGCTTGAACGTGCGGCCAGCAAGCTTGTACGGCTCGGTAATCTGTAGAACTTCGTGCACCCCGTCGAGGACCTGAATCACCTCGGGGTCCACCGCGCCGGCGCCCACGACCCCTAGCACCGTTCGGCTCGCACCAGTTGAACGGTGCACATCCATTCCGGACTCCACCAAACGCGCGATCACGGCATCAATCTCAGCGGCCGTTGCCCGCTCCTTTATCACCACAAGCATGTATCGTCATCCTTCGCGAGCACCCGCCCGCGCCACCAGTGCCGCTACTCGACGTCGCTGTCCCCGGCCACGCGCTCGGCTCGCCGTCCCTCATCCATGACACGCTCGAAGATTCGTACCACCGCATCCGCCTGGAGTGGACCCGCAAGCGCCACCGCCGCCTTCTGCACTCGTGCGAGCACTAGCTCTTCACGTGCCGGTTGATACACCGCAACGCCCATTGGCTTCTTCAGGCGCCCGATCTCGACCGCGCAGGCCACGCGCAAGTTCAGGAGGCGCACGAGTTGGTCGTCCACGCTGTCGATGCGACGTCGCAATTCCTCGATCGTCAGGACTTCAGCCACCGAACGTAATCCTCAACGCGGGTGGCCAGATCCGGCGCGCCATCCGCATCCGCAATCACCTGTACCAGTGCGCTGCCGACCACCACCGCATCGGCCCAGCGGCCCACTTCGCGCACGTGCTCCGGCTTCGAGATGCCAAATCCTAACGCCACCGGCAGGTCGCTCGCTGCCCTGATCCGGCCCACTAATTGCTCTACTCCCTCAGCAACGGTGTCGCGGGCTCCGGTGACCCCGAGCCGCGAGATCGCATAGAGGAAGCCTTGCCCAAGTTCGCCTGCTCTACGGATTCGATCGTCGGTCGTCGTGGGGCTCAGGAGGAAGATGGTGTCGATATTCCTCCCTGCCATCATCCCCCGGAATTCGTCTGCCTCTTCGACCGGCAGATCCAGTACCAGGACACCGTCGACGCCAGACGCCTGCGCCCGTTCCGCGAAGCGCTCGGTGCCCATCCGCAGGATCGGGTTGACGTAGCTGAAAATGACCACCGGCGCCACGATGTCGTCACGGATGCCGGCCACCATGTTCAGGACGCCGCTCAGGGTCGTTCCAGCGGTCAGCGCCCGTTCTGTGGCCCGCTGGATGACCGGACCGTCGGCCAGCGGATCCGAGAACGGCACACCCACCTCGAGCACGTCGGCTCCTCCACGCTCGAGTGCACGGAGAATCTTGCCGGACCGGTCCAGGCTTGGGTCACCCGCCGTAATGAACGTCACCAGACCCGGGCGCCCGTGCTCTCGGAGTTCCGCGAACGTATCCTGAAGGCGACTCATCAACGAGCCTCAGCCAGTGCGGCCGCGACGCTCTGGACGTCCTTGTCGCCGCGGCCCGACAGGTTAACAAGCACCACGGCCGTCGCCGGTAGCGCGCGGGACAGCTCTACCGCATGGGCGACTGCATGCGCGGACTCCAGTGCCGGGAGAATGCCCTCGAGTCGCGACAGCATCTGGAAGGCATCGAGCGCCTCTCCATCCGACACGTGCGTGTACTCCGTACGGCCGCACTCTCGCAACCACGCGTGTTCCGGGCCGACAGCCGCATAGTCCAGTCCAGCCGAGATCGAGTGCGTCGGCTCAATGTTGCCCGCATCATCCTGGAGGATGAACGTACGGGTCCCCTGCAGCACGCCCGCGCTGCCTCCGTCAAATCTGGCGGCGTGGCGCCCCGACGCGATCCGTTCGCCGCCTGCCTCGACGCCGATGAGCCTGACCGGGTCCTCGAGAAAGCCGTCGAAGATTCCGATAGCATTACTGCCACCCCCGACGCAGGCAACCACCACGTCCGGAAGACCCCCGATCTGGGCCAGACACTGCGCGCGAGCCTCGCGACCGATCACGGCCTGGAACTCGCGCACCATCAACGGATACGGGTGCGGCCCGAGGACCGATCCGAGCAGGTAGTAGCTATCCCTGACGTTGGTCACCCAGTCGCGCATGGCCTCGTTAATCGCGTCCTTTAATGTCCGGCTTCCGGAATTTACTTGTCGGACGGTTGCACCGAGCAGCTCCATCCTGACGACGTTGATCGCCTGCCGCCGCATATCCTCGGCACCCATATATACATGGCACTCGAGTCCAAGTAGCGCGCATGCGGTTGCGGTGGCCACACCGTGCTGGCCGGCTCCCGTTTCGGCGACAATGCGTCGCTTCCCCATGCGCTGGGCGAGGAGCGCCTGCCCGAGGGCGTTATTTATTTTGTGAGCGCCGGTGTGTGTGAGGTCCTCGCGCTTGAGAAACATTCGCGCACCACCGCTTGCGGCGGCCAGTCGCTTCGCTTCGTAGAGTGGTGTGGGACGTCCCACGTAGTGAAGCAACAATTCATCCAGTTCAGCCCTGAAGGCTGAATCCTTCCGAATCGCCATGTACGCGTCGGTCAACTCCTCCACTGGCGCGACGAGCGTTTCGGGAACGAACCGCCCCCCAAATGTGCCGAAGTACCCACGCGCGTTCGGATCACGCCGGCCAACGGTTGAACGATCAGCGTCCATTGGCGGCCGCCTTTACCTGCTCCAGAAACATCTCCATCTTGTCCAGGTCCTTCACTCCGGGCGCCGTTTCCACGCCTGATGACACGTCCACACCGAATGGCCGCACGACCTCGATGGCCTCTCGTACATTTTCGGGCGTCAATCCTCCGGCGAGCACAACCCGGCGGCGCGACGCAATGTCCGCCGCGTAACGCCAGTCGATGATCCGCCCGGTCCCCCCGCGGGCCACTGGATCGTGCGCATCGAGAAGCAGCACTCCGTCCTCAGGCCATGTCTCCATTACCGCATCCACCCCGGCAAGCGAGGTCGCCTTCAATACGGGTTGCGTCACTGTCTCAGCAAAGGCCGCCGACTCGTCTCCGTGGAGCTGCACGGTCGTTAGGTGCGCCTCGGTGATGGCATCGGCAATCTCATCGACGCCCTGATTCACGAACACACCAACCGCGTCGATGCCGGGTGGAAGCTGCCGCACGATCGCCCCGGCCCGGGTCGGCGTAATCCGTCTCTGGCTTTGCTGCCAGAAGACGAACCCGAGTGCCGTGGCACCCAGACGTGCGGCGGCGAGCGCATCCACCTCGCGCGTAATCCCGCATACCTTCACGAAGGTCACAGGCACGCCTCTTCCCGCCCAACCAGCTCGCCAACCGCCTGAGCAGGATCCGTCGCTGTCATGAATTGCTCGCCAATCAGAAAGGCGCGATAGCCCTCTTTCGCCAACGCATCGAGGTCGGACCGCGACCGCAGGCCGGACTCACTGACACCGACCACCCCTGCGGGAATCTGCGCTGCGAGGCGTGACGAGGCCGTGATCTCTACCTGCAGTGTGCGCAGGTTTCGATTGTTCACACCGATCAGCCTGGCTCCTGCTCCGACCGCCGCCGCCAGTTCCATCTCGTCATGCACTTCGACGAGCACCGCGAGTCCGAGATCCCATGCGCGAGCCTGGAGTCGCCGCAGGTCCACGTCGTCGAGCGCGGCCACGATGAGCAGAATGGCATCCGCGCCGGAGGCCCGCGCCTCGAGGATCTGGTACTCGTCGACAATGAAGTCCTTCCGCAACAGCGGCGTGGCCACGACGCCCCTCACCGCCTCGAGGTGTTCGAGTGACCCGTCAAAGAACGTCGGCTCGGTGAGTACGGAGATTGCCGCCGCACCCCCTTGTTCATATGCCTGAGCGATCCGAATCGGGTCGTAGTCGTGCGCCAGGACACCCTTTGACGGCGACCGGCGCTTGCACTCGGCGATGACATTGGTGCACCCAGAGCGCGCGAGTTGCTCTTCGAAGAGCGTGCCGCGCGGCGTCGCATGGCGCGCGCGAGACGCGAGCGCATCTTGCGACTCGACCGAGCGACGTGTCTCGACCGTCCGACGTGTAGCCGTAACGATCGCCTCGAGCAGATCCGGTGCGGCGCTCACGCTTCGGCACCTTCCCTGGAGTAGCGCACCATCGTCGCAAGTGTCTTTGCCGCCGTCCCGTGATCGATGGCGGCTGCGGCCTGCTCAACGCCCGCAACGACCGACGGAACCACACCCGCCACCAGAAGCCCAACTCCAGCGTTCAACAACACGACATCGCGCGCGGGTCCGGTCCGCCCATCCAGTACGCCGCGAATGATCGCTGCGTTCATAGGTGCGTCGCCACCGGCGAGGGAGCCGGGCTCGCTCTTGGCGATGCCGAAATCCGTCGGGTGAATGTAGAACGTATGGACGTGCCCATCCCGGCACTCCGCCACCTTCGTATAGCCATGAGTGGAGACCTCGTCCACGCCGTCGGCGCCGTGAACCACCCAGGCCCGTTCGGTGCCGAGCAGGCGCAGCACATGGGCCATCAGTCCGGTGAGCTCTGGCGTCGGCACCCCCACCACCTGCCGCGATGCACCCGCGGGATTGGTCAGCGGCCCCAATAGATTAAAGGCCGTGCGGAGGCCCAGTTCCCGCCGCGTCTGGGCCGCGTGCTTCATCGACGGATGAAACAGTGGCGCGAAGAAAAACGCGATCCCGGCCTGTTCCAGGCAGCGCTCGACCATGACCGGTGTCGCGGACAGGTTCACACCGAGTTCTTCGAACACGTCCGCGCTACCGCACTGACTCGAAACGGAGCGATTGCCGTGTTTCGCCACACGCACGCCGCAGGCGGCAACGACCACGGCCGTCGCCGAGGAGATGTTGAACGTGCCCGATCGATCACCTCCCGTACCACACGTGTCGAACACAGTGCCCGCCGACTTCGAGAGCGGCACCGCGTGAGCCCGCATAGTGCGCGCAAACCCGACGATCTCCGGAGGTCGCTCGCCCTTCATGGCCAGGCCGACGAGCAGCGCGGCGAGCACCGCGCTGGGCATGGTGCCGGCCATCACCTCACGCATCGCCGCGGCCGCCTCGTCGCTGGTCAGGTCCTCTCGCCGAACCAGCTTGGCAAGCAGGTCAGGGAACATCACAACTCCAGAAAGTTCCGCAAGATGCGCCGACCTTCACCCGTCAGTACGGATTCGGGATGAAACTGCACACCATGGACCGGGTGGACGCGATGTCGAATTGCCATGATCGTTCCGTCCTCGGTATGCGCGGCAACTTCCAAGTCGGAAGGACACCCATCAGTGGCGATGACCAGTGAATGATAGCGGCCGGCCTCGAACGGTCCCTCGATTCCGTTGAATACCCCTCGGCCGTCATGGATCACCTTGGACGTCTTGCCGTGCATCGGCGTGTGCGCCCGGCGAACGACGCCACCGTAGGCGACGGCGATCGCCTGATGCCCAAGACAGACGCCCAGGATCGGGGTGGTCATGCCGAGGGCGCGAATCAGTTCCAGTGAGATCCCGGCCGATTCGGGCCGGCCGGGGCCTGGTGAAATGACAATCTTGGCCGGCGCCAGACGCCTGGTCTCCTCAAGCGAGATTTTGTCGTTGCGACGCACTTCGAGATCCGCCCCGAGTTCCCCCAGATACTGCACCAGGTTGTAGGTGAACGAGTCGTAGTTGTCGATGATGAGCACCATGAACGGCTACAGCCCTTCCTGGGCCAGTTGGAGCGCCCGGATGACGGCCCGAGCTTTGTCGCGAGTCTCCTCGTACTCTGCTGACGGGTCCGAGTCAGCCACGATGCCAGCCCCCGCTTGTACCGAGGCCTGGCCGTTCTCGATGACCACCGTCCTGATCGTGATGCAGAAGTCCAGATTCCCCGCGAAATCCAAGTAGCCGACGGCTCCAGCGTAAATACCGCGACGGTCGCCCTCGAGTTCCGCAATGATCTCCATCGCCCGTACCTTCGGCGCCCCAGACACGGTTCCTGCCGGGAAGCAGGCCACCAGCGCGTCCAGTCGGTCCTGACCGGCCGACAGACGGCCTTCAACGACGGAGACCAGGTGCATGACGTGGGAGTACCGTTCCAGTGTCATGTAGGTTGGAACCGTTACCGACCCGTACTCGGACACTCGCCCCACGTCGTTCCGCCCGAGGTCCACGAGCATCACGTGCTCTGCGCACTCCTTCTCATTGCCCTTCAACTCCTCGCCGAGCCGCGCATCCTCCTCCGGATCTCGTCCTCTCGGCCGCGTGCCCGCGATCGGATGCGTCTCGACCCGATCGCCCTCCACCCGCACCAGCATCTCTGGCGACGACCCGACGATCGAACGGCCGCCCATGCGAACAAAATACATGTAGGGCGACGGATTCACGTGACGGAGTGCCCGGTACACCGTGAACGGGTCCGCATCGATATGGGTCTCGAACCGTTGCGATAGCACCACCTGGTAGATGTCACCCGCGGCGATGTATTCCTTGGCTGTACGCGCCATTTCCTCGAATCGCTGCCGTGGCATGTTTGGCGTCACGCTGAGCGGCTCATGGGCAGGCGTGGCGACATGCGAGAGTTCCCGTTCGAGCTCCCGCCGGAGAAACGCGATCTTGGTGCACGCAAACTGATACAGCGACTTCAGATCCTCGTCGCCTGCAATCCTGGCGTTGGCGATAATGAGAATGCGATGGCGGAGGTGGTCGAAGGCCAGCACCGTGTCGAAGAGCATAAACGCGGCTTCTTCATCCCCTGCCGGCAATGGTTGCAGCGTGACCGGTTCGAACCAGGCCGCCGTATCGTACGAAAGATAACCGACGGCCCCTCCCGTGAAGCGCGGCAATTCCGGAACAAACGGCGAATGATACTCAGCCATCAATTCCCGCAGTGTCTCGACAAAGGGCTTGTCCGATTCGCTCGTCTCTCCAGCCCGCTGCAGCGTGATCCCGCCTTGCGTGGCGCGCAGAATCAAAAACGGGTCCTTGCCGAGGAAGGAGTAGCGTGCGACGTGCTCTCCCCCTTCCACCGACTCGAGCAGGAACGCGTGGTCCGAATGCTCGGCGATCCGCATGAATGCTGAGACCGGCGTGAGCAGATCCGCAACCATCTCCTGGCACACCGGAACGAACGTTCCTCGCGTTGCCAGTTCAGTGAATTCCTCAAATGTGGTGATTCGCATGAATCCCTTCAGGCCTCTGGCCCAGAGGCTTCTCGGAGTTGCATCGCAGAGCCCGCAACGCGTGCCATGAGTCCCGCCGGTGGCGCAACGCCCGTCCACCATTCGAATTGGCGCTCTGCCTGGGCGACGAGCATGGCCAGTCCGCCGATCGTCGCACACCCGGCTGCTTCCGCCTCGCGCAGAAGACGGGTCGCGGTCGGCACATACACCAGGTCGTAAACCAGGCGACCGGAGAAGGGTCCCCCCGGGAGCGGCGACTCATTCG
>Ga0302135_10002332_pt1 | contig 11370 bp, 9 predicted proteins | sample CBN3_surface_MG_FD_203119 | JGI IMG/M metagenome (GOLD analysis project Ga0302135, IMG submission 203119) | Marine microbial communities from Western Arctic Ocean, Canada - CBN3_32.1 | ecosystem: Environmental > Aquatic > Marine > Oceanic | place: Canada: Western Arctic Ocean | collected 2017-09-15 | reverse complement strand
TACCGCCTACCGAATAGCGAAGGGTGAGAGTCAGAAAACCAGAACAGGTGAACGGATGGAGCTTACTCGACCCCTCGACTTTGCAGCTCTGACGGATCATGCCGAAGGTTTCGGACGTCGCATAGCTTGTGACGGTCCTGATTTAAGTGAGGCAGGCACTAAGCAATGTGAGGAGAGAAGCACACCTTCTCTTATTGGTTTTTTGAAGATGCGCTCAAACGCAGAGCAACGACCCATGATCCGAGACTTGGCTGTTTTCAACGAGGACTCCGTGGTCGAACGAGACTACGCAGCGCAAACCTGGCAGCAAGTTCAGGATGCTGCCGATCGTCATTATGAGCCAGGCGCATTCACCACCTTTGCTGCTTATGAGTATTCACCAGCCTTGCCAGACCGTGGCAAGCACCATCGCAATATTGTTTTCAGATCCATGGACGTACCCCAATATGCGGTGTCAGGTTTCGATGCTGTGTCTGAAATTGAACTCTGGAAGGATCTCGAAGCTACCTGTACGAATGACTGTAAGTTTTTGACTATTCCGCACAATATGAACAAGACCTGGGGCTTGGCGTTTTCTGGAGAAACCATCGATGGCGTCGCATACACAGAGGACGACTGGAAGCTCCGAGAACGAAACGAACCCATCGTTGAAATGTTTCAAATAAAGGGTAATTCAGAGTGCTCTGTGGCGTTTGGTGCCGGCGATGAGGAGTGTGGATATGAGCAGTTTTTTCCTCCCTGCGACCAGGGGCAGGAAACCTCCTGCATCTACCCTACCTCTATGGCGCGAGATGGCTTGCAAATAGGTCTGGCTTTGGAAGATCAAATCGGTGTTAACCCGCTTGAGTTTGGAATGATTGGTTCGACAGACACGCATAACTCCAACCCGGGGGATGTGGAGGAATGGGATTTTCGTGGAGCCACTACGTTTAGTTCTTCGCCAGCGGAACGTCGAATGTCTGGAGATAACGTAACGGGTATTCGCAACAACAATCCTGGCGGCCTTGCTGCAGTATGGGCCCCCGAAAATACGCGCGAAGCGTTGTTTGATGCCATGAAACGCAAAGAGGTCTATGCAACCAGTGGCACGCGTATAAAACTGCGCACCTTCGCGGGGTTTGATATGCCAGTTGATATGGCCGAAACCGGTGATCTTACTGCCGCATATAAGCAAGGTGTTCCTATGGGTGGAAGGCTGTATGCCAGTGAGTCAATAGCCGAAGGTGTTTCACTGTTTGTGTGGGCCCTAAAAGACCCAGATAACGCACCCCTGGCGAAGCTTCAAGTCGTTAAGGGTTGGATAGAAGAGGGTGAACGGCAAGAGGTGGTTTATGATGTCGCTTGCGGTGGATCGGAATTCGATCCAGCTACAGGCAAGTGCGAAGCCAATGGTGCCACAGTAAATATGAATGACTGCAGTTGGGACAATACTCTCGGTGCTTCAGAGCTTAAAACACTTTGGGCCGACCCGGATTATGGATCAAACGAAGATGCCTTCTATTACGTGCGGGTAGTACAAAACCCAACGTGCCGCTGGACAACCTATGACAGTTTACGACTGGGGCGCGAGCCGCTGGACGATTCCCCAGCCACGGTCACTGAAATGGCCTGGGGTTCGCCTATCTGGGTGAAAGCAAAGTAGTTGGTACGGGGTTGGAGTAAGGGGACAGAGTAAATAGGCTGAGAAAGCGGATGAACCGGTGAGTTTTACGCTGCCCCTTTACTCTGACCCCAGAACTAACAAGAAAATTGGTGAGAATAGTGAAAACAAAAAAGAAAGTTAAGAGAATCGTAGTTGCCGTTGCGTTGATCGGCGGGTTAGTTACGCTGCAAAGTTGCTCCGATACGTTAGACACTTTACGAACCAAAGCGACTCAAACTTATGTCCTCTGGAAATTCGGCGGCGAGTTGTTGGAAATGCCTGCCGATATCCTTACAACGCATCCAGAACGCAATGCCAAGCGCAGCGCCTACTTTGGTGATCTGCATGTTCACACAACTTACTCCTTCGATGCCTTTGCGTTTGGCACAATGGCTAGTCCTTATGATGCTTATCGTTATGCTAAAGGCGAAACGATTAAACATCCCGCCGGTTTCGATTTAAAGCTAAGGGAGCCTTTGGATTTTTACGCGGTGACGGATCATGCGATGTTCCTCGGGGCGCTTCCTGCGGCGGCAGACACGGCCACTGAATTTTCGAAATATGACTTCAACCAGGGTTTGCACAATTTTAACGCACCAGAGAAGCTGAATACGGATACTGTTCAAGAGCGATTCGCTCTCTTTCGGGGTTTCTTGCCGGGTATTCTGAACGGCATCCTGGACGGCACGGTAGATATAGATAAGCTGAATGAGATTGTAGTAGATGCCTGGGCGGATACGATTAACGCCGCTGAATTGTTCAATGATCCAGGTAAATTCACAACCTTTGTCGCCTACGAATACACCTCTTCTACTGCTGATATGGGTAACCTTCATCGTAACGTGATTTTCAAAGGTGCTGACAAACTTCCTGCGATGCCTTTTTCGCGTTTCCATAGTCAAGACCCAGAAGGACTCTGGAACTGGATGGATGAACTTAGATCCGAAGGTATTGAAAGTCTTGCCATACCGCACAACTCCAACGGCTCCAATGGACAGATGTTTAAATTGGTAGATTGGGCTGATGACCCCATGGATGAGAACTACACGGCGAAGCGTGTAAGAAATGAACCGTTGATAGAAATCACGCAAGTTAAGGGTACGTCCGAAACTCATCCATCCTTGTCTGATTCCGATGAATGGGCGGATTTTGAAATAGCGCCATACAGAGTAGCCACAACCTTGGATAGTGAACCAAAAGGTTCTTACGCCAGGGAAGCGCTACTGAACGGCTTAAATTTTTGGGATCAGAATCAAACCAACCCTTACAAGTTTGGATTTATAGGATCATCTGACACACACGTGGCGGCCACCAGTGATGATGAGGCTAACTACTTTTCAAAGGTGGGCTTGATGGATTCCAATGCGATGCTTCGTGGCTCGATACCAGCTTCAGAAGAAGAACTTGCAACAAGGCGCAACAACAATAACGCGCAAAATAGGATTAAGGAGGTTGATGGCAAAGAGTACATTTCTGGTGCATTCGAAACTTTTGGTGCCTCCGGAATCGCCGGAGTCTGGGCTGAAGCAAATACCCGAGACGCGATTTATGATGCGTTTCGCCGCAAGGAAACTTTTGCCACATCCGGCCCTCGCATGAAGATTCGGTTGTTTGCCGGTTATGGTTTTAACAATGAAATGTTGAATGATGAAGATGTGATCGAAAAAGCCTATGCCACAGGTGTAGCGATGGGTTCGGACATTCTGGCATCCCCCCAAATTGAAGGGAAAAGTGAAGCGCCCAGCTTTTTGCTTTGGGCTACCCAGGATGCCCGTTCGGCACCTCTACAACGACTGCAAATCATCAAAGGATGGGTTGTCGATGGCAAACATCATGAACAGGTTTATGATGTCGCCTGCGCCGACGGCGGAAAAGTTGATTCAACAACTCATCGTTGCCCTGACAATGGCGCAAAGGTAAACATAAGTGATTGCTCGATTTCTGAAGACCTCGGGGCGCCGGAGTTAAAAACTGCTTGGACAGACCCAGATTTCAATTCGGAGCATCAAGCGTTTTACTATGCGCGAGTTATGGAAAACCCTACCTGTCGATGGTCGACTTGGGATGCCGTTCGAGCAGGCGTCGCACCAAGGTCGGATTTGCATGCCACCATTCAGGAACGTGCCTGGTCTTCTCCCATTTGGTTCCGACCTAAGCGTGAAGGCGAATAAGTGGTAAGAGTATGTCTCGAAGAACTGAGTGGCTTATCTTGAAAAGAAACCAACAAATCGAATAGTGGGCGGGATGAATTCTCTTCTTCGTCGCCCTCTGTTACATTTCTGGTTAATCGGTTTTCTGATTTTTGTGGTGGAGCGTGGCTACTTCGCCCCTGAAGCCGTGCTTGAAGTGGCGTACCCAAACGCCGATCAGATTGCAGCACTGGCTAGTCAATGGCAGCAGGCCAGAGGGCGAGAAGCTTCAGCGGCAGGTCTGGCGCGAATGATCCAGCAAGCGATTGACCAGTCGATCCTCCTGAGTGAAGCATTGCGATTGGGTTTCCATTACCAGGATTCAATTGTTCAACAGCGTCTAATCAGAGATATGCGCTTTATGCAGGATGATTCTGCGGCGAGCGATGTCGAATTGTTGGAACAAGCCTACGCCATGAACCTACACGTCAACGATCTAGTGGTTCGCCGCCGTTTGGTTCAGATGATGGAAAGCTACCTTCGTGCCTCCGGTGAAAACCAACCCTTAACCGATAAAGTTCTAAGAGCGCTTTATCTGGAGCAAATCGAAACCTTTACTCAACCAGAACGACTGAGTTTTAGTCACGCATTTGTTAGCCAGGATCGACATAGAGGGAAATCATTAGAAAGGGCAGAACAATTAGTTAAGCGGTTTGAGGAAGATGAATTGAGCCCAGAGGTAGGTGTTTCTAAGGGTGACCCATTCATTTCCGGTTATCGATTCAGCAAAGTAACCCAGCAGCAAATCGAACGAGAATTCGGCGCAGGGTTCGGTGAGCGAATTTTCGACTGCCGGGTGGGGCAATGGAGCGGTCCCATTCGTTCGGTTTACGGTTGGCACGGAGTTTGGCTAAGCGAAAGACTAGCGGCAGAGCCGATGAGTTATGAGTCTGTTAAGTCAAAACTTGTGTACGAATACCGCAGCCAAACGGGGAACCGTAGTTTTGAAAATGCTATGGCGACGCTAAGAGCGCAGTACCAGATTACGGGTGCGCCTAAGTGATGATCTTGACCACACAAAGAATCGTTGCGTTGCTTGTATTGGTGTTGTTTTCAAGCACCGCCTTGGCGCACAAACTAGCGCCGTCTCTGTTAATGATTCAAGAAACTGCACCGAATCAGTTTGATCTACACTGGAAAACGCCAAGAACGCTGCCAACCCCGGAAAGAATTGAGCTTTATCTACCCAATCATTGTTCGGACCTGAGTGAACGACAGCCGGTACCCGATCCTGTGGGTATGGTTTTCGAATGGCGAGTTGATTGCGGCGATCAAGGGTTGGTGGGTTCCCTGGTTCGAGTCACTGGGCTAGCGGGAAACCAGAGTGCGGCGGTAGTCAAAATAGATCTGCTAGACGGTCGCGCTTACAGACAACTGCTCAACGGTAGCCAACCTGAATTTCTGGTGCCTGAACGAGTTGAGAGAGGCGCGGTGATTCGCGATTACACTCAGCTGGGTACCGAACACATCTTAAGTGGCATTGATCACCTTTTCTTTGTCTGGGCGTTGATTTTGATGTTGACACGTCGAAAGCTGCTAATCGCAATAACGGCGTTCACACTAGGTCACAGTGTGACGCTCGCGCTCGCAGCATTGGAGCTTGTCCGCGTGCCGCAGGAACTGACCGAATTCTTTATTGCTCTGTCGATTTTTGTATTGGCTGCTGAGATGGCCAAAAGCAAAATGAAACAGGACACGTCAGATAATCCAGTTGGCCTAATCCATAAACATGTTTTCTGGATTTGCGTCGCTTTTGGTTTATTGCATGGTCTCGGTTTTGCTGGCGCGCTACGAGACATTGGTTTGCCCCAAGAAGAAGTTCTGGTGGCACTCTTAATGTTTAATGTTGGCGTTGAAATTGGTCAATTGCTTTTCTTAAGTATTGTTATCGCGATTGGCTCAGGGATGGCTGTCATTGCTCGATCAAGGTTCCCAGTGATTGCCCCAGAGCGATGGCTCTGGCTGCCTATCTACCTGATCGGCTCTGGCTCAGCTTATTGGTGTATTGAGCGAAGTCTGGGTGCGTTCCTTTAGATTACTGGATTTTAGGGTGTGGACTGCAAGCCCATCAACTGCTTAAAGTTGCGACGGTAAGATGCTTTGCTCCCTGATTTGGTGACAGGTTTATTAATTATCCTTTGAGTCTAAACTACCTAATGATTCTTGAAAGTGCATGAATGTCTTGGCAGTTAAATCAGGCCGTTGTAAAACGGAACCGTGTCCAACGTTTTCTAAGACTTCCAGGCGGGCATTCAAAGCTCTGTCTACAAGATCACGACTTGATGCCAGATTCGGGTCGTGGTCGCCTGTTGCAACCAGTACCGGCATTGTCAAAGCAGTAACAGCTTCGGGAAGATTAAACCTTGCAGCGGCTGCGAGTGCTTGAGGCACTAATTCAGGTGTATTGTGAACATTCCAGCCCTTGGGTTTCGGGAATCTCTCGATGCCTGCTTGTAACTGAAGCCCCACAGCTTTCTTTCCACCCTGCTGCTGTGCCTTGACGTCCGCGGCACCGATGCTGGCATCGTAAAACGCAGCAGAAAGTACACGTGATGGGTTCATCGAGCAATAGGCGAGAGCTGCCCTGGAACCCCATGCCATTGACCAGACATGGCACTGTGCCGCAGCGCATGCATCCAGAATCTGATTGGCATCATCAGCATATTGTTCGAAAGTGTATTGAGTTTCCGGGTCTTCCGTTTCTGAACTTAGCCCCATTCCTCGAACATCAAAGCGGATGAAACGGAATTTGTCGATGAGTTGCTCCACGGCAAAGTCCCACATGCGTAGAGTACAGCCTGCACCATGCCAGAGTAGAACATTGGGCCCATGGGCAGGTCCATCGACTTCGACGTTCAGGGTTGCGCCATCGACTTCTACTTTTATGCGGAATTTTTTTGGTTGAGAGACAGTTGCAAAACAATAACAGACTGAACTCGAGAAATTCAACTATCGCTTATACGTCAGTTTTAGTGACTAGTTTGATCCTCTGACGTTAGCAGCCGTCCGATCTGTATCGAGACTCCACATGCTGGCTGAGCATCCCTGCTAAAACTTCTATTCTCGGATAAGCACAGGGCAGAAAATATTACCCACGCGCAACGTGCTCATGGGTTCTTGCATTTTTTCCGCCACGGTATTGGGTGACCCGGCGAAGCCAGGGCATCAGGTTAAACCAGGTAAATTTCACGCTCCAATCCCAAAGTCGTGTAACAACTCAAATAGTAGCGTTATTTGCGTCGTTTCTGCGGTAGCCTTACCCGAGGGGGATTATCCAATGAAGCAGACAAGCTTCTGGCGTTACCGCAAGCACAAAGAACTCGACTTCTTCCCGCAAGGAAAGCTGCGTTGGTGGCTATTGGGTTTGATCGTGTTGGGTTGGGCGGTTGAACAATACGAGGCGCTCAAAAACGGTCCCGTGCTGGTCTATATTCTAGAGGACTTCGACAAAACGCTAGTGGAGTGGGGTTACGTTGCTGCCTTTGCCGGTCTTGTGTACAGCATGGGCGCCATGCTCTTAAGCCGAGCCACGGACCGCTTCGGCCGTCGGCCGCTGATGATATGGCCCGTTTTCGCTTATGCTACGATTTCAGTCGTTGGCGCGGTTACGCCAAATTTCTGGACTTTAGCGTTTCTTGTCGCAGCCGGTAGTTTTCTGATGGCGGGTATGAACCCGGCAGTACATGCAGCATCTCGCGATCTAACGCCGCAAATGGGGCGCGCCATGGTCTACTCCTGGGTGTCACTTGCCTTCACTATAGGCGCATTAATGTCGACCATGGTGGCGGCGCAGACCCTGCCAATCTGGCCCGGTTGGCGTTCACAATATTGGATTGCCGCTGGCTTAGGCACATTCACAGCACTCGTAATTTTCATTTTCTATCGGGATTTGAGTAGCCGTGTGCGTGGCGAGGTTCAACAAACCCCAGAGCAAACCGCAAAATTGTCGCCGACTGCAGCGGCCGAGTCGACAGAGGTGATAGATGCGTACGACGACGGAAGACTGGTGTATCGAAGCCCAAGGCTCTGGCTATTGTCTTTGATCATTGTATTTTGGTCGCTAACTTACGTCACCGTATCGGCTTACGTGCCTACCTTTCTTACCCAGCATTATCATCTTGAGCCCGCCCGGGCGGCATCGGTCACATCCTACTTCTGGATAGTGTTTACCTTTAGCGTGTTCATTTCGGGTTGGCTATCTGATCGGCTGCGCGTGCGCAAAACGGTGATCGCTTTCGGCGGTTTAACTACGGGTGGTTGTTTCATCATCGGCGCCAACTTGCCTGTGGATACCCCCGAAACCACTCTCATGATCATGTGGTCGGCGACCGGGTTTTTTGCTGGTTTCATCTATCCTGCATGGTGCGCCATGTATTCAGAAACCGCAGAGGCGATTAGTCCCCACGGTGTGGGCCGCGCATTTGGTATAACCGCCACGCTTTCCCCCTTGGCAGGGTTGTTTTTGAACCTTGGCTTACCCCAGGTAGTAGACATATGGGGCTGGTCGACCTGGATGGTGATCGCTGGCGTATGTTGCTTCTGCGTGACGGCTCTGGTCGGAGTAGGCCGAGGACCATGGCTGCCTGATATAGCGGGGTCAAAATAGTGGGGTCGGAGGAGGGGACCGGGGAAAAGTGCCGGAGTAAGGCCTGAACAAGCATTTGTCATTCAGCCCGGCCACCCGCTATTCCCTCAATCTGCTGTCTGAATTTTTTAGTACCCGGTATCAGCCCCTTATTCGCGCGGTCTAAATATCGCAGGCAAGTCTGCATTATTAACCTTTGCAATACCCTACGCAGACGTCGACCTCGAAGGGTTATATCTCGGCGAACAGGTCTCAGGAAGAAGGCCGGGATTTGGTGATCCGAGGATTCGTCTGTCGGTTAATTTCTATGGTGCACCCGCAACTACACGTAAGGAATATGCGGCCTATCAACAAAAAACTATTGTCGGAGGCAGCATTAGTGTTGGCATGCCCTTTGGTCGATACGTTGAAGACAAGGTGCTTAATGTCGGGTCAAATCGGTGGAATGTGGTTGGTCAGCTCGGTGTTTCGAGACAGATTAATCGCTGGATTATTGAGTCTGCCATTGGTGTTACCTGGAATTCGCACAACGATGAGTTACTAGAAACCCGTAAGCTTGAGCAGGATCCTATCGGGCTATTTCGTGCAACATTGATCTACAACTTTTCCCCTGGTCTTTGGGTCGGCGCGGGGGTTATTTATGCCGACGGCGGGGATACGACGCTCGATGGGGTCAAACGAGATGATCGGCAAAAGAACTGGCGGGCGGGAGTGGCTGTATCGATTGCTCTTGCGCCTGGGCGCACAGTTAGCCTCCGTGTCACCGAAGGAATTACTTCTCGAATTGGCGCAGACTTTCGTACTTATAGCGCCGCCTACACTTACGCATTCTAAATTATCGTGGCAGCAGATTATCGTTTGTCGATGATCGTGTGTTCCTTCCCAAACAGAAACGTTGATCGTTCCATGTCGATGAAGTTGTGCTCATCGTTGATGAAGGCAGCGTTGGCTCGACGAGCTTCATCTGTGTTCGGTGCTTTCCCCATGTCGACCCAGGCTTCTGCGTGACCAAGATAGGATTCAACTCTTGTGCCGCGTGCTTTTTGAATTCCTTTGTCGAGTGGTGAGTTGGCACGGTGAACCTGTCGGTAACACAAAGTGCGAGTCGCCTCAGCATGTGATCGAACAATGGGACCGTGGTGGGTTAGCCAATAGTGTCTGGCCTCTTCTTCAGACAGTTTTGATTGGTGTCGCAGTGGGAAGAAGACGCGAAGAATGTTGCTCTTTACTTTTGCCGTGATGTCTTCCGGTGCTGGGTTGACTTGAGGGTATTCATAGGCGAACCAAAGTGGCGAGTTCGGCAAGTCTATAAACTTGGATTCGTCTTCAAGAAGAGCAGCGCCAGCCTCCGCTGCCTTACCGGAGGCAGAGCCCATCCGCTCGTTAAGTTCAGCTTCCGATGACCACCATAGTTCTGCGACACCGTCGAAATGAGGTTCCATTTTTCCGCGTGCTTTTTGTGCCGCTTCATTCATTGGAGAGTCAATTGTGTGCGTTTGAACGTAACGTAGTATGTTGAGGTCGGTGGCGAAGCTGGCAACTAAAGGGGCATGTTGGTTTAGCCAATAATCCTGGAACTCTGAGAGCGACAGGTTAGGTTGGCGTCTAAGCGCAAATACGAGTCTAATCACAAGGTCTCTCCTGTAGTCGGGGGTGTTTATATTTCTATCAGGATGCTCTAAAGTCAAATAGAATCTGGAGGGAAGTCTCGTGTACCAAAATTTGGCGATAATTGCTGTATTTGCTTTCGTATTTAGTGCGATTGCAGGCATGACCGTGGAGATAGTTGTTTATTCTTTGCTTAGCCTGACAATTATCCGAATGTTACCGATGGTGTTAGCGTTGACAGGTACAGGAGAAGACTTCGAAACTAAACTCTTCCTATCCTGGTTTGGTCCCCGAGGACTTGCGAGTATCGTCTTTGCGATCATCGTCATTGGCGCGAACCTGCCGTCACAGTCGATTCTGGTTAACACTGTTGTCTGCACGGTTACACTCTGTGTTGTTGCTCATGGCATCACTGCGAATGTGTGGGCAAATCGAATTAGTAAAAAGAAGACGGTTGAGTGATCGGGTCGGGGTAAAGTGTCGAACCCCGCGTTAACACGTCCTCCATTTTTTTCCTTAATCTGCTAGGGTATTTGTATAAATTATTCGTCTGTTAGGAGGATTCTGATCATGAAAAAATTTACATTCGGAGTGTTCATTGCCGCGCTCATCAGCATGGCTTACGCCGGTGAACCCGAAGGCCCACATGATGGCGCCAACTGGCAGATTTGTGCCTATTCTTCTGCTGCACCTGCACTACTGGGCAGCAATGCCACTGTTCTTGCTCTTGATGGCTCGGTGTTGCGCGAAGGCAGCAACGGTTGGACCTGTATGGTCGGCAATTCGCGCCCTGCGCCTGAGGGTGGATGGGGAAGTGCCCACGACGCGATGCCCGTTTGTACCGACGAGGTCGGTATGAAATGGATGAGCGATTTTATGGCGGGTAAAGACCCGAGCATCGAACGTGATGCCTTTATGTGGATGCTCCATGGCGACGTGGGGGAAGACAACACCACCGCAGGGGTCCTCAATAAAACCGACGCGGCCGATCCTTCCCAATGGATCGAATCTGGACCTCACCTGATGTTGTTGCCCAGAGATCCGTCCTCTCTCGATGGTATGGGCGATGACTTCAACAGCGGTGCTCCCTATGTGATGTTCCCTGGCACGGCGGGTGCGCATGTGATGATCCCAGTGGATGGTTATTACGAGTACCAGGCGCCGCAGTAGCCGATCTTGCCAGCTGGTTCAGATTTGTCTGTATCTAACGAATAATAGCGTGGCTGTAATGCTAACGGCCTGCGCTCATTTGGGATCACCGCCAAGAAGGTTTTCTGGTCGGGCAGGGCGACATACCATCTGCACCAGAGATACCTGTTCAACGTCGACTATCTTGTCCGGTCGTA
>Ga0302135_10002329_pt1 | contig 11377 bp, 10 predicted proteins | sample CBN3_surface_MG_FD_203119 | JGI IMG/M metagenome (GOLD analysis project Ga0302135, IMG submission 203119) | Marine microbial communities from Western Arctic Ocean, Canada - CBN3_32.1 | ecosystem: Environmental > Aquatic > Marine > Oceanic | place: Canada: Western Arctic Ocean | collected... | reverse complement strand
GGGACTGCTGCGCATGGGACTTGCCGCCGACATCATCGTTTTCGACCCGGAGACTATTGGGGCGCACATGCCGACCGTCGAGCACGACCTGCCAGCCGGGGAGATGCGCCTTAAGCAAACCGGGCGCGGCATCAAAACGACGATCGTCAACGGTCAGGTGCTGTTGCGTGACAACGAACACACCGGTGCACTACCGGGGCGGGTATTGCGCGGGCCTCTGGCGCGCGCCGCTCGATAACACAAACGAAGAGCAGGCCATGGCATACGATCTGGTTATCAAGAACGGTTCCATCATAGACGGTTCGGGCGCTCCGGCATTCCGTGCCGACCTGGGCATCACAGGCGGCAAAATAGCGCTGATCGGCCGCATACGCGAAAACGGCGTCGAAACCATCGACGCCGAGGGTCACGTCGTGGCCCCTGGCTTCATCGATGGCCACACGCACATGGATGCCCAGGTCTTCTGGGACCGCATCGGGTCGTCGTCGTGTTATCACGGTGTGACCAGCGTGGTGATGGGAAACTGCGGGTTCACGCTGGCGCCGTGTTCGGAGGAGCACGCGGAACTCGCGATGCGCAACCTTGAGCGTGCCGAGGACATTGCCCGCGAGTCGATGGTGGAAGGCATCAAGTGGAACTGGGAGACCTACCCCGAATACCTCGCCGCGGTGGCAGCCGAACCAAAAGGAATGAACTACGCCGGATACATCGGTCACTCGGCGCTGCGTACCTACGTGATGGGCGAGCGCGCCTTCACCGAGCAGGCGACCGAAGACGAGCTTGCAACAATGTGTCGAACGGTGCAGGAAGCGGTGCGTGCCGGGGCGATCGGGTTCTCGACCTCGCGTACCCACCTACTCTTCAGCGACCTACCGGTCGCTAGCGCAGTCGCCGAATGGCAAGAAGTTCGCGCGATCGTCAACGCCATGGGGGAATGTGGTGCCGGCGTGTTCGAGCTTGCTGGCGACATCACTGTTGGCGATCCAGAGAAGACGCGTGAATACAACGATCGCATCATGGCGCTCAGCGTCGAATCCGGCGTGCCCATGACCTGGGGCGTGACCGCTGGTATCGGGGAGGAGGATCACTGGCGCGGCAAGCTCGCGCTGCTGGACGACGTCGCCGCTCACGGCGGACGGATGTTCGCCCAGGCGCACTCGCGCACGTTGGATGTGCTCTACAGTTTCGAGACACGTACGCCGTTCGATCATTGGGACCACTGGCAAGAGATCCGCGCGCTGCCTCTCGAGGAGCAGAAAGCAAAGCTGAAGGATCCGGTAGTCCGGGCGAAGCTCGTCGACATTGCCACTGATCCCGGCGGCAAAGCGTTTCGGAATTCCTTTGGCGCCCTGGTGTCGAAGGGGCCAGATTGGAATCGAATACTCATCATGGACACGATGAAGGGCGAGGACCAACGCCCGGTTGCTGATGTTGCCGCTGAGCGTGGTGTGCGACCAGCCGAGCTCTTTATCGATATCGCGCTCGAGCACGACCTGAAACTCCTGTTCCGGCAAGCCGCTACCAACACCAACGGCGAGCATGTGCTCGAGATGATGAAACATCCCCATACGGTAGTCACGCTCTCGGACTCGGGTGCCCACGTTGCGCAGCTCATGGATAGCTCCCTGCAATCCCACGTCTTCAGCCACTGGGTGCGCGACAAGCAAGCGCTGACTCTGGAAGAAGCGGTGCGGCTCTTAACCTACGACATGTCGAGGCAGTGGGGCCTGTACGATCGGGGTCTCTTGCGCGTGGGGCTCGCGGCAGACGTCGTCGTCTTCGATCCCCGCACCATAGGACCGCGCATGCCCACTGTGGAGGTCGATCTGCCGGGCGGCGCGAGGCGCTTCAAGCAAACCGCCAACGGCATTGCCGCGACGATCGTCAACGGTGAGGTGATGCTGCGCAACAATGAGCACACCGGCGCGCAGTCGGGGCAGGTGTTACGCGGGCCACTGGCAGGCGTTATATGAGTAAAATCTCCATCACGAACATCGAGGAGGCGCCCTGGCTGAGCCAGACCGTCAAAGACGGGCTCACGACGGGAGCTCAGATCGTGGGGGATGTCGAAGAAGGGGACCTCTGCGCGTTCATCATGCATCTCGCCCCAGGTTACGAGACCGAGCTCCACAGCCATTCAGAGGATGAGGTGATCTACGTTCTGGACGGCGAGATCCGCATGGGCCGACGCGTATTGGGTCCGCAGAGTATCATCGTGATCCGCAAGGACTCACAGTACAAGTTCACCGTTGGGGACGAAGGCGTGCGGTTCCTCAATGTCCGGCCGGGTCAGACCGGGTATCAGCCCGTCGTCAGCCAGAAATAGTCGAATTCCTTTTTGTCGAGTATTCACTCAGCCCACGGCGGCGAGGTACCCCAACGATTCCAGTAAGTGGTTGCAGCGGTCTCGAACCGGGAGGTCGGCCCGAAGTTTCCGCGCGGGTAACCGAGCGGGATGCAACAGTGAAACTCCGCATCATCAGGTACCGCGAACATCTCACGTACCCGCGACATGACGCTTGGATGTAGCCTCGTCAACACCGACCCAATGCCAAGCGCGCGAGCGGCAAGCAACAGATTTTGCACACCTGGGAACACTGAGCTCGCGGCGCCGGCCGCGCCTTCCTTGGTAAACGCCAGGATCACCACCGGCGCGGTGCCAAGCTCGCTCGCCAGAATGGCGGCCATTCGGTACGGTGAATCGTGCGGCACCTTCTGGTCTACGGTCCATCCGAACTGGTCTTTACGCTTTGCCCACCACGCCTCGTGGTAGAGCTTCCCGAACTGGGCGATCTTCTGTCGCCCGCGAACAATGAGAAAACGCAAGGGTTGCGCGTTACCTCCGTTCGGCGCCTTCGTTGCGGCATCCAGCACGATTTTCAGCGCCTCATCGCTGATGGGCAGGCTCGCGTCCAGCCGGCGAATCGCTCGCTGGGTGAACATCGTCTCGCCAATGGGCATAGCCAATTCGGAAGGTGGGCTTAGTCGCACAGTTTTCATGGTTCAGTCCTTTGTTGTTCACAACCGCACATGGCTTGCGCCGTGATAGTCTACCACTTCATGTATATCTCAATGCATAGCCCGAAGGGTTCACAGTGGCCAGCGCTTATTGTGGTATCCGCAATTGCGCTCGCGGCAGCACCGGTTTGGTCGCAGGAACCGAGTCACGGTTTCGCGTATTTCGGGGATCTTAAGTATCCACCGGACATGGCCCATTTCGACTACGTCAATCCGGAAGCGCCTAAAGGCGGGCGCGTCAACCTCGGCGGTATCGGCACATTCAACAATCTGAATGCGTATGCGGACAAGGGGAATCAAATAGCATGGCTCGATCCCAGATGGGGATTGGGTTCCTTCATCCACGACCCACTGATGCGCAAGGTGGAGGACGAGCTACTCTCGTATTACTGTTGGCTCGCCGAAAGCGTAGAGGTCGCTGACGATTACAGCTGGGTGAAGTACAAGCTGCGTGAAAACGCATCCTGGCACGACGGTCGACCGGTGACCATGGAGGACGTTGTGTGGACCTTCGATACTATCAAGAGCGAGGGGTCGGTGACTTGGAAGCTCGAGTATCGGGACATTGATCGACTGGAACAGATCGATGACTGGTCGTTCAAGTTTCATTTCAGTGACACCGCGGAAAGAACGCCACAGGTCATCATCCAGTCGGCGACGTTCGCGCCTCAACCCAAACACTACTGGGAAGGCAGGGCGTTCAACGAAACGACCATGGAGATCCCACTCGGCAACGGTCCATACCGCATCGAATCGGTAGAATCTGGCTCAAAGATTGTGTTCAAGCGAGTCGAGGATTACTGGGCCAAAGACCTTAACCTCGCCGTCGGTCATTTCAACTTCGATCACATAGCGCTCACCTACTTCTTCGACAAGCAAGTGATGCTCCAGGTTTTGCGCGCAGGAGAGATCGACTTCTGGTTCGAAGAGAACGAAAAGGACTTCGCAACAGCGTACGATTTCCCAGGCTATCGAGAGGGACGATTCAAGAAAGAGACCTACAAGATGGGGTTCTCATACGGCATGCACTTCGGTGTCGTCTTGAACACCCGCCGGGAGCCCTTGAACGACATCCGTGTGCGCGAGGCACTGACCCTTGCCTACAACTTCGAGTGGGCCAATCGCGTTTACTGGTACAGCGGTATGGACCGCAACAACAGCTATTTCATCCGCTCGGGCTTGCGCGCCATGGGATTGCCCTCGGCCGCGGAATTGGAGCTGCTGGAGCCGTTTCGCGGTCTAATCCCTGACCGCGTTTTCACGGATCCCGTAGCGTTGCCCAGGAGCAATGGATTTGGACGGAATCGAGACACCTTGATGAAAGCCGATGCGCTGCTCATCGAGGCCGGCTGGGTGATCAAAGATTTTGAGCGCGTGCACGCAGTCACAGGCGAACCACTGACGCTCGAGTTCGTCGTCACCTATCGGGATCATGAACGGATGCTGGTTCCCTTCGTGGACAATCTAAAGCGCCTCGGCATCAATGCTGTGTTGCGGCGGGTAGAAAGCATCTTGATGACCAACCGCCTGCGCAGCTACGACTACGACGCGACCATACGCAAGCTTCGTTCCTGGAGTGTGCCGATCCCAGGCCGTCTGCGTAGCCTGTTTACGTCGCCTTATGCGGATTTGCACAACATGAGGAACTACCCGGGCATCAAAAACCCCGCCGTTGATTTCCTAGTAGAGAAGATTGCCCGTGCGGACTCGGAAGAGGTGATGAACACCGCAGGCCGGGCGTTGGATCGTGTATTGCTCCACAACTATTACGTGATTCCCGATGGTTATCCCATCGGACGCCACGTGACGCACTGGGAGCGCATTAGTCATCCGCCGCTCGGGGTCGAAAACATGAACTGGACCGGCTTCCCCTACTTGTGGTGGTGGAACAAGGAAGCGGACCGCGTTGACGTGGTCATCACCGAAGACGAGCGCTAGGGCAACCCGCGTCGAGGTGCTCCTGCAGCGGCATCCAGAGGCAATGAGCGCCCAGGGCACCAAGGCGGCGATTTGTTATATTGCAAGCGGCCGCTGCAAGATGTCTAATTCAGATTCGCAGCCAGGGGACGTTCATGGAATATACAAACTTCGGAAAGGCTGGCGTGCGAGTCAGTCGATTGGCGCTCGGTATGGGATTGCGCGGGCAAGATGACGCGGCTGAAGCCCAGCGCGCGGTCGAGCACGCAATGGCGCAGGGAATCAACCTGATCGACTGTGCCAATATCTATGGCCTGATGGATGACCGGGCAAACGTGAGAGTGTCAGAGGCCATTTTGGGCAAGGCCATAAAAGGCAAGCGAGCCGACGTGCTGATCACGTCGAAAGTTGCGCAGGTCATTGGCCCTGGGGAGAACGACTATGGACTGTCTCGCTATCACATCATGCGAGAGGTGGAACGATCACTGAAGAACATCGGTACCGACCATATCGATTTCTACATTGTCCACGTATTCGATCCGAGTACGCCGCTCGAAGAGACCGTTAGAGCGCTGGATGACCTCGTTCGTAGTGGTAAGGTCCGCTACATTGGGGCTAGTCGTTTTGAATCATGGCAGATGATGAAAGCACTGTGGATAGCTGATCGATTCAACGCGAACCCATTCATGTGCGTACAACACCACTATAATCTGCTTAATCGTCGTTTGGAGGCACAGATGTTTCCGCTGCTGCGAGACCAGGGCCTGGGTGCCATGGTATTCAGTCCACTGAGTGTCGGGCTTCTCAGTGGACTCTATTCTCCTGAAAGTGATCCACCGCCGGGATCCTACTGGGCATCGCGTCCGATAGAGGAATATCGGGCGAAGGTCAGCGGCGCTGGAGGTGAGGTGATTTCAACGGTCATCGACATAGCGCGCGAACTGAACAAAACGCCCGCACAGGTAGCGTTAGCCTGGGTGCTATCGCACCCGGAAATCACGCTCGCAATTACCGGTGGCGACACGGTTGCACACCTCGACGACAACCTGGGTGCGGTGGGCTGGACGCTTGACGACGCGTTGCGCGAAAAACTGGACGCTGTCTCGGCGACCCTGGTTCGATAAGAGCCTTCAGCGGTCCGAAGCGGCTGCATAAGAAGAGGAACGTTCATGGATTATACAAACTTCGGAAAGGCTGGCGTACGAGTCAGTCGATTGGCACTCGGTATGGGAATGCGGGGTCAAGACGACGCAGCGGAAGCCCAGCGAGCAGTTGAGCACGCAATCGCGCAGGGAATAAACCTGATCGACTGCGCCAACATCTACGGCCTTATGGATGACCGGGCAAACGTGAGGATGTCAGAGGCCATTTTGGGCAAGGCATTAAAAGGCAAGCGGAACGACGTGCTGATCACGTCAAAGGTCGCGCAGGTTGTTGGCCCCGGGGAGAACGACTATGGACTGTCCCGTTATCACATCATGCGCGAGGCAGAAAGATCCCTTAAAAACATCGGCACCGATCATATCGATTTTTACCTTGTCCATGTTTTCGATCAGCAGACACCCCTCGAGGAAACTGTTCGGGCGCTGGACGATCTCGTTAGTAGCGGCAAAGTTCGGTACGTCGGGTGTTGTAATTTCGCGGCGTGGCAGGTGATGAAAGCGCTGTGGACGGCGGATCGGGTGAACGCAAATTCGTTCATGTGTGTGCAAAACTATTACAACCTGCACAATCGGCGTATGGAGGCAGAGATGTTTCCTCTGCTGCGGGATCAAGGCCTCGGTGCCATGGTATTTAGTCCACTCAATATCGGGCTTCTCAGCGGGCTTTATTCACCTGATTCTGATCCACCGGCCGGGTCGCACTGGGCATCGCGCCCGATTGAGGAATTTCGCTCAAAGGTAACCGGCGTTGGCGGTGAGGTCATATCGACTGTTTTCGAAGTCGCAGGCGAACTGGGCAAGACGCCAGCACAGGTAGCCCTGGCCTGGGTTCTATCACACCCGGAAATCACGCTCGCTATTACCGGCGGTGACACGGCTGAGCACCTCGATGACAACCTGGGTGCAGTCGGCTGGACCCTCGATGATTCGCTGCGCGAAAAACTCGATGCCGCTTCGGCGCCCTTGGGCATCACTTGAAACCCATGCAGCTTATGGTCAGAATCAGGCATGGATGAACTTTGCCTGCAACATCTGCTGAGTGACGAAGAACGCCTGAGTTTCGAATCACAAGGCTATCTCGTTATTAAAGATGCCCTACCAGAACAACTGGTATCCCGCCTTGAAGCTGCGCTGATTAGAGTTGAAGCTAAACGTCAGCACGATATTGACACGCGCCAGGGTGGGTATAACTGGCTGGGCGTTATTGGTGATGAGGATTTATTGCTGGAACTGATTGACTGGCCCACCACCTTTCCCAAGGTGTGGGGGATTCTTGGCTGGCATATTGCTCTCTACCATTCTCACTACATCGTAACGCCGCCCCTGCCGGAGGCCTTCGAGGAGCGACGATTGGGCTGGCATCAGGACAGTGGGCGCATCAATCTCGATATCGAGAGCGACCCTCGGCCGCGTATTTCAGTCAAGGTTGGATTTTTTATCACCGATACTTCGACGCAAGATCGTGGTAACTTCCACGTCATTCCAGGCAGCCATCTGAGCAATCGGTTGGTGCTGCCTGATGACGAAAGTGAGGATCACCCGGATGCAATCCCCGTCCTGGTCTCGGCTGGTGACGCTGTGATGTTTGATCGACGTATCTGGCACGCAGCCGGTCTGAATTTCTCAGACGTGACACGCAGAGCGCTGTTCCTTGGGTACAGTTATCGCTGGCTGAAACCGCGCGATAATATGACTGTCGCCCACTACATGGACAAAGCCGATCTAATACGACAGCAACTGCTCGGAGCCAGCCCAAATGGCGGTTTTGGATTTACCTCTCCTACAGAAGAGGATGTCCCCCTTAAAGTTTGGCTTGAGCAGCACCTCGGCGTGTAACTTACGGGACGCCTCATTGCGTCGATTTCTCGACCGGCATATAACAGCACGCTTTCAGAACCGCCCGGCGACGCCCTGGATGAAGGCATCCATTGTCGCGATTGCGTGCTCTTCCGGGCCAAAGTTGGTATCGGGAATGATCAGCTCATTCACGCCGATAGCCGCGTATTGCTCAACCATGTCCTTAACCTCCGCAACGTTACCGATGAGAGCCGGCCGTCCCCTTTCGCGGCGTTTCATTTCGTCAGTTAAAGCTTTGTCGTCACTCATGTACAACATGACGGCCGCAGATCGTTGGATTTCCTTCGGATCGCGGCCGATATCAGCGCAGTGTCGGTCCAGCACGGTCATTTTGTGTCTGAGCGTTTCGACCGAGCCGTAAACGTTCCACTCGTCAGCATGCTTCGCCGTAATCTTGAGGGTCTTTTTCTCACCGCCACCGCCGATCATGAGCGGTAACGGATCCTGCAGAGGTTTGGGCGCGAGGCTCGCCTGGTCGAGTTGATAGAAGCGGCCATTGAAGTTGCTTTCGCGCTCGTTAAAGAGCTTCTTGATCACGCTGCACGCCTCGTCGAGCCGCTGCAAACGTTCTGACACCGTATAGAACGGGATACCGTATCGGCGATGCTCGTTCTCATCCCAACCGGAACCGAGCCCGAGCACGGCTCGCCCGCCGCTGATGTGATCCAACGTGGCGGCCATTTTCGCGAGCACCGCGGGATGTCGATGAGTGTTGCCGCTGACTAACGGCCCAATGCGGACGCGCGGCACCCTTGCGGCCAATCCAGCGAGCGTCATCCAGACCTCCGCCCGAGGCCGGCTTGTGTCCTCCGCGAAGATGAAGTGGTCCGTGAACCAAACACCATCCCAACCGGTGCGTTCGGCATGAGAGGCGCGTGTGACAATGTCGTTGAAGTGCATGGCCGCTTTAAGGCAAAGGCTGAATCGCATAGTTCCCCACGTTCGCAAGATCTTGCGTCCAAGCGTACAATGAACGGCATCGTATCGCGAGGGGGGTACCATGTCAGAAGCCACAATCACCGCTGACTCCGGCTATGAACGCATATGGAAGGACATTTCCGAACTCGGTCTCGAGCGCTACGCTGCCGATCTTGACGAGTACGGCTATACGGTGATTCCACCGGAGATCGCGATGCCAAGTGGCCTCGCCGAGCAGATGCTTGAGGCCTGTCTCGACATCGCCGAGCGTCGCAACGGCGAACGCCCGGATCTTAATACCGGAGCCACGCATGCGCGCCTCGGGATAGAGACAACGGGGACCTCAAGAGAGAAAGGGGGACAACTCAAAGGCCGTATGCCGACGCTCACGGATGATCGCGATTCACCGGTTGGCGATGTAATGCAATGCATCCTTGTCGAGGATCCAGTATTTGAACAGGGCCTCATGAACCCGGTGCTGCTCGCGTTGGCGTCGTATCTGTGTGGTTACCGCATGGTGCTGTCGGGTATGGGATGTTGGATGAAGGGGCCCAATAAAACTCCGTTTGCATTGCACACGGATTCACCCGTACCGTCACCCATGCCACAGCAGGCGTTTGTGTGCCAATGCACCTACGTGCTGACCGATTACAGTCGGGAGAATGGTGGCCTCGTGATCGTACCCGGGAGCCACAAGCTTTGCCGCCACCCTGACCCACACGAAACCAAAATTGGTGAGGGTGGTAACTCGGACGCTGTCGTCGTCGAGGCGAAAGCCGGCTCGCTGATCCTCTGGCATGGCAACACCTGGCACGGCTCCTACAATCGCACCGCCCCGGGGCTGCGGGTTAGCGTGACGAACTTCATGGTGCGGCCGTTCATTCACAAGCTGGAGGAATTGAGCGGTAACCTGCCGAAGGAAATGCTCGATCGAAATCCACCGCGGTTTGCGATGGTGACCCAGCACGGCATCACGCCCGGGCGCCTGAACCAGACCGACGGCCAGGAGAAGACCGGCCGCGCGAACGAATACATCGCGGCCTTCGAGAAGGCATCTGGGACGAAGCTGCGAGCCGGCAAGAACGACTACTTCAACTGAGAAGGATTAACCTCGCATGACCGATGTGGCCAAGTCGCCTCTGGATGGTATTCGTGTGCTCGACTTCACGCGGGTGATTGCGGGTCCACTGTGCACACAGCACCTCGCCGATCTCGGCGCAGACATCATCAAGCTCGAGAACGTCGAACGCGGCGATGATATGCGCGTCCTCGATGCGCAGGGCCAGCCCGGGCGGGGCCCGCCATTCATGGCATTCAATCGGTCGAAAAAGAGCATCGCCGTCGATCTCAAAGCGGATGGTGGGCCAGCGCTTGCGCTTGCGCTCGCCAAACGCAGTGATGTGCTGATCGAGAACTTCCGGCCCGGTGTCATGCAGCGATTCGGCCTCGATCCCGATACGGTCCGCGCGCAGAACCCTCGACTCATCTATACGTCGATTTCCGCTTTCGGTTCCCACGGCAGCTTGTCCGACCGGCCCGGGCTCGATCCGGTGCTGCAAGCCGAGTCTGGAATGATGGCGCTTACGGGTGCAGAAGGCGACACGCCAATGCGCCATCCACTGTCGCTGATCGACACGCTTACCGCCTCGCACGCGTTCGGCGCGATCTGTGCAGCGCTGATTGCGCGTGAGCGCACGGGCGCCGGTGACTTCATTGACCTGTCGCTGATGGACACCGCCTACGCGGCGCTCGGCAACGCCGGCCTGCACTATCTGGTTAATGGAACCGTGCCGCGCCGTTCGGGTAACAGCCACATCCAGGCCACTCCTGCGGACCTGTTTCAGACAAAAACGGACCCGATTTACATCGCGGTGGGAACTGATCGCAATTTCGGGAAATTCTGCCGCGACGTGATCGAGCGACCGGATCTGGTCGAAGATCCTCGCTTTGCGAGCAGCAAGGCGCGCTTCCAGCATAGAGCCGAGTTGCTAACGCTGATCAAAGCAATACTGATCGAGCAGCCAGCCGCCTACTGGCTGCCACGGCTGCGGCACTTGCCGGCGGGCGCCGTGCGCACGATAGACGTGGCTCTGGAATCGCCGGAAGCCCAGGAGCGTGAGCTCGTGCGCACGATAGACGACCATGGCGAGCCGCTCCGCCTGCTCAGCAGCCCACTCAGATTCACAGAGGCGCCCATGCGGGATTTTGCGCCGCCACCGCACCATGGCGAACACACGGACGCAGTACTCGCGAGTGTGCTCGATATGCCGGCCGACGAAATCGACGCACTCAGGCGCCGTGGGGTAGTGAAATAGCGCCCGAGTGTCGCTTTGACCTCAGGGTGTATGACCTTACGAGGCCCAGTAATCAATGACCAGGGACTGCTTGAGAACGTTCTGGACGACGGCGACAAAGGCCTGATGGGCCGGATGGGGTAGATAGGTATCTCGCCCGGCTTCATCAGCAAAAGTCACAAAAAAACAGTGGCTGAAGCCTTTGGCATT
>Ga0302135_10002325_pt1 | contig 11386 bp, 14 predicted proteins | sample CBN3_surface_MG_FD_203119 | JGI IMG/M metagenome (GOLD analysis project Ga0302135, IMG submission 203119) | Marine microbial communities from Western Arctic Ocean, Canada - CBN3_32.1 | ecosystem: Environmental > Aquatic > Marine > Oceanic | place: Canada: Western Arctic Ocean | collected... | reverse complement strand
TTTTGATGATGAAGCATATCTCTGCCAGGCTTCGGACGGAGAATGCACTGGATGATGAAGACTAAGCACAAGGTCGGTCACATGTCCTTTGAGCTGTTTCACGATAAGGTTGATGGATCTTGGTGGACAGTACAGCCAGTGTCAGCATTGGAGAAGAAAGACAGAAAGGTTCTGTTCAGTGGGCCAGTAGAGAAGCTCATGGCAGAACAACTTAGATCCCTGGCAACTAGGATCAAGGAGCTTGAACCCATCGATGACGTTTGTGGAGAATGTGGAGGGTCTGGGTGGGTTGGGGGCGAGGAAATGAAGAGAGTACCGGGTGAGTACCAGGCATATGAACCCGTCGATGGCTCAAGCAGATGCGAGAGCTGCAATCCGTTAGGAGTGTAACGATGTACAGTAAACAACTTCCCAAGATTAACTACGAGATCAAGCCAGTGACACGCCAGCTACATTCTGAGCGTGAGCTGCGTTTTTCAGAGACAGTACGCAATCTGAGAGACATGGATCAGGAAGACTTTGATCAGGTTATGGAGCTGGCAAGCCGTATGACACACGCAATGATAAGAAGGTGACGCTACGTAACTTGCGCGGCGATGCGCGGTAAAAGTAAGATCATGTACTGTGGATAAGTTTAGGGATTGACAAGGTTTTTGGCATGTTATTAAAATAAGCTTGTCTTTTACATGCATAGAATAGCGCTTAGCTAAGCGCTTAGAAAAGCGCTAAGAATTGCAAAAAAGAAAGTAATTAAAACTTAGAATCTAAAACATGCTTAGCTAAGCGCTATTCTAATGCATAGGGAGCAAGAGCTATTATTCACCAGCAAATAAGCGATCTGCCTGTGGATAAGTATTCAATGACAGACCTTGATGAAATGTTTTTGAAAGCTGCTGAAACAGAACGAAAACTACCACCAGCCATCGTTAAAAAAAAGCTCGGATCATGGCCCGAGTATGTTCAGGAATGGTCCGCTTACGGATACTCCCAGTTCGCTCCAAGATTACCCAAAGCCTCACCAGCAGAAATCTCTGAGTATGAGAAGGTTCTTTCACTCGGGATCGATAAGATGGACAGCGACGATCGTCGCCTCGTCTGGGCAGTGGCGCAAAGCGCAGCATTCAGAGAACGTGGTCCTCAGTGGGGTAAGCTTGCAAAGATCCAGAACCTAGCTGATGGCAGACAGATCAAGCGGCGATACTTTGATGCGCTGATTAGATTGCACTACAAGCTCAAAGCTGAAGATGACGATCAACTACTCGCCAAAATCTTCTGAGAAATTAGTATATGGCGTATTCAAAATATTTTTTTGGAATACGCCAAGTTCCTCAGAACCTTCTAAGCAAAAAGGCTAGATCAATCCCGGGGGACAAGTAAGCCCGGTTCCCGCAAACCAATCTAGCCTTCTGTATCCAGTCAGCGAACTACGACGTGATCAAATTCACCAAACAGACAGTGAATTGATAGCAAAATGACAAATGTTGTCAAGCATTCCGGGTAAATGTAGTAAGGTGCTTGATCGAATGCACGAAATGTGGTATCGAAACGATACAATAGGCGCAGTGCCTGTTTCGTTGATGGGGGCTTGGTCACTCCTGGCTCGCTTTCTTAAATGAAGTTCTTACTACCTGTTAAGTGCAAAACTACTCTGGCCAACCGTTCAACTACTCATCTGTCCGCTGATCAGTAGTTGTGACGAAGCGGTTGGCCAACCCTTTTACTGGATAATTTATGGCTAAAGTTCGCGTTACAAAAACGCAGTTGGATTTCATTTGTGACGAGCTGATCGAAGGCAGATCACTGAGAAAGATCTGCGATGAAAGCAATACGCTCCCAAGCTATCGAACCGTCTGTAGACATGTCAGAGATGATAGCGAAGCTTACGATAAGTATAGAGCCGCTAGAAACATCCAATGCGAACTGCTCAGAGATGATATCCTCGAACTCGTATCATCTCCACTGCCCGATGATCCAAAGATGGCTATGGCAGAAGTCCAGCGCAGAAGACTAGAAGCCGATCAAAAGGATAAGTACATACGCCAACTGCAACCCCTCGGGCTTAGAGATAAGGCAGAGGATGCAGCAGCGACTGGTTCTATAACACTGACATGGCTAGGCGGGGAAGTCGAAGCAACCAAGTGATCGCTTACTTCACTGTCCTGATCATATCCTATATCGTCGATGCACAAATGTATCAGGCAAAGATCCTCTTCGCTTCGCACAGACAGTGTCAGGACGCTATGGATAGTATCCACCCGGTAATGTATGCCATCAATGAAGATGCCATCACACAGTGCGTACAGTCAACTACAGTCAGCTCAGCCCTGCTAAGGCCAAGGGCTAGGCCAGGCAGTTGATATGGTTACCTTGGTTACCTTGGTTACTCTGAGTACCTATACTCCAAGCTGAGCCTGTCAGCGATCACGCGTGCGAGGCAGACCCCAAGCTTTTCTTTTTTTTAAATTGATTGCTCAGATCTGCGACCGAGATGCGACCAGCTACTGCTAACCTACTGATATGTAAGGCTTTGGATTCGGGGGTGACACCCGATACATTGTTTTTTGGGCGCTAGGCCGACCCCCACCCCCCGAAAAAATCGAGCCGCCTTCTGTATCTATTACTCACCTATACTGGAACCTCACACTTGCAGATTGTCATTCCTTATTCTCCCAGACCTTTGCAGTCTAAGTTGCACAGTGACATGCAGAAGAAGCGCTGGGGCGTAGTTGTTTGTCACAGACGCTGGGGGAAGACTGTATGGGCTATTAATCATCTTCTTAGGGATGCGATACTAAATCAGAAGAAGGCTCCCAGGTACGCTTATATGGCCCCTACGTACAGGCAAGCAAAGAATGTTGCTTGGGATTATTTAAAGCAGTTTGCTGGGAAGATCACTGGCGTTAAATTCCATGAGACTGAGTTGCGTTGTGATTTACCTAACGGTGCTAGGATCAGTTTACTGGGGGCTGAGAACCCTGATAGTTTACGGGGGATATATTTAGACGGCGTTGTGATGGACGAGGTTGCCCAGATGCCGGAGAATGTGTTCCCGGAGATCTTGAGGCCAGCGTTATCTGATCGGAAGGGCTGGGCCATTTTTGTTGGTACGCCAATGGGTCACAATGCGTTTTACGATGTTTATGAAAGGGCTGGTTTAGACGCTGATTGGCTGACTGTTATTTACAGGGCTTCTGAGACTGGCTTGTTGGATGACGATGAGTTGGAAGCTGCTCGGGCCATGATGTCTGAGGATCAGTATAATCAGGAGTTTGAGTGTTCGTGGAATGCGAATGTTCCGGGGGCTATTTTTGGAACTGAGTTGGAAGCTGCGCAGGATGCTGGCAGGATTTGCAATGTTCCGTATGACCCGGCTGTGAGGGTAGATTGCTTTTTTGATCTTGGTGTTAACGATGCGACGGCTGTTTGGTTTGTTCAGAATGTTGGCAGGGCTCTACACGTTATAGATTACTATGAGGCGCGTAACGAGGGATTGCCTCATTACTGTCATATCCTCAACAGCAAAAAGTATTTGTACGGAAACCATTATGCTCCGCATGACATTGAGGTCAGGGAGTTGGGATCTGGCAAGAGTAGAAGGGAAGTAGCCTGGGATCTGGGGCTGAACTTTCGGGTTGTACCTAAGCTGCCGATTGAGGATGGGATTCACGCTGCAAAGATGTTGATCCCCCGGTGTTACTTTGACCGGGATAAGACAAAGGTGGGGCTTGAGGCTCTGCGTCAATATCATAGGGCATATAATGAGAGAACGAGATCTTTCAGAGCAAGCCCTGTTCACGATTGGTCTAGCCATGCCTCGGATGCATTTCGGTATTTCGCGGTTGGTCTGAGAGAAGCAAAAGATACGACCCGGCCACCACAACAGATGGCTGTACGCGAATACGATCCTTTCGCGGCATAGAGGAGAGAATATAATGGCTCATAAATGGTGGCATCCAGCGCCAAAGGTTTCTAGTAAGAACTCTCCCGGCTATCCGGGGCCAAAGATAGATCCTAGCAAGTCTGGCTGGCAGAAGATCAAGGATGATGTCCAAATGGATTTGGGGGTCAAGACAAAAGATGCCGACTATTACGCACGTTTAGATGGTCGTGCAGCCGCAACTAAAGCTATGATGGATGAGATGTCAGCGCGGGAATGGACCGGGAACAGATCGTCTATACTAACTAAGAAGAAAGAAGGGCCCGAAACAGTTGCCGATACCGATACCGATGGTACTGATGGCGTTAAAAAGCTTGATCAAGATCTTGACCTGGAGAATGTTGACAATACTCCCGAAAGTATTGCGGCAACGGCGAAAGCGAACGAGGCTCACACAGAAGTTGTGGATCAAAGCGGCGCTACGTTTGGAACTGGTTCAGACGTTACCAGTGTGGTTCAAAAAGACGAAAGCTTTATCGATGCAGATCTTAAAAAAGCACAACAACTTGCATCAGACAACGCGACACTTGCACAACATGGCGTAAGTGTCGATGATTTATCCGGGCTTGGGTTTTCAAGTACAGAGCAATTTTTATCTGAGACTAAGCGTCTTAATGCCATTGCTGAAGAATCCAATAAAGCAGCAGCAGCAGAAGAAGCTGCAAAACTTAGTGCGAATGCAGCTTTAACTTTTAACGATAAAGTCTACGACAATCGCGATGAGATGATTGAAGCAATCCGCGCAGATGCGATTGCAACTGATAAAGCTGCTGCTGCTGGCGGTGCAAGCTCTATTCTTAATTTAGCTGGCAGCAATACAACTACAGGAAACTCTGGCGATGCATTAAATCAGGTGACAGTTGCAGAGCAAAACCTTAATTCTTCTACAGCAAAAGGCGGCAGCATGGAGAAAGCTGCTGCAATATCCACTGGTCCGGCTGAAGATAAAGCGATTGAGAACTACGAAAAGGGGCGGCGATCAACGATCCTGACCACGCCAGAGGGTTTATTAAACGATGACGAGTTAGAGGAAGACGGGACATTTCGCAAGAAGCGTGGGCTGATCGTATGATTAAAAAGAAACCTCAGAACATTGCAGGGATTATGGGCGCTCAAGCTGCCCAACCAGCCGCGCTGCTCGGGCAAAGCACTGTCGATCCTCTAGAGCGTTTATTGCAAAAGCAATCTGGCCGAACCCACGGCAAATTACTTGACGGCATCAAGCCCAAGAAGCCCAAACAAACAATAATGAGTAAGACGTATGGCTGAAGTTACACCTCTCGTTCAAATGCTGGATCGTCGTTATAAGACGTTAAAATCCCAGCGCACAAACTGGGAAAGCCACTGGCAGCAATTAGCCGATTACATGCTGCCCCGTAAGGCTGACATCACGAAAAAGCGGATGCAGGGTGACAAGCGCACCGAGTTGATCTTTGATGGAACGGCTATTCATGCTGTTGAGCTGTTAGCTGCCTCATTGCATGGAATGCTTACCAGCCCTAGCACCCCCTGGTTTTCGATGCGCTACCGAGATCCGGCATTGCAGCAAAACGATGTTGCAAACGAATGGTTAGAAGCTGCTCTGGATCAGATGTACAAGGCGTTTCAGCGCTCCAATTTCCAACAAGAGATCCACGAACTGTATTATGATTTGGTAGTTTTCGGCACTGCTGCGTTTTACGTTGAGGCAGAACCAAATGGAGTACGTTTTGCGTGTCGCCATATTGCAGAAATTTGCATTTCAGAAAATCAGGACGGTAGAGTTGATACTGTTTATAGGCATTTCAAAATGTCTGCTCGCGCAATTGCTATGCAGTTTGCGCCGACCAGCTTGTCAGCAAAGATCAAAAAGGATGTAGAGGACGATCCCTACAAGGAGCATGACTTGGTTCATGTTGTTTATCCTCGGGGCGAGAGTGGCGGCAAGAAGGCAAAAGACAAGCCTGTCGCTAGTGTTTACTACACGGCAGATGATCGTCAGCTTTTGAGCGAGGGCGGTTTCGATGAATTTCCGTTTATGGTCACGCGCTTTGTAAAAGACAGCGTAAGCACTTACGGCAGATCTCCGGCTATGACGGCTCTGCCAGATGTGAAAATGTTGAATAAAATGTCTGAGACGACCATCAAGGCAGCTCAAAAACAGATCGATCCGCCGTTAATGGTCCCGGATGACGGATTTATGATGCCAATCCGCACCACGCCGGGATCACTGAACTTCTACAGATCAGGCACAAGAGACAGAATGGAGCCTCTCCAGATCGGGGCAAACAATCCTCTCGGGCTAAACATGGAAGAACAGCGGCGCAATGCAATTCGCCAGGCATTCTTTGTTGATCAGCTCTTGTTGGGCCAAGGGTCGAACATGACTGCAACGGAAGTATTGCAACGAAACGAAGAAAAGATGAGATTGCTTGGGCCTGTTTTAGGCAGGCTGCAAGCAGAGCTATTGCAGCCGATGATTACCCGGTCATTTGCGCTGCTGCTCCGGGGCGGACTCCTCCCACAACCCCCGGAGGAATTGCAGGGCATGGATATTGATATTGAATATGTCAGCCCATTGGCGAAAGCGCAAAAGCTTACAGATCTGCAAAGTATGTTGCGAGGTTTTGAGGTGATGCTTCAGATGGCACAAGTCGCGCCAGTTATGGATTATTTGGACAGCGACAAGCTGGTTGAGTACGTTGTTGAAACAACTGGGATGCCAGCCCGAGTTATTCGAGGCAAGGCTGAAGTCGACAAGCTGCGAAGAGAAAAAGCAACGGCTGCGGCCCAGGTCATGGAGCAAAATCCCGAAAATGGCGGTGAGATGATCCAGCAAATGCAGGGCGCTATGAACGGTCAAATGCCGCAATGAATAAACTAATAGAAGAGCTGAAGCTCAAATATCGTCGGACTTTTAATACTGACGATGGTGAGCAAGTGCTTGCTGATCTCAAACGCCGCTTTGGATTTGAGACAACCACGTTTTCTGGCGATCCTTATCAGACCGCATTCAACGAGGGACAACGCGCAGCATTGCTGCTGATCGTCAGAATGTTGTCCGACAAAAAGGAACCAACAAATGAGTGAAGAGGCAATCCAGGAAGCTGGATCTCAAGAGGCTGTCGCGGCCCCAAACTTTCTAGAAAGCATCCCCGAGGAGCTTCGATCAGAACCATCTCTGCGAAACTTCCAAGATGCAGGAAGTCTGGCAAAATCTTATGTCCACGCCCAGCGCATGATCGGGCGTGAAAATGTAACAATCCCTGGCAAGTCAGCAACGCCAGATGAATGGCGTCAGGTTTATCAAAAGCTGGGAGCGCCAGATGCTGCTGATGCTTATCAGATTGAAGGCATGGATGATACTGTCGCTGGCCAGTTTCGCCAACAGGCATTTGATGCCGGGTTATCGCAACAGCAAGCCACGGCAGTTTCAGACTTTTATAAAGGTCAACAGACCAGCCAAAACGAGGCTATGAAAAAAGCTGGTGAAGACGCCATCTATGATTCCGAGCAAGAGCTGCGCCAGGAATACGGTAAAGCCTTCGAGCAGAAAGTGCAGGGCGCTCAGAACGCAGCAAAGCAGTTGCTCGGCGGCGTAGAGATATTTGAAACTTTGCAACTGGCCGATGGTCGGATGCTCGGGGACCACCCTGACATTATTCGTATGTTCTCAACTCTGGCTGGTCAAATCGGTGAAGATCAACTCATTGGTGAAACAAGTGAAATGGTAATGACCCCAGCGGAAGCGTCCAGGCAGATAGCTGACCTTACGAAGACCAATGGCCCATACTTTGATAAGCGCCACCCGGAACATCAACATTATGTAGACGAAGTTTATCGTTTACGTGAGTACAGTGGATAAGCGAAAGCCCCACGACATCAAGCTTGTGAGCCAAGCAGTCTAGCGACTTAAACGCAAGCCAGACCCTTACGGACAACCCGGCGAAGCAACCCCAAAACTTAAACAAACTGTAGGAGACTCAAAATGAGTACTCAAATCACTACGGCTTTTGTTCAACAGTTTTCGTCCAACGTCCAAATGCTATCTCAGCAACTGGGTTCCAACTTGCGTAATGCAGTGGATGTCGAATCTGTGAACGGTGAAAAAGCCTTAACATGAGGGCCGTTGCTTAGTAATAAGCAAATGAAAACTCTGTGAACTCAGGGAAACCCCTAACACTTAGGGTGAGGGCAATCCTGAGCCAAGCCTCAGAAATGAGGAAGGTGCAACGACTATCCCGGAAGGGAGTACACCCAAGTGGGTGGAAGCGCAGAGCATCCTTTGAGGATGATGATATAGTCTCATCTTATGTGAAAGCATAAGCAGCCGAAAGGCGGTCTAAGCGTAACGAACTTAGGCGAAGATTTTGTCTTTGACCAAGTGGGATCGGCCTCGGCTGTTCTTCGCACATCGCGGCACGCGGATACACCGCTTGTTGATACACCCCATTCTCGTAGAATGGTAACTCTGGCAGATTACGAATACGCTGACTTGATCGACGATCAGGACAAAGTGCGTCTGCTTATCGATCCGACAAGTACCTATTCCAAAGCCGCTTCTGCGGCCATGAACCGCGCAATGGATGATGTAATTATCGCCGCCGCGCTTGGTACTTCAAATACTGGAAAAGATGGTTCTACATCTACTGCGTTCGCTTCCGGCAACATAGTTGCTCACGGCAGCGCTGGACTGACTATCGCCAAACTCTTGGATGCAAAACAAATTCTGGACGAAGGCAATGTCGACCCATCTATCAAAAGATACTGTGTAGCTTCTCCTAAGCAAATCAGTGACTTACTAGGCACAACTCAAGTAACTTCGAGTGACTTCAACACCGTGAAAGCTCTCGCGATGGGCCAAGTTTCGTCGTATATGGGCTTCGAATTTATCGTGTCTAACCGCCTTACAACAAGCTCTTCAAACCGTCAGGTTTTGTGTTTTGCTGAGGACGGGATCAAGCTGGCAATCGGCAAAGAGCCGACATCTCGCATCGATGAGCGAGCTGATAAATCGTATGCCGTCCAGGTATATTATTGCCAGAGTATCGGCGCAACCCGCATGGAAGAAGCGAAAGTCGTTTCTATCCTGTGTGCAGAATAGGAGGGCTGAAAAATGGCTACTGTATATTCAACACAAAAAACTAACAGCCGGGCAACTCCTGCGACAATGAACAAAGCCAACGAAATGTCTGGCAGAGTTCGGGTCGCGCACGGCACTTACGAAGCATCCTCACTAGCATCAGGTGATGTTATTGAGCTGTTCACACTGCCAGATGGCGCACGTTTGCTTGAAGGCTCTTTGGCGCATGACGCTCTAGCGTCTTCAACCACGCTTTCAGTTGGCTACGCCGCGCATACTAATGCGGCTGGTACGGCTGTTTCTGCTGCTGCTGCTGCTTACAAAGCTGCCGCTGCATCTACGGCTGCTCAGAAAATTGATATTCTTGCAACCCTGGCTTTGGGTTCTGGAACTGAGACTGACACTGACGCTGACGGCGTTATTGTTACCGCAACTATGGGCGGTGCGGCTGGAACTGGCACAATTGAAGTCACGATCAAGTATGTCGTTGACTAAATAATTAGGGGGCAGGGTTTTTCCTTGCCCTTTTCCTTTTCGAGGATGATTTATGACAAGCACCGTCGACATTGCAAATATTGCTCTGAATACTATTGGCGCGTCTAACATTGCGGCCTTGGATGAGAACAGTAAGCCAGCGAGGATCATCAATCAACGCTATCCATCTGTCCGTGATACCGTGTTTAGAGCGCATCCCTGGAATTGTTTAATCAATCGTCAGGAACTTAATCAGGAAACAGACACTCCGGCATTTGGCTATGCCTATCAATATCCTCTGCCGACAGATCCTTACTGCCTCAGAGTACTTGAGTTTAACAACGGCAGCATGGGCTATCCGCAAGACAACATGCTCTCAAACACTGGTGGGCCTGTCTTTGTGATTGAAGGCCGCAAGCTCATAACCGATGAGGGTGTTGCCAAGATTAAATATATCGGACGCTCTACAGACCCTAATGATTATGACGCCAATCTCATCGATGCCCTGGCGGCTCGCCTGGCGTTTGAAATTTGTTATTCAATCGTGGGGTCCAGTTCAATGGTTCAGCTCACATCTGCCATGTACGACAGTAAGTTATCTGAAGCGAGGTTTGTGGATGGCACTGAGGGCGCACCTCAGAAGATTGAAGTTTCCGACTTTATAGAAAGTCGCTTTTAATGGCGAGATCAGCACCAGCTCTCAGCTCTTTTACCGCCGGGGAAATATCCCCGCGCTTAGAGGGCAGAATATCTATTGAGAAATACCGGGAAGGTCTTTCTGATCTAACGAATATGATCGTGCAGCCGCACGGCGGTGTTCAGCGCAGACCCGGCACAGAATATCTGGGCGAAGTAAAAGCGAGCGCAAATGCAACAAGGCTTATTCCATTTGAGTTTAAAACTGCTGACACGTATGCGTTGGAATTTGGTGAACAATACATGCGCGTGTTCAGAAATGGACTGCAAGTTCTGTCGGCGGCTAAGACAATCTCAGCCATCACACGAGCCAACCCCGGCGTCTTGACCAGCAACTCTCACGGTTACTCCAACGGTGATGAGGTCTACCTGACAAACTCAGGTGCAATGGCCGAGTTGACGGCACGAAACTACCGGATTGCTAACGTCACGACCAATACATTTACGCTAACGGATTTACACGCCGCTGCAATCAATACGACGAGTTACACGACATTTGACAGTGGCGTGACAACCGCCGAGATTTACGAGGTTGCAACGCCCTACACCTCCGCGCATTTGTCTAATGTTCGTTTTGTGCAATCTGCTGATGTAATGTATTTCACGCATCCTGATTATGCGATACGGACGTTATCCCGGTCAGATCACGATTCTTGGTCATTTGCTACCTTGTCTGTCAGCGGAAGCCCCACGCCAAACCTAAACAATTCCAGTAACAACTATCCTTCTGTCGTGACATTCTTTGAGCAACGCCTTGTGTTTGGCGCAACGAACAATAATCCTCAAACACTGTGGTTTTCGAAAAATGCCGATTACGATAATTTCACTGTGGGAACCAACGCCGACGATGCTCTGATCTACACGATTGCCTCGAACAAAGTGAACGCGATACGCTACCTGTCAGCTACTCGCGTTTTAACAATTGGAACGTCCGGCGGCGAGTATGTTCTGACAACCTCGAACGGTGGCCCCGTCACTCCCACATCTACTGTGATCCGCAAATATTCAAACTACGGCTGTACTGATGCAGAGCCTGTCCAGGTCGCAGATGTGACGCTCTTTATTCAGCGCGGATCTCGAAAGGTTCGTGAGTTTAAATACGCCGGGGATGTCAATCAGGATGCCTATGTTGCAAATGACATAACGATCCTAGCAGAGCATCTTACTGAAGGCGGCATCCTGGAGTTCGCATTTCAACAGGAACCCGAGAGCATAAT
>Ga0302135_10002323_pt1 | contig 11387 bp, 9 predicted proteins | sample CBN3_surface_MG_FD_203119 | JGI IMG/M metagenome (GOLD analysis project Ga0302135, IMG submission 203119) | Marine microbial communities from Western Arctic Ocean, Canada - CBN3_32.1 | ecosystem: Environmental > Aquatic > Marine > Oceanic | place: Canada: Western Arctic Ocean | collected 2017-09-15 | reverse complement strand
TTTTCGCCGTACCCAAATGAGAGCTGAGATAACGATGGACGAATCGACTGATGACGGGCAGGCTATTTATGCCCCCGGACACCGTACACGCTCGGATAGGCTTGCCCCAAAAGGAATGCGTCCGATCTACCTGCGGTGGCTCCATGAAGCGCTGGCCCCCCTAGGCGGCCATTTGGAGCACATCCTCTCCCTTGAGGGAGAGGATTGAGGTGAGGGTGTATTTTGAGACGGTTAGCCGCCGTCTCTACAGGTACTCTTTGAGCCTGGTAGCCAGTTTGACGGTCATGCCGGGGACGGCGGCCAGTTCTTCGACGGGGGCCTCGCGGACGCCTCTTGCGGAGCCGAACTTGCGGAGTAGGAGGCCGCGGCGTTTGGGGCCGATACCGGGGACGCCGTCCATGGCCGATACAACCGCGCTCTTGGAGCGCCGCTGGCGGTGGTATGTGATTGCAAAACGGTGGGCTTCGTCTCGCGCCCGCTGTACCAGGAACAGGGCCTGAGAGGTTCGTGGCAGCACGATGGGCTCAGGCGTCTGAGGCACGAAGAGCTCCTCGTTCTCCTTCGCCAGGCTGGCGAGCGGAATCCATTCCACCCCTAGCTCCAAGAGGACTTGCAAAGCGGCCCCCAGGTGACCCTTGCCGCCGTCTATTAGGATCAGATCGGGTACGATCTGCCAGGTATCTTCTGAGGTCTTGCCGCCGCCCTCCGAAGGTGTTTCGTTTTCTTTGGCGATGCGCTTGAACCGCCGCGTCAGGACCTCCCGCATCATTGAGTAGTCGTCGATGCCATCGACAGTCTTGACCTTGAATCGTCGGTAGTGGCTGGTCTTTGGCTTGCCATCCTCGAAGACGACCATGCTGCCGACGGAGTTGGTGCCCTGGATGTTGGAGATGTCGTAGCACTCGATGCGTTGCGGGGGTTTGGGCAGGTTGAGCGCCTCCTGCAGTTCGGTCACGGCCGCTTCCATGTCGCCGCGCTCATCTTGCCTGACGCGTAGCTGCTTTAGCCCTTCGACGGCGTTCTCGGCGACCATCTCGACCAGCTTGCGTTTCTCGCCTCTCTGGGGCACGTGGACTTTCACCTTGCCCTGCCGCTTCTGCTCGAGCCAAGGGCCGATGACGTCCATGTCGTTGAGGGGGTGCTGTACGAGGATCCGTGGCGGGACGTAGGGGCTGGCGTTGTAGAACTGTTCGACGAAAGCGGCGAGGATTCCCCGTGGCGTGTTGTCTTCAGTCCCCGCCATAATGAAGTTGTCTCGGCCCACGACCTTTCCTTGTCGCACGAAAAACACTTCCACCCAGGCCTCTGTGGACGCTGGTGCCATGGCGATGACATCGGCGTTCTCGGAGGTCATGTGAAGTACCTTCTGCCCTTCGTTGACCTTCTCGATGGCTCGGTACTGGTCGCGCAGGATAGAGGCGCGCTCGAACTCCAGGGACTCGGCTGCCTGCCGCATGCGCTTCGCGATATCTTTTGCCACCGCAGAGGTCTTGCCCTCCAGGAACATCACCACCTGATCAATGACATCGGCATACTGGTTCTGGTCGACCTCGCCTATGCAGGGCCCGATGCAGCGGTGGATGTAGAAGTCCAGGCAGGGACGCGGGTCGTTGCCGGTGATGACCTTGGTGCAGGAGCGGTATGGGAATAGCTTTTTCAGCAGGGCCAGCGTCCTGCGGACCGAGTAGGCGCTTGCGAATGGGCCGAAGTACTTTGCGCCGTCGTTGCTGACCTTGCGGGTGATGTATACCTGAGGGAAGGCTTCGGTGGTGTCGATCTTGATGAATGGGTAGCTCTTGTCGTCTTTTAGGCGAATGTTGTAGGGGGGCTTGTGCTCTTTGATCAGGTTGCACTCGAGGATGAGCGCTTCTGACTCGGACTCCGTCAGGATGAATTCGAAGTCGAAGACCTTGGCCACCATGTTGCGGACCTTGCGTTCGTGGCGCGCACCGGCGGCGAAGTAGGAGCGGAGCCTGTGGCGGAGACTGGCGGCCTTGCCGACGTACAGGATGTCGCCGTCGGCGTTCCGCATGATGTAGACGCCGGGCTTTGTGGGGGTAGCCTTGAGGCGCTGTGAGAAGTCCTGTTTTTCGGCGGCGGTGGTGGCCATATTCAGGGGAGTACGCCGACTGCCTTAGTGGGGTGGGTCCCACGCCACAGTTTGGCGCGGATAGACAGTAGCAGGCTCATCAAGATAGATATCCTGACAGGCCCCATTTCAACTACGGGATTCTAGCCCAGTACGAAGGAGAGGGCGATGATGATGACGAAGATGCCACTTGCCACAACGCCAATGTGGCGAATCTCGGAGCCCATGTGCTGATAGGTCCCGACCTCTTCCACTGCGGCTTGTCTCGCCCTTCGCGTAAGCCTGGGCGTTCTCGTGGCCTGAGGGGTGTCGGAAGTTGAAGATGCAGAGGATGTGGCGGCAACTACCGGGGTGCCGTCCTCATCGTCCAGATGGCGCGTTGTAGGCGCTGCCTGGAACTGATGTGACGTGCCCTTGCTACTGCCACGCTTTTTCTTGTCTCTGAGACTGGCCTGCCTTGCGGCGGTCTTTTTTCCCTTGCTCGGCATATCTATCCTCCGGGCTTATATAGTCGCATACATCGTGCATTCCTGCCAGCACTGCGAGCGTCATTTGGGGGGGGCAGTGATTTTGCCCATGGGAATGGCCGCTCTGTTGGGCATATTCCAAGGGGTCGTTAGGCTCTTGGGTGTGCGTTGTCGTATTCCAGGCGAACGTGTTCGCTGGTGAGATGGGTGTAGGCCTGGGTTGTGGTTATGCTCGCGTGGCCGAGCAGTTCCTGGACGTGCCGGAGCGGCGCTCCCCCTCGCAGGAGGTGTGTGGCGAAGGAGTGGCGGAGCGTATGGGGCGAGAGTTTTGTGTATATGCAGGCCTGGGCCGCTAGCTTTCGCAATATAAGCCAGAAGCCCTGGCGTGTCAGGCGATCACCACGTCGATTGAGGAACAGGGCGCGACCCGACGCCTTGGTGGCCACCATGGGTCTGGCCTCAGTCAAATAGTGGGTTGTCGCAGTTGCGGCTGTCTCATGAAGCGGCACGAGCCTTTCCTTGGAGCCTTTTCCGAAGCACCGCACGAATCCTTCTGAGACGTCCACGTCTCCAATATCCAGCGCGACCAGCTCGCTCACGCGCATACCCGTGGCGTAGAGCAGTTCGATCATTGTGTGGTCGCGGAGGGCATAAGGCGAGTCGTCTTTGGGCACCGTCAGCAGACTATCTACTTCGTCCATCGTGAGGGCTTTGGGAAGTGAGCGGCCTACCTTCGGCGAGCTGACGTGGCGTGACGGGTCTTCTTCGATCTCTCCCTCGTCTACGAGGAACGCGAAGAAGGACCTGGCCGATGCGACCTTGCGGGCCCGGGTGGTATCGGCGTAGCCGCGTTCGTGCAGTTCCAGTACATAGGCGGCTATGGAGTCGGGCTCGGTGCGGCCCCAGTCAATGGCGCCATTGCTACTCTCAGAGAGGTATTCGGTGAGTTGCGTCAGGTCGTTGCGGTACGCGTATAGTGTGTTGGCCGACACGCCACGCTCTACGGCCATGTGGTCCAGAAACTTCGATATGCTGACGTCCATTTGGCGGCTCTCCGTCGTACTCGTGTTCGAGCTTATCACCCGGTTCCATATTTCGGGTAGGCGGCGTTTGGTGCTGTGGAGGCCAATGTCGAGTCTCACATTGGCATTATGATTCGACGGATGTCTCGTTGTATGGGCAATTGCTCAAGGGGCGTTAAAGGGCGTGTTACGAGTATATGTGCCGTATGTGGTATTCAACAGCGGTCATGAAGTAAGTTTCGGGCGCTCGTGCGGCCCAAGATTACGGGAAACCTGGAACGGCCACTGGTCGTCATTGCTGGCCTATACCTTGACACTCCCCCCCGTGCGTCCGTAGAATTTGGCCTGATCCATGAGGTATAGCTGGCATGATTGATATAGATATAAGCTCGTTCATATTCGACGCGGACTTCGTGTCCTCGGTAACTGTGAGTTGGCACGGATTTTTCAGCTTTGTGGCGGTGCTGACGGCCGTGTTGCTGGTGGGCCGTTGGGCCCCTCTCTACAAGATGGACCCCGACGACGTGCTCTCAGTTGCTGTCTGGGCCATCATCGGCGGTGTGATCGGCGCGCGCGTCGTCCACGTCATCGACAATTGGGACGCGATATACACAGCAAACCCACTGCGTGTTCTTTACATATGGCAGGGTGGCATCGCGATATGGGGGGCCATCCTGGGCGGTTTCATTGGCGGAGCGGCCTATTCGCTTATCGGCAACTACTGGGAGCGCAGGAAACTTTCAGACGGCGAGGACTTCTCGCCGAAGTTTCCGGTCGGGGTGGTAGCCGACCTCACGGCCCCGGCGCTTCTGTTCGTCCAGTCGATTGGCCGCGTGGGTGACATCATAAATGGGGAGCATTGCGCCAAGGCGACCGAGCAGTTCTTCGGGTTCCAGTGGATCCATGTCGAATCAGCCGCGCGCGGCTGCGCCAACGGCTTCACTAATTCCGCCTATCCGGTGTCCGTCATTGAGATGGCTCTGAACATGGTCGCGCTAGCGATACTCTGGCAACTCCGAGGCAGGCTGAAGCCGGCCGGCATGCTTTTTGCCGTCTATATTGCGCTCTACTCCATTGGGCGCTTCGGAGTCTCATTCCTCCGCGAAGACCCCATCTGGGCGCTGGGCATGGGGGAGGCGCACTACATCGCGCTGCTGATGCTGGCGATCACAATACCGTTGCTGGCTATCAAGGCGAGGCTCACCGAGCGCGTCGAAGAGGAACCGGCGGTTTTTGATCATGGAACCCGCGCCGACCGTCGCCGCCGCCAACGCAAAGCCTAGGTGCTGGTTGCGGGCGGGCTTGGGTAATTCCTATGGGCTCAGGGTCTTTGGGCGCCCTTGAAAGTTGAGTTGGGGGCGAGGGATGATGTTGGCACCGGTTATCCACACCCACTTCAGTTCCATGCGCCACTTCCGTCGCTACTAGCGAGCGGGGCGTAGGTCCAGCAAGGTTAGCTGCAGGGTAGAGCGGCCCCCCCACTCGTCGAGACCCGGTGTGTAGACCAGGTCCAGATGGTCGCCGATGGTCACGGGCCGGTCACCCATTCGGAATCCGATGACCTCCCACATTCTACGGTCATGAACGACGCTCATCTTCAGGTGATCTCTTTGTTTCCCGACTCTTCTGGTCTTGGCGACCACCACATTTTTCGTCAGGAAGACTGGGTCCGGGTTGCCCTTGCCGAAGGGCGAAAGGGAGTCGATGAAGTCGAAGTAGGCCTTGTCCAGGGACGCGGGCGCTATCTCGCCGTCGATCTCGACTGAGGGGCCTTCGAGGGTGTTGCCATTGGAACTCAAGGACAGACTCGCAAAGTGTTCCTTGACCTGTGGTAGATCAGACGTTGCCACGACGAAACCAGCCGCCATTGGGTGCCCCCCATGGCGTTTTAGAACCTCTTGAACGCCTGTGAGGGCTTCCACGACGTTAAATCCAGTGATGCTTCGCATGCTGGCCCTGGTGAGCCGATCCCCCGGGGATAGTGCTACAACCGGACGGTTGTAGGTTTCCGCCAGGCTTCCCGCTACCAGGCCGAGGATGCCGGGTATCCAGTCCGCGTGTTCGACGACGATTACCGACGGCGGGCCTCCGATCATGGATTCGACCTGATACGTAGCCTGTTCCACCGCTTTGCGCGATATGAGGCGTCTGGCATCGTTGTGTCGTTCCAGTTCGTCTGCGATCGGTTCCGCCTCATCGATACTTCGAGCTGTCAGGAGGCTGAGGCTGACGGCGGGGCTGGCGAGGCGTCCAGCGGCGTTGAGTCTGGGGATGAGTGAGAACGATAGCGATTCGGAGTCGATCTGCCCCAACTTTAGCCCCGCACGCGCTATGAGCGCTTTCAGCCCAGGGTTTGTGGTGCGGTTCAGGCTCTCGATGCCTTTTTTCACCAGGTATCGATTCTCGCCATTCAGCGGACCCACGTCGGCTATGGTGCCAATGGCCGCTAGCTCCATCAGATGTTCAGGCGTTTCCTTGCCCAGGAAGCGCCACAGGGCTTCGACCAGTTTGTAGGACAGTCCTGCGCCGGTAAGTTCCCCGTACGGATATCTTGAGTTTTTTCGTGACGGGTTGACCAGTGCGATTGCGGGTGGATGAATCGGGGGAAGGACGTGGTGGTCGGTGACTATGGTGTCGATGCCCAGCGCCGACGCTAGTTCGATCTCTTCGACGTCGCTGGAGCCACAGTCGACAGTGATCATCAGTGTGATGCCCTGGCCTCTCAGCGATCCGATTGCCAGAGGATTCAGCCCGTGGCCCTCATCGGTGCGGTCGGGTAGGTAGGGGATCACGGTGGATCCAAGCTCTTCAAGGGCTTTTACCAGGACGGCTGTGGCAGTTAGCCCGTCCGTGTCGAAGTCTCCAAACACGCCGATGATTTCGCCGTCCTGGACCGCGTTTGCAAGCCGCGCTACGGCCGCTTCCATGTCCGGGAGCAGGAAGGGGTCGTGGGAGTCGCGTTCGTCTGGTGACAGGAAGGCCTGGACCGCGTCCCTATCTCGGATGCCGCGGTTGTACAGGAGGCTAGCCGGGACAGGCGGCAGCCCGATGCTACGCGCGAAATCGTCCGGTGGCGGTGTGTGTGTGTTCCAGGTGGGTGCGGGCATCAGCAGCCATGCCGTGGGTGGCGTGACTGGTCCGCGCCGGTGCTAAGCGGCACCGTCTTGGGGTTTCCTGAATATCAGGCTTGAGTTGTGGCCGCCGAAGCCGAACGAGTTTGTCATTACGGTTTCAGCGGAGATGCTTTTGGCGGCGTTGGCTGTGTAGTCGAGGTCGCAGTCGGCGTCCGGTACGTCGAGATTCATAGTGGGCGGTACCTGTCCACGCTCGATGACCAGCGTGCTGATCGCTGCTTCAAGGGAGCCGCTAGCGCCGAGCAGGTGTCCTGTCATGGACTTGGTCGAACTGATGGCTACGGTGCGGGCGTGGTCTCCGAAGACGCTCTTCATCGCCATCGTTTCGTTTTTGTCGTTGAGAACGGTGGACGTGCCGTGGGCGTTGATGTAGTCGATGTCGTTGGGTGCGATCCCAGCATTTGCCAGCGCGATCTTCATAGCCCTGGCACCGCCCTCGCCCTCAGGGGCGGGCTGTGTGATGTGGTAGGCGTCCGCGGTGGCGCCGTAGCCGATTAATTCTGCGATAGGGGTTGCACCTCGGTCGATGGCGGATTCCATTGTCTCCAGAACGAGCACCGCGCCGCCCTCACCCATGACGAAGCCGTCGCGCTCAGCATCGAACGGTCGCGAGGCCTTTTGCGGATCGCTGTTGTGCTTCGAGAGGGCCTTGCAGGAGTTGAATCCAGCGATACCGATAGGGCATATCGCCGCTTCGGAGCCGCCAGCCAGCGCGTAATCGGCCTTCCCCGACTGGATCAGGTCCAGGGCGACTCCAATGGCATCTGCGCCGCTGGAGCAGGCTGATACGGTTGCGAAGTTGGGCCCCTTCGCGCCGAGAAGCATCGAGATCTGCCCCGATGCCATGTCAGGCAACATCATCGGAATGAGGAATGGGCTGACTCTGGAGGGACCCTTTTCGTTGAGGACCCCAACTTGCTCCGACATCGTGATGATGCCGCCGATGCCGCTCGACACAATGACGGCAACCCTCTCTGCGTTCTTAGGGGTGATCTTGAGCCCGGAATGCTCGACGGCTTCGAGGGTGGCTGCTACGCCAAGTTGCACGTAGCGGTCCATACGGCGTGCTTGTTTCCGCCCGACGTAGTCGGTGGCATCGAATCCGTCCGCCTCGCCGGCGATGGTTGTTTCGAACGCCTCTGCGTCGAAGGAAGATATGTAGCCGATGCCTGAGGTACCGGTGAGTAGATTGGTCCAGGTAGTATCTCTCGTGAGGCCTACAGGGCTAACGATGCCGATGCCCGTAACTACTACACGGCGTTCCATATGACGTCTCCGAGGGCTGTTTTTTTGGTTGGTCACCATTCAAGCGGCACCAGAATACTTTACCAGAACGTGGAATGGAACACATGCACTATGACGTAGACGCAGCTATGCGGAGCGGACCTCGACGGTATCGAGGAATTGCTCTACGTCGGCCCGTGTTGGCTGACCTGCGATAGCGCCACGGGCTGCCACTTTAAGCCCGGCGCAAGCGATCCCCCATCTAAGGCCTTCGTCGGCCCCATTGCCCTGGAGCAGGCTATGCAGGAACCCACCCACGAATGCGTCACCGGCGCCAGCGGTGTCTGCTACACGCCTCGGTGTAATCGGGTCTGCCTGGAAGGCGCCTGCCGGAGTTCCGGCTGTTGCGCCGTTTTCGCCCTGGGACACGGCCACTGTGCTGGCCCCTTGATTCAGGAAAAAGTCGATTACACCCCGTGGGTCGAGTTCGCCGATGAGGGCGTCGGTCTCTTCGGGGTGGCTGGGGAATACGTAGTCGACGAACGGGAGTATCTCGTCCATGGCCTCCCGAGCCTCGGCCGCTGACCACATGTTGGCTCTCAGATTGGTGTCGTACGATACCAGGACGCCCTGACGCTTGGCCGATTGGGCGGCGTGGAGGACCGTTTCACGGCAGGTGGGCGACACTGCCTGGAGGATGCCAGAGATGTGGAGGACCTTCGCTCCGGCAATGTATTCGTGGTCCAGGTCGTCTGGTGTCATGGTGCTTGCTGCGCTCCCCTTACGGTAGAACAGGAACTCGCGGTCGCCGTCCGGCAGCAGTGAGATGAAGTGCATACCGGTGAAGCCTGGGACGCGCCGGACTGCGGTGGTATCGATTCCTGTGCGACGCCACTCGGCCATGAGGTAGTCTGCGAAAGGGTCGGTGGCAAGGCGGGTTACGTAGCCGCACGAGGTGCCCAGTTTGGTTGCCATGTGCAGCATGTTCAGCGTGTCGCCCGCATATGACTTGCGAAAGGTGCTTGCGATGTCGAGGGGCTCGTCGCTGAGCAGCTCGATCATGCACTCGCCGAGGGCGACAATTTTTGGAGAGTTGGGCATGCCGCAGGGTAACCTGGTTCGTAAGCGGTTTTGCAAGAGGCATTGTACCCGAGCAGGCGGCGCATAGTGAGACTGAGCTTCCCGACTCCTCATATTGCCGCTACCAGCAGACTTGGAGCCGGGGAGGTCAGTCTATTCTCAAAAAAGGTCTGGGGAACCCTATGCGTCGCTAGAGCCGCGGCCGCTCTGTCTGTTTTTCAGGTACTGGCGCACCATGAGAGCGACCGTGGCGCCCTCGCCGACCGCGCTGGCGACCTGCTTGGTGATGCCTGCACGGACGTCCCCGGTCGCGAACACGCCCGAGGCGCTGGTCTCAAAGGTGGGACTGGTCTGTATGAATCCCATCTTGTCGATGTCTACGGAATCCTTGAGGAAGGCCGTGTTTGGATCGAGTCCGATGAATATGAAGACCGCTGCCGGGTTCAGCTCCGACACATTGCCGGATTCCAGGTCTTCAACGACGATCCCTGTGAGACGTCCCTTGCCCTTGAATTCGCGGACCGTGTGGCGGAGCCGAATTTCGATCTTAGGGTTCTTGGCAGCCGTCTCCTGCAGGACACGGCTGGCGCGAAGTTGGTCTCCGAACTCGAGCACCGTGACTTTTTTGACAAATTTGGTCAGGAACAGGCTCTCCTCGATACCGGGGTTGCCGCCGCCCACGACGACGACCTCGCGATCTTTATAGAAGGGGCCGTCGCAGGTAGCGCAGAAGTGGATGCAGGCGCCTATGAGGTCGGCACGTTTAGCCTGCGATATTTGCTTCCTGTTGCGACAATGACTGCACTGGCGCAGTACTCGTCGCCGGTCTCGGTGGTGACGAACCGGTAGTCGCCCATCGAGGTGATCTTGGAGACGGCCTGGGCAGGCAGTATCTCAACACCGAAGCACTCGGCGTGAGTCCTGAGCTGGTCCTGCCAACTCCGCGCCGCCGACGCCGTCAGGGAACCCGGGGTAGTTGTCGATACGCTCGGTGATGCCCGTCTGGCCGCCGACACCGCTTCGCTCAATGACCAGAGTGTCGAACCCTTCGCGCGCGGCGTAGATCGCGGCGGTCAGTCCGGCAGGCCCGGACCCGATGATGATTACCTCAAAGTATTGGTGCGTGGCCTTGGGTTGGATACCCAGCTTCTCAGCGAGCTCCGCGTTGGATGGCTCCGTTAGAACTGAGCCATTCTCGAAGACGATGGTCGGGATGATCTGCTTGCCGCCGTTGACCTGCTCGACGTACTTCATCGAATCGGGGTTGTCGTCGACGTTGATCCAATCGTATAGGACACGCTGGTCGCCAAAGAACTGTTTGGCCCTCCGGCAGTCCGGACACCATTGCGCTCCGTACATCTTGATGGTCTGTTGTTTTTTACTTTTTCCTCGCTGGCTTGTGATATTCGACGTTGATCCGCGGTGCGGCTGAACGGCTCTGATCAGCAATCTTGCCCATCGCATCTCTACATAGAAGAGAAAAAAGTGTATGTGTGGGGGGCACCCCCACTGCCCCCAGCAAAGGGACTGCGCCACTCTGCACATTCGCCGGATAAGCAGGAGCAAACTCTGAGAGGGTCGCCACCTGTGTATCTCACCTCTTCGATGCTCAGCTAAACGGGTCGGTGCATTGGGCTCGAATTCGTTGACGTTCCCTCTGTGGGATTTCTATAATGGCACGTCTGGGCACGAGGGGCCGGAGGGCATATTTTCTTGAGGTGACAATAGTGCCGACGGTTGCGATCGAAACGCATGGTTGCAAGCTGAATCAGGCCGATTCAGGGACCCTTGTCGCCCAGTTCATAAATGCTGGTTACCAAGTGGTTCCAGATTCGGAGCCTGCTGACGTGTATGTCGTCAACTCATGCACAGTGACCCATATTGCAGATCGGAAAGCCAGGCGGGCTCTCAGGGCCGCCCGGCGACGTAGCCCTAACGGGATGATCGTTGCGACGGGGTGCTATGCAGAGCGCTCGCATGAGTCGCTTGCGGCCATGGGGGAGATTGACCTGGTTGTCGGCAATACGGGCAAGGACGATCTGGTCCGCCGTGTCGCCGAATGGATGGGCGAGCCTTTGGCACAGGGTGGCTATGAGACCACTCTTATCGGAGCGGCGTCGATTCGGATCCGAGCCACGGTCAAAATACAGGAGGGCTGCGATCAGGTCTGCGCCTACTGCATTGTGCCGAAGGTCCGCGGACGCGAGCGCAGTATCCCGCAGGCAACCCTTGTCGCCTTTGTAAACGAGCACTCCTCGCGTGGGTCTAAGGAGGTTGTGCTCACTGGCACGCAGCTCGGCAGCTACGGATTCGATATCCCCGGCGCGAGCCTCACAGGGATGCTGTCGGGGTTGCTCCGGAACACCACGGT
>Ga0302135_10002321_pt1 | contig 11395 bp, 9 predicted proteins | sample CBN3_surface_MG_FD_203119 | JGI IMG/M metagenome (GOLD analysis project Ga0302135, IMG submission 203119) | Marine microbial communities from Western Arctic Ocean, Canada - CBN3_32.1 | ecosystem: Environmental > Aquatic > Marine > Oceanic | place: Canada: Western Arctic Ocean | collected 2017-09-15 | reverse complement strand
CGTGTTAATGGATTTTGATGCCCTCAAGGAGGTTAACTCCGGGCTTGGTACCGCCGCCGTCATTGTTATGGATAAATCGACCGATCTGGTGGCCGCGATCGCGCGCCTCGCCAAGTTTTACATGCACGAGAGTTGTGGCCAGTGCACCCCGTGCCGCGAAGGGACAGGCTGGATGTGGCGGGTCATGGAGCGTATGGCATCCGGCAAGGCACAAATCGGCGAAATCGACATGCTGCTCGATGTCGCCAGCCAGATCGAAGGGCACACGATTTGTGCGCATGGCGATGCTTCGGCTTGGCCAATCCAAGGCCTGTTCCGACACTTCCGTCCGATGGTCGAAGAACGCATCCTCGCCTACACCAACCCCCAATCCGGCGCATCCGGCGCCGATGCCGCGACGGCCTAGGGACACTGCAATGCCCACTCTGATCGTTGATGGCGAAGAGATTACCGTCGACCCGGGAATGACCGTGTTGCAGGCGTGCGAAGCGGCCGGCAAAGAAATCCCCCGTTTTTGCTACCACGAGCGCCTTTCCGTCGCCGGCAATTGCCGCATGTGTCTGGTCGAGTTGGAAAAATCACCCAAGCCCATCGCATCGTGCGCAATGCCGGCGGGCGATGGAATGGTCATCCACACCAACACACCGCTCGTAAAACGCGCGCGCGAGGGTGTGATGGAGTTCCTGTTGATCAATCATCCGCTCGATTGCCCGATTTGTGATCAAGGTGGCGAGTGTGATTTGCAGGATCAGGCGATGGTCTATGGCAAAGGTCTGAGCCGCTATTTTGAACATAAGCGCGCGGTCGACGAAAAAAATCTTGGACCGCTGGTCAAAACCGAAATGACGCGTTGCATCCACTGTACGCGTTGTGTCCGCTTCGCGACCGAGATTGCCGGTGTCGAGATGCTGGGCGCGACCGGTCGCGGCGAGGATATGGAAATCGGCAACTACGTCGAACGGGCGATGGATTCCGAGTTGTCGGGAAATGTCATTGACCTGTGCCCGGTTGGCGCTTTGACATCGAAGCCGTATGCGTTCTCAGCCCGGCCCTGGGAGCTCCGCAAAACCGAAACCATCGACGCGCATGATGCGGTTGGGTCCAACGTGCGAGTTGATGCGCGGGGCCGCGAGATTATGCGCGTGCTGCCGAGGCTGCATGAAGATGTCAACGAGGAGTGGATCTCGGACAAGACGCGCTTTGCCGCCGACGGCTTGACGCGCCAACGACTCGATCGACCCTATGTCCGCCGCAATGGTCGCTTGGAGAACGCGAGCTGGGGTGAAGCGTTCGCCGCTATCGCCGATCGGATGAGCGGCGTTTCGGGTGACCGGATCGCGGCAATTGCTGGCGATCTTGTCGACGCCGAATCCATGTTGGCGCTTAAAGAGCTGATGGCCGCACTCGACTCGCCGAATATCGACTGCCGGCAAGATGGCGCCAAGCTCGATGCGACGGCCCGGGCGGGCTATCTATTCAATACGACGATCGCGGGCATTGACGATGCAGATGCGTGCCTGCTGATCGGGTCAAACCCGCGCTACGAGGCCTCGCTTATCAATGCCAGGCTGCGCAAACGCTATTTACGCGGGGGCTTTCACTTGGCGGCGATCGGCCCCGATATGGATTTGACTTATCGTCATGAAAATCTTGGCGCAGGTCCGCAAACACTTGCCGAACTCGCTGATGGGAATCACTCGTTCGCCACAACCCTGAGCGAGGCGCAACGTCCGATGTTAATTCTTGGCCAGGGGGCGATCGCGCGAAACGATGGCGCGGCGATCGTCGCCACCGCCCGGCGCCTCGCCGAAGCCACGGGAATGGTCGGCGACGAATGGTGCGGCTTCAACGTGCTGCATACTGCGGCAGCGCGCGTGGGTGGGCTCGACCTCGGGCTCGTGCCAGGAAGTGGTGGGCGCGACGTTGCCGGGATAATTTCCGGCGCTGCCGCCGGTGACATCGAGGTAGTGTTCCTTCTGGGCGCTGACGAGATCGATACGAAGGGGCTCGGCGAAGCTTTCGTCATTTACCAGGGCCATCATGGCGATGCCGGTGCGCATCGCGCCGACGTTGTGCTGCCAGGGGCGGCCTACACCGAGAAAGACGGCACCTATGTGAATACCGAAGGACGCGCGCAGCAGGCCAAGCGGGCCGTGTTCCCGCCCGGCAACGCACGCGAAGACTGGGCGATCCTGCGTGCCCTGTCGGAAAAACTTGGCAAACCACTGCCCTACGACACGCTGGCCGTGCTGCGCCGGCACATGATCGATGTCGCGCCGACGCTTGGCCATATCGATCAGGCGACAGCCGCCGCGTGGACCGAGTTTGGGGTGGCGGCACCGCTTGACACTTTGGCGTTTGAGCTGCCGGTGGGCGACTTCTTCATGACGAATCCGATCTGCAGAGCTTCGGAAACCATGGCCGCGTGTAGCGCGGCGTTCGGCGACACTGCGCGCGGAGCTACCGGCACAGATGGCTGAATTCTGGAGCGGATATGGGTGGCCGACGGTGGTCATCGTCGCGCAGGTGCTTGCGATCATCCTGCCGCTCCTGATCCTTGTCGCCTATCTGACTCTGTTCGAGCGTAAAGTTTTGGCGGCAATGCAAATCCGCCGCGGTCCTAATGTGGTGGGCGCTTTCGGATTACTGCAACCGTTCGCGGACGGCGCCAAGCTGCTGTTCAAAGAACTGATCCTGCCGGCTGGCGCTAATAAGGTCGTGTTCATCATAGCGCCCATGCTCACCTTCATTTTGGCGATGATCGCCTGGGCGGTCATTCCGGTCAGCGCAGGCGTTGTTCTGTCCGACATAAACGTCGGTGTGCTGTACCTGTTTGCGGTTTCTTCGCTCGGGGTTTACGGCGTGGTGATGGCGGGGTGGGCGTCTAACTCGCGCTATGCATTCCTCGGTGCCCTGCGTTCGGCGGCCCAGATGGTGTCCTACGAGATCTCGATGGGGTTCATCATTGTTACCGTATTGCTGTGCGTCGGCTCGCTCAACATGACCGCGATTGTAGAAGCTCAGAACACGATTTGGTTCGCAGTTCCATTACTGCCGATGTTTGTGATCTTCTTCATTTCGACCTTGGCGGAGACCAACCGACATCCGTTCGATCTTCCCGAAGCTGAATCCGAACTCGTCGCAGGCTATCAGGTTGAGTATTCATCATTCATCTACGCGCTCTTTTTCCTCGGTGAATACGCCAACATGATTCTCATGGCGGGCTTTACGACGATCCTGTTTCTCGGCGGGTGGTTGCCACCGTTCGGGGTTGAGCCCTTCATTTGGATTCCGGATTTCGTGTGGTTCGCCATGAAGGTGGTGTTCCTTTTGTTTGTTTTCATCTGGGTTCGCGGGACCTTTCCGCGATACCGCTACGACCAGCTTATGCGTCTCGGCTGGAAGGTGTTCCTGCCGCTCTCGCTGTTGTGGGTCGTTGTCACCGCTGGCGTCCTGGTCGCGTTTGACTGGCTGCCTACGCCGGCCGGGGGTTAGATAATGGGGTTCCTCGGTCGTACTTTGCGCTCTTTGCTGCTGTTAGAACTTCTCTCCGGCATGGCGCTAACGTTTCGCTACATGTTTCGACGCAAGGTCACCGTGAATTACCCGTTTGAAAAAGGGCCCCTGAGCCCGCGCTTTCGTGGTGAGCACGCCCTTCGGCGGTATCCGAATGGTGAGGAACGGTGCATCGCTTGCAAACTCTGCGAAGCAATTTGTCCGGCTCAGGCGATTACCATTGAAGCCGAGCCGCGCGCTGACGGCAGCCGCCGCACGACGCGTTACGATATCGATATGGTGAAGTGCATCTACTGTGGCTTCTGTCAGGAAGCCTGTCCGGTGGACGCGATTGTCGAAGGTCCCAATTTCGAGTTCGCTACCGAAACACGCGAAGAGCTCTTGTACAACAAGGACAAGCTCCTCGAGAACGGCGACCGTTGGGAACGTGAGATTGCGGCGAATCTCGCCGCGGATGCGCCGTATCGGTAGGCGCGGGTGAGGGGGGTCTAAACCATGGTCGTTGCGGCCTTGGCATTTTACTTGTTTGCGACGATCACCATCGTTGCCGCACTTATGGTGGTGGTAGCGCGCAATCCCGTTCACTCCGTGCTCTTTCTGATCCTTGCGTTCTTCAACTCAGCGGCGCTGTTCGTTCTCGTTGGGGCTGAGTTCCTGGCGATGATCCTCGTGATCGTCTACGTCGGCGCGGTCGCTGTGTTGTTCCTGTTCGTGGTGATGATGCTCGATATCAACTTCGTCGAATTGCGCCAGGGTTTCGCTCAATACCTGCCGATCGGCGCGGTGATCGGATTCGTCCTGCTCTTTGAATTGCTACTTGTCCTGGGATCATGGGTCATCGTGCCGGACGCCAAGTTGTTCGCGGCCGCGCCAACCCCGGCGGCCTCTCAGATCACCAATACCCACGCGCTCGGCAACATCCTCTATACCGATTTTGTCTATCTGTTTCAAGGCGCGGGAATGATTCTTCTGGTTGCCATGATCGGCGCGATCGTTTTGACGCTGCGTACGCGCGACGGCGTCCGCAAACAGAAGATTGCCGACCAGGTTGGTCGCCGCCGAGAGGACGCTGTCGAGCTTAAGAAAGTTCAGACGGGGCAGGGGATCTGACTATGGAAGTCGGTCTTGGGCACTACCTCACGGTTGCCGCGATCCTGTTCACGATCGGCGTGCTCGGGATTTTTCTCAACCGTAAGAACGTGATCGTAATCCTGATGTCGATCGAGCTGATGTTATTGGCCGTCAACATCAACTTCGTTGCTTTCTCGACCCATCTCAACGATCTGATGGGACAGGTTTTCGCGATGTTCGTATTGACGGTGGCCGCGGCCGAAGCGGCCATCGGTCTTGCCATCCTCGTCGTCTATTTCCGCAACCGTGGCAGTATCGCGGTTGAGGACATCGACCTGATGAAAGGGTAGTCGAGGGTGTTGTACGCCGCGATCGTATTTCTGCCGCTGCTGGGCGCAATTATCGCCGGCTTCTTTGGCCGCGCGATCGGCGACCGCGCGTCGCAGCTCGTCACCTGTATCGCTCTCACTGTTTCGGGCCTGCTCTCAATCGTCACGTTTTACGACGTCGCGTTGATGGGAAATACCGTCCGAGTAGACCTCTTTACCTGGGTTGCCTCGGGTGATTTCCAGGTTCAGTGGGCATTGCGTATCGATACCCTAACCGCGGTGATGCTGGTTGTGGTGTCGGTGATCTCGGCGATCATTCACTGGTATTCGATCGGCTACATGTCGCACGACCCGCATATCCCGCGGTTTTTCGCATACCTATCGTTATTTACGTTTGCCATGCTGATGTTGGTGACGGCCGACAACTTCCTGCAGCTCTACTTCGGTTGGGAAGGGGTCGGATTGTGCTCGTATCTGCTGATTGGATTTTGGTACGACCGTCCTGCGGCCAATGCGGCTGCGATCAAGGCGTTCGTCGTCAACCGAATTGGTGATTTCGGGTTTGCGCTGGGCATCATGGCCGTTTTCTTCGTCTTCAGCTCAATCGAATTCGATACGGTTTTTGCTGCGGCTCCAAGCGTCGCCGGCACGACCTTCCACTTCCTCGGCGGTGAGTGGGACATCCTGACCGTCACAACACTGCTGTTGTTCCTGGGTGCGATGGGCAAATCGGCCCAGGTGCCGCTGCATACCTGGCTGCCGGACGCCATGGAGGGGCCGACCCCGGTTTCGGCCCTTATTCATGCGGCGACGATGGTAACGGCCGGTGTCTTCATGGTGGCGCGCTGTTCTCCGCTGTTTGAACAGGCCCCGATAACCCTGGCAGTAGTAACCGCGATCGGCGCATTCACTGCGATTTTTGCAGCTAGCGTCGGTTTGGTGCAGACCGATATCAAACGCGTTATCGCTTATTCCACCTGCAGCCAGCTGGGTTACATGTTCTTTGCCGCCGGCGTCGGCGCTTATCCGGTCGCGATCTTCCACTTGTTCACCCATGCGTTCTTCAAGGCGTTGCTGTTCCTTGGGTCGGGTTCGGTGATCCATGGATTCTCTGACGAGCAGGACATGCGCAAGATGGGAGGCGCGTGGCGCAAAATGCCGCTCACCTATGTGGTGATGTGGATCGGCTCGCTCGCGCTCGCGGGAATGCCATTTTTTGCGGGTTATTACTCGAAGGACCTAATCATCGAAACGGCGTTTGCCGCAGGTACCGATGTCGGGCTGTTCGCGTTCTATCTCGGTATCGTCGCTGCGTCGTTCACGGCGTTCTATTCGTGGCGTTTGCTCTTTATGACCTTCCATGGTGAGTGCCGCGCCAGTGACGAAATAAAGTCACACATCCAGGAATCTCCGCCCATCATGACAGTGCCGCTGGTGCTGTTGGCGATCGGTGCGTTGTTTGCCGGAATTGCCGGGGTCGAGCTCTTCACTGGGGAACACCTCGATAAGTTCTGGGGCACATCGATTGTGATGCTTGGTGAACACAGTGTCATCAAGGCAGCCCACCACGTGCCGCTCTGGGTCAAACTGCTGCCACTCGTAGTAACCCTCGGCGGGATAGCCTTGGCCTGGCAGTTCTATATTCGCAGCCCGGAAACGCCTAAGCGTCTCGCAGAAATCAATCCTGAGCTTCACAAGTTCCTGCTCAACAAATGGTACTTCGACGAGCTCTTCGATCTCCTGTTCGTCAATCCCTCAAAGTGGATCGGCCGTACGCTATGGCTTATCGGTGACGGCCGCATCATTGATGGCTTCGGCCCAGACGGTGTTGCGGCGACCGTTGTCAGATTGGCGAGGCGCGCGGGTCAGCTCCAATCGGGTTATGTCTACCACTACGCGTTTGCCATGTTGATTGGCGTCGCGGCGATGGTGACCTGGTTTTTCTCGGCCGGAGGCTAGGGCGTGAGCGACTGGCCTCTCCTCTCACTGGTTACCTTCCTGCCGTTGGTAGGGGTCGTTTTCCTATTGTTGATTCCGGGCAACAAGGAAATAGCCGACCGGAATGCGCGGTGGGTCGCGCTATGGACGACCCTGATTACCTTCGTCTTATCGCTGCTCATTTGGATTAATTTCGATACCTCGACGGCAGATTTTCAATTTGTCGAACGCGCGGATTGGCTGGCTGAGGGCGTCGGGTATCACATGGGCATCGACGGTATCTCGATGCTGTTCATCATTCTCACGACATTTCTGATGCCGATCTGCATCCTCGCGAGTTGGGATGCCATCAAGACCCGTGTACGCGAATACATGATCGCGTTCCTAGTCTTGGAAACGATGATGGTCGGGGTTTTCTGTGCGCTCGATTTTGTCATGTTCTATTTGTTCTTCGAAGGTGGCCTGATTCCGATGTTCCTGATCATCGGCATCTGGGGCGGTGACCGCCGCATCTACTCGACCTTCAAGTTCTTCCTCTACACGTTGCTTGGCTCGGTATTGCTGCTGGTCGCGATCATCTACATGTACGTCGAAGCTGGCACGACCGATATTCCGCAGTTAATGCAGGCGGGTTTCGCACCGGAGGTGCAGAAGTGGTTGTGGCTCGGCTTGCTCGCCTCATTTGCGGTCAAGGTGCCGATGTGGCCGGTCCATACCTGGCTGCCCGATGCCCATGTGGAAGCGCCGACCGCCGGATCGGTTATCCTCGCCGGCGTGCTTTTGAAAATGGGCGGCTATGGGTTCCTGCGCTTCTCGATCCCAATGCTGCCGGACGCGAGCGAGTATTTCACGCCCTTCATATTTACCCTTAGCATCGTCGCGATCATCTACGCATCGCTGGTCGCCTTGATGCAGGGCGATATGAAGAAACTTGTCGCCTACTCATCGGTCGCTCATATGGGCTTTGTAACCATGGGGATCTTCACCTTCACGGTTCAAGGAATCGAGGGCGGCATCTTCGTGATGCTCAGCCACGGGTTGGTTTCGGGCGCCCTATTCCTCGTCGTTGGCGTGGTTTACGACCGCGTCCACACGCGCGAGATAGATCGTTATGGTGGCCTGGTTCACCGTATGCCGATATACGCCTTTGTTTTCATGGTGTTCGCGCTAGCCAATGTGGGCCTTCCTGGCACCAGTGGTTTCCCCGGTGAATTCCTAACCCTGATTGGGGCTTACAAGGTGAATACGTGGGTCGCGTTGTTAGCGACCACTGGGATCATCATAGGCGCGGCTTACACGTTGTGGCTCTATCGACGCGTCATCTTTGGAGAATTGACCAAGGCTGAACTCAAGAACATTGTCGATCTAAACCCGCGTGAAGTGGCGATTTTCGCGCCCCTTGTCGCAGCCGTGCTGTTCTTCGGGTTCTACCCCGATCCCTTGCTCAATGTCTTACATGCATCGGTCGCCAATATGTTGGAACAGCACCAAGCAGCGCTTGAGGCGACGAAGGCGGCCGCCATGTTGGCAGCGAAATAACGGGGCACGGCAATGTCGAATGCACAGCTTGCGCCCGTCATCCCTGAGATTTTCATCGCGCTTGCCGCGATGGCGTTGCTGATGTTTGGCGTATTCCGCGGTGAGGATTCAACCCGGTCGGTCGCCTGGCTGACGGTGTTGGCGCTCGCGGTAACATTCGTGCTGGTGCTAAACGCGCCAAGCAATGGTGAGCCTACGCTCGCGGGTATGTTCATCTCCGATCCGTTTTCGGTTTTCGTCAAATGCCTGGTCCTGATTGGCTCAGCGCTCACCATCATCATGTCGATTGGCTACATCCACCGAGAAGGGATGGCCCGCTTCGAATATCCCATTCTCATTTTGCTGGCGACGCTCGGTATGATGATGATGGTCTCGGCGAGCAATTTGATGTCGCTCTATATCGGCCTCGAATTGCAGAGCCTTGCGCTCTACGTGATTGCCGCGATCCGCCGCGATTCGCTGCGTTCGACCGAAGCCGGCCTCAAATATTTTGTGCTCGGGGCCTTGTCCTCGGGAATGCTGCTCTATGGCTGCTCGCTGATCTATGGTTTTACAGGAACGACGAGTTTCGTCGGCTTGGCCCAGCTTCTTACCGGCGACACAGCGGGCCATCCCCCGATTGGCTTTATTGTGGGGCTCGTCTTCCTGATCTCCGGCCTCGCGTTCAAGGTATCCGCGGTACCGTTCCACATGTGGACGCCCGATGTTTACGAGGGCGCGCCGACTCCGGTTACGGCTTTCTTCGCGATCGCCCCCAAGATCGCTGCGATGGCGCTTTTTCTTCGCGTTATCATCATGCCATTTCCTGAAATTGTCTCGTCATGGCAGCAGATCATCGTTTTCATATCGATCGCCTCCATGCTGCTTGGCGCTTTCGCAGCTATTAATCAAACCAACATCAAACGTCTGATGGCCTATAGCTCGATCGGCCACATGGGGTACGCATTGGTGGGATTGGCGTCAGGGACCGTGGAAGGTGTCCGGGGCGTTTTGGTTTACCTCGCAATCTACTTAGTCATGAACGTTGGTGCCTTTGCCTGTATCCTTTGCATGCGTACGAAAGACGGCATGGTCGAGGAAATCGACGACCTCGCCGGATTGTCACGCAACCAACCGATGCTGGCACTGGCGTTGGGGATTTTCATGTTCTCGTTAGCAGGGATCCCGCCGCTCGCGGGTTTCTTCGGTAAGCTCTACGTGTTTCTGGCGGCCGTTGATGCTGGCCTCTACGCGTTGGCGATTATTGGCATGTTGACGAGCGTCGTGGGCGCGTTCTACTACCTACGAATCGTCAAAGTTATGTACTTCGATGCGCCCGTCGAACCCTTCGAACAACCAATCGGCGGTGAAATGGCAGCGATCTTGACCGTGTCGGGGTTCGCCACACTGTTTTTCTTTGCCTATCCCTTACCACTGATCGCAATTGCCCAAACTGCCGCGCAAGCTCTGTTTCCATGAACGAAGCTGCCGCCCGGCAAGCGACAAACCATCCAGATCTGCCTCCTTTCTTTCAGCTCGTCGCGCTTGAGAGCACCGAGAGCACGAGCAATGAGGTTGAAGTACGCGCCCAAGCGGGTGCGTCCGAAGGACTTCTGGTCTGGGCCCGGCAACAAACCAAAGGGCGTGGTCGGCAAGGGCGGCACTGGGAGTCGCCCTCGGGAAATCTATATTGTTCGCTGTTATTGAGGCCTGAAGTCGAAACTGCCAAGGCAGCCGAACTGGGATTTGTCGCCGGTGTGGCCGTGAGGGACTGCGTCGCGAGTCTGTTTTCGAAGGAACAAACCGTTCGCTGTAAGTGGCCCAACGATATTTTGGTCGGCCAGTCGAAAATAGCCGGCATTCTGCTTGAGGCAACCGTGCAGGAGCGTGGCACTCGCGTTATCGTCGGGATCGGCGTCAACCTTGTTAACCATCCATTAGAAACCAGCTATCCGGCGACGGATTTGCGTAGCCAGGGTGCCGCAACCGCTGATCCGGCCCGAGTGCTGGAACGCCTTGCCGGCTCACTTCTTCGTTGGCGGGAGGTTTGGTTAACCGAAGGTTTTGGAGCAATACGCAGAACCTGGCTCGAACACGCAGCCGGCTTGGGCGAAGACATTAGCGTGCGTTTGCCGGATCAAACCTTGGTTGGAAAGTTCGAATCCATTGACGAACGTGGTGCTCTAGAACTGCATCTACCGGGGGGCGAAATGCACATCGTCACGGCGGGGGATGTGTTCCTCAACCAACCCGCAATGAAGACGAGTGGGTGATGCTGCTCGCGATCGACGCTGGCAATACCAATGTCGTATTCGCCGTCTACGACGGTGAGGCGCGGCGGGGCCTGTGGCGAGCGTCAACCGATCAACCACGTACCGCCGATGATTATGCAGTTTGGTTGACGAGCCTGATGCAGATGCGCGAACTGGTCTCGGCTGATGTCACAGATGCCGTCATTTGTTCGGTCGTGCCGCAGGCGTTGTACGATCTTCGTCGGTTGTGTCGCGAGTATTTCGATGCCGAGCCGCTGATCGTGGACAAAAATGTCGAGCTCGGTATCAAGATCGACATCGATGAACCGGCGAGTGCGGGTGCCGATCGGATCGCCAATGCGGTCGGCGTGCACGTAAATTACGGCGGGCCCGCGATCGTCATCGATTTTGGTACCGGGACGACGTTTGATGTCATTGATGAGAACGGCTCTTATCGTGGCGGCGTTATTGCGCCGGGGATCAATCTCAGCCTCGACGCGCTGCACCTCGTGTCGGCTCAGCTACCGCGAATCGAGGTGGCCCGCCCCAAGCACGTGATCGGTGGTGGCACAGTCTCGGCCATGCAATCTGGAATCTATTGGGGCTATGTGAGCTTGATCGAGGGGCTGGTGCGTCGGATCAGCGAAGAGTTTGGGGCAAAAATGAAGATTATTGCTACGGGAGGTTTGGCGCCGCTTTTTGCTGGGGGAACCGACGTCATCGAGCATACCGATCCGGACTTAACGTTGCTTGGGATTGTTGAAATCTGGC
>Ga0302135_10002320_pt1 | contig 11399 bp, 7 predicted proteins | sample CBN3_surface_MG_FD_203119 | JGI IMG/M metagenome (GOLD analysis project Ga0302135, IMG submission 203119) | Marine microbial communities from Western Arctic Ocean, Canada - CBN3_32.1 | ecosystem: Environmental > Aquatic > Marine > Oceanic | place: Canada: Western Arctic Ocean | collected 2017-09-15 | reverse complement strand
ACGCCCGTGGTCGAGCTCACGGCCACCGTGGTGGCGAGGTAGCGCGACGACCCGCAGACTGCAATCTCCTAGTCCTAGGGATCCGACGGCGAGCCCGGCAAAAGCGGACCTTCGGCGAGGTCATGGTGGAGATCGCCCGATCCACCACCTGCCCCCTCCTCATGATCAGCCACCATCCCTAACCGGCGTCACGCTTGGAGTTCGTCCGCTACTAGAACACCGGGTTGCGAAGCTGCACCAACCCGACGCTGTTCATGCTGCTTTGGTGGATGAGCAGGTTGCCCTCCTTGGTCACGAACATGTTGCGGACTATGCCAACCCCCGAGGGGATCGGGAAGCTCTGGAATTTCTCCGTCTTGGGGTCGAAGCGGACCAGCACATCGGGTCGCATCCCCGACTCGTTGTACCAGATGACGTCGTCCACCACCGCCATCGCATAAGGGTGCGAGTCGGGCCCGCTCGGAGAGGGCCACTCCTTGATCTCGCCGCTCTTCGGGTTGAGGCGACCGATCCGTCCCAACGCCGAGTTCACGAACCAGACCATGTCGTCGCTCGTTAATGCAACCCGGCGGACGCGACTCGCCGGATCCGGAAGGTCGTAGTAGTCCAGCTCCATGGTCTCGGGGTCGAGCCTGCCGAGCATCGCGCTGCCGTTGAAGCCGATCCAGAGCATTCCCTGAGAGTCCATCTGGATCCCGTAGGGGTTGGTCCCCTTGGTGGGCACCTCAACCAGCTCTCCAGTGGTGGGGTTCAACCGTCCGACCATCTTGGAACGTTGCGCAGTGAAGACGAGGTTTCCCTCGCGGTCGAAGATCGGAGTATGGGGGTCACTCGCAGTGGTCTCGTACTCGGTGATGGCGCCAGTCTGAGGATCCACCTTGCCGACGGTCCCGTTGCCGTTGCCCGTGTACCAGATGTTGCCCTGTGGGCCCTCCGCGATGCCATGCGGGCGGGCGGTCTTAGGGAGGAGATATTCTTTCATCTCGCCGGTCTCAGTGTCGATCCGCCCCACCAGGCTCGCCCACATCCCCGTCCACCATATGGAGCCGTCGCGCGCCTCCAGCGGATCCCGTGTACGTTGCCCCAATGTGGGGGTCACCCACTCCGTAATCTTCACGGACTCGCCGCCCGCGGCCATCGTCGGATTCCGACCCGGCTTGGCAGGGAAGTTCTGGGCTAGATAAGTCGCGACCAGCTCCGCTTGAGCCTCAGGAAGAGCGACCATCGCACCGAATAAGCGCCTCCATCCCTCGCGATCATAGCCGGCAGAGTTGAAGATGTTTCTGGCGCTATGGCACGACGTACAGAGGGTCTCGACAACCTCCTTTCCACGGCCGTCCGGAAAGACCCTCTGTTGCTGCCCTCCCTGGGCGGAAAGGTGGACGGCCGGGAGGAAGAAAGCGACCCCGAGCAAGGCCGGAAACAAGCTCTTCGACATGGCGACTCCAGAGAAGCCAGGGACAATCGCGGTCATTCTGCATCTGAGACAACATTACCGCACCGCTCAGCGTCGCGCAAAAGAAGTCCCTACCGTAAGCGGGGTGGCCCGACAATCTCGGACCACCCCGCTTACGGGACACTCATTACGTTCGGATACTACTCCAAGACGAGACCCCTGCCGACAAGCTTGCTAGCATCCGCTCCCGGCTGCGGCGTGTACTTGGTCAACCACCCACCGTCCCAACTGGCCACGTAGACGTTACCATCCTGGTCCACGTCCACCTGGTGAGGGCGCGCCAAGCCGCCGGGGAAGCCACCCCTCGTCCCGCCGTATGCCCCGAAGTAGGACTGGAGCTGGCCGTCCTTGTTGTATTGGATCAGCCGGTTCAAGGTGGCGGAAACCACCCACACCGATTCGTTCTCGTCGATGAACAGGCCGGCCGGATTCGTCACGCCCGGCCACTCCTCGATGAACTCACCGTCTTCCGTGAAAACCTGGACCCGGTCGTTCTCGCGGTCAGCTACGTAGATGCGGCCATCCCGGTCCACTCCAATACCGTGAATGAGGTCGAACTGTCCAGGGCCGCTCCCGACCGAACCGAATTCCGACAAGAGCTCGCCCTCCGCGTTGTATCTGATGATGCGTCCGTTCTGGTAACCGTCTCCGACCAGGAAGTCGCCGTTGGGGAGAAAGGTCATCACCGAAGCCTGGCCGAAATCGAGCGGCCCCGGGCTCGTGTTAGCTCGTGCCTCTTCTCCGCTTTGGCGTGGATTGGGGTCCAGAAGCCGCAGCGCGATCTCTTTGCCGTCGTTGGTGAACTTGATGATCTGTTCGTGGATGTCGTTGGCTCCGCCGCCACGCTCGACAAGCCAGACATGGCGCTCCGGATCGTAGGGGCTGATGTAGACCTGGTGGGGAGTGTTAAGCATCGTATCCCACTGGGTCCAGCGCTCTATGATGTCGCCGTTCCCATCGACGACCACCATGTAGTTGGAGCTGTTCGGCCGCTCCTCGCCGTCAGCGTTCCGGTCGCCCCACACGGCGACGATGATCCGGTCCGGGGTGTCCGCAGCCACGCCAGAGACCTCACCCCATACCCATTCCTCGTCATGGTCGGGGGCCGGCTTCCACCAGTTGGCAGCAGCCGTGTATTCTCCGTTCCGATCGTCGCCTCCCTTCTGGCCCGTGCCTGCCACGGGTGCGCCTCCGTTCTCTACGCCGCAGCCCGGAAGCACCGCCAGCCCGGCGGCGAGGATTAGGGCCACCCCCATGCTCTCTACTCTCATGATACCTCCATTTTTAGAGGGCTTCCGCAGAAGCCGGTTACAATCTGGACGATCAAGCTTAGGACCGAGCTGCCCGTATAGGCGAAAAAGAGCCGAGCGATGTACGAGGGCGTGGATTGCATGGGCAGCTTCGGGGCGGTGAAGGAGGAACCTGATCCTCCCTCACCGCCCCGATCGCCAACAACTAATATGGACTACGCCTTATCTTGCCGCCGGCGGCGCAATCCTTACCCTTTCCTGCTCTTCGAACACGGACTCTTCGCTGAACGGCGGCACACCGGCGCCCGGGCAGTAGTCCCCAGTGTCCCGGAAGTGGGTCTTTAGGCACAAGAACGGGGAACCGAGGCTTACCAACAGCTCCACCGTCTTGGGGTACGGAGTCCGCTTGAAGAAGCCGCTCTGACCCCCTCGGGATACGTCGACCACCGACTGACCCATTCTGCTGACGGCCTTTACGTCACCGCCATTCGACACGAGGTACTCAATGACGTCGTTGCCGCCCCGGACTGCTGCGTAGTGGAGCGGAGTGTAGCCCCACGAATCCGGTAGGTTCACGTCCGCGCCATGTTCCTCGACCAGATACTTCACCGCATTGAGGAAGTTGTTCGGCACGTTGTTCTGCTGAAAGGCTCCGATCCCCATGTACCCACCCCCCGCAGCGAGCTGAATCGGGTACAGGTCGGGCGATCCCTCGGCCGGGAACGGCAGCCCAGAATCCTCCTGCTGCCGCCCGTCCCGTTGCCGCCGCGCTCTCAGGCCCACCTCAGGAAACACGCTCGGGATATTGGGATCGGCACCATACGCCACGAGCAACTTCATCGCATCGAGGTCCTGCGCAAAGGTGGCCCGCCAGAACGGGGTGGCACCCTTGACGTCGATCCCCAACCTCTGCTGTTCCCAGTCCCGAAGGTGCGACTTTAGACGCACGTTCGGGTCGGCACCGGCCTCCAGGAGCGCGCTCAGCACCTCCAGGTGCTCGGTCTTCGCGATCTCCTGCGCCTTGGGCCCCGGTTGGGAGGCATTCTTGAGCGCCCACTGAGCCTGAAACGTAGCGAACAGGGGGGAGATCCCGTCGGTGCTCGTGGCCAGGTTGGGGTTCGCGCCACGCTCGATCAGCACCATCGCCAGGTCGAACTGACCGTTCAGCAAGGCGAGTACGAGAGGACTGCTCCCGTCGCCGTCGCTGATCTGGTCCATGTCAGCTCCGCCGTCAAGCAGAGCCTTCACCGCTTCGACACGACCGTCGCGGGACGCGAGCAGAAGTGCCGTCATGCCGCCGGTCTTCCCGACCAGCGTCTCGTTCAAGGGACGACCAGTGAACTGTGGACCGGTATTGTAGAGGCTCCTCCCGGGCGTCGCCAGATCGTCCGGATGGAAACCCTCGAGCGCCTTCGCGATCTCCTCCTCAGAGCGCAGGAATTCACGCTGGGCAGCGATGGCCACCTGTTCCTCCGAGGAGGTCAAGTCCCTATCGGTGCCGACCTCAAAGCCCTCGCGAATCTCAGCGAGAGCATCCCTGAGGCGTACCGACGCCTCCTGGTCGACGACCAATCCCTTGAGCACGTCGACTACCTGGGTACTGATGGCCGGATCCGCACCGTGGCTCAGGAGCTCACGGACCGAGGCGGTGCGACCATGGGCAGCCGCTAACATCAGCGCTGTCTGCCCACCCTGGCTCTCTCGTGCGTCTACCAGCACACCCTTTCCCAGCAGCAGTTTGACCACTCTCTCGCCGTTCAACGCCTTCGCGGCTAGATGGAGAGCGGTTGCGCCCGTAGTCGAGCTCACGGCCCCAGTGTTAGCACCCGCGTCGATAAGCGCACGGACCACCGGAGTGCGCGCGCCGCCGCTAGCGAGATGCAGCGGCGTGTAAGCGCCGATACGCGTCTCCGCCTCGACATTGGCACGGGCGTCAATCAAGAGTTCGGCGATCTCGAGGTGCCCTCCCTGAGCTGCCAGATGCAGGGCGCTCAAACCATCCCCCTGCGCTGCGTTCGGATTGGCTCCTTCACTCAACAGCGACCTCACGGCCGCGACGTCACCCCGCTTCGTCGCGTCCAGGAGCGCCCTGTCGTCCGGGACGATGGCACCGGTCAACAACATGATCGCGAGAACCGTGGCGGAGAGGCCCATCCAGCCTCGCAGGTGAGTCATACCCCTGCCCCTCTCGGAGATGTCAGCGGGAACTCACCCGTGCTGTCACCGAAGCGGGCCACGTCGTCGTGCCCGAGCGCTTGCAGCAGACTCACGAACACGTTCGCCATCGGCGTTCCCTGGGGAGCCCTCAGATGCATATTTCCCTCCAGCGCACCATTCGCCTTCCCCATCAGGAGGAGCGGGCAGCGACGGTGATTATGTAAGTTCGGGTCACCCATCGCAGAGCCCCAGATGACCGCGGTCTTGTCCAACAGAGAAGCGTCACCATCCATGGTGTTCTTCATCTTATCCAAGAAATACGCAAACTGGCTCAGGCGATAGGTGTTGATCTTGTTGAAGTCCATGACTGCCGCCTGGCTGTTCCCATGGTGCGACGCCCCGTGCCACGACGCGTTCGTCCCGCTCTCGGGGTGGGTCCGGTTCTCCTGGTCGACTCCTACGATCATGGTAATCGACCGCGTGAGATCCGCCTGAAGAGCCAGCACCTGGAGGTCGAACATCAACTCCATGTGCTCCTCCCACCGCTCGGGAACGCCCGACGGGGCCTCTGGCATCGCCCGCTCCTCACCGCTGTCGCCCTGCTTTTCGACCATCACGATCCTCCGTTCCAGCTCACGGATCCGCGTCGCATACTCATCCAGAGCATGGCGATCCGTCACCCCGAGCGTCTTCTTAAGATCGGCCATCTCTCCGGCGATCCAGTCGAGCAGGCTCTGGTTCATCCGGAGCCGCTCGGAGCGGTCTGCCGCCGAATGACCGGAACCGAAGAGCGTCTCGAACACGACCTTTGGCTCCAGGATCGCCGGAAGCGGGTCGGTTGGAGTCCTCCAGGCCATCGAAAACGTGTATGCGCAGTGGTAGTTGTAGGCGCACGAGCGGTCAATCCGAGAGGCGGTGAGCTCCAGCGAGGGCAGCGCGGTGTCCTGACTGAAGCGATCCGCATGGATCTGATCGATCGATCTCCCACAGAAGACGTCCGCCTCCGTCTGACGCGGGTGGGCCTGGGTCGTGAACACCGACGTCGTGCGGTCGTGGTCGCCTCCGATCTCCTCGGCCCTGAACGGCTCTGCCATCCGACAATCAGTCTGGCTGACGACAGTCAGGTAGTCCTTGTACTCCTCGAGGGGCTTGAGTTGGCTATCCGCCACAAGGTCGAAATCGCGCCCAACCTTGGCCGGAGCGAACAGGCGTTGCGAGTCCCCCCAGTCATTCCCGCCCGCACACCCCATCGCTTCGTAAAAAGTCACCAGGCGGGTCGACCCGGCTGCAGGATCGCGCCAGGCCCTCCCGGCAGGCACCATCGCGTCCATGAAAGGAAGGGCGACTGAAGCTCCGGTACCACGAAGAAAGGTGCGTCGAGAAAGGTGTTTCCCAGTTATGAAGTTCATAGCTCTGCCCTCTTCAGTTGGCAGTGGTTAGGACTTGTCTCATCCGGAACAGGTCGCTCGTTACTAATCCCATTATAAACGAAGATATCTTGTAGTCATTCATCTCCGCCGCCCGTGTAATCGCTCGGACGGTCGGCTGGTCGAAATACTCCGTGGGACGCCCGATCGCATACGCCAGGAACCGGTCTGCGAAGTTCCTCGCGAGCGGGATCGGGCGCTTCAAGAGAACGTCGGCGAGTTCCCCGACACTGGAAATCGGTGTTCCGTCATAGAACGTGCCCCGAGTGTCGAGCGGCGCCATGTTCTCGCGGATCCGCAACTTCCCGGTGGCGCCGAAGTTGTCGAGCGCCAAGCCGATGGGATCGATGAAGTCATGGCAAGAGGCACACACCGGGGCCGAGGAGTGGGCCTCCATCCGCTCCCTGGTGGTCAGCCGGCGTCCTCCGCTGGCGTCAGGGCTCGCCTCGAAGGCTGGTATGTTCGGCGGCGGCGGCGGCGGCGGCGTTCCCATGAGCACCTCCATCACCCACTTGCCGCGCAGCACCGGAGACGTTCGGTCCGACATCGAGGTTAGCTGCAGCACGCTTCCATGGCCGAGGACCCCTCGTCGCTGGTCCGGCGGGTACTGTACGCGCCGGAATTCCTCACCGGAGATGCCATCGATGCCGTAGTACTGGGCCAGACGCTCGTTGAGGAAGGTGTAGTCGGCATCGAAGATGTCGAGCATACTTCGGTCTTCCCGAACGATGTTCTGAAAGAGCATCTCGGTCTCTTTCACCATCCCTTCGGCGAGTTGTTGCGAGAACCCGGGGAAAAGGGAGGACTCCGGCCAGACCTTGCCCACGTCCTGCAGCCGCAGCCATTGCCCGAAGAACCGGGAGGACAGCGCCTCAGACCGCTGATCCTGCAACATCCGCCCGACCTGCTGCTCTAGCACAGCAGGATCCGAAAGCCGACCGCTCATGGCGACCGCAAGGAGCTCCTCATCGGGCGCTGAGGCCCACAGGAAGAAGGAAAGCCGAGTCACGAAGTCGATGTCGCTCAACGGATAACTCTGACCCGGCCGGACGTTGGAGGGCTCCCTCTCGAAGCGAAACACGAACTCCGGAGAGACGAGGATCGCCTGCAACCCTGCCCGCACTCCGAGCTCGAAGCCACCCGCGGTGGCCGCCTCGTCGTAGAACATCATCAGGTCCGTCACGTCGTCCTCCGCGACCGGTCGCCGATACGCCTGGGTCGCGAGCCTCGTTAAAATCGTCTCGGCGCAGGGACGCTCTTGGGTCGCAGCCGTCGGGCGGCAGCTGAAAACCCTTTCTCTACTTACGTTCTCGGATACCCCGGTCACGTTCTCCGGGCCCGTGATCAGTAGCTCGGTGAGATGCGACAGTCCGGTGACGCCAGCCTGTCCACCCCGGGTCCCGGCGTACGACCACTCCGTAGGCTTGAAGCGGTCCTCATAGACGCCGTCAATGCGGTTGACGAACGCCGCCGACACCCGATGCTGGCCTGCGCTGACGAATATCAGCTCAGTGCGGACGGGCCCGAGACCTCCGCCACCTCCTCTTTGACCTCTCCCCCCTCCTCCCCTGCGAGCCATCATGATGGTCGCCGCGGGCTCACCGTCGATGGAGATATCGACGTCTTCTAGGACCTGCTTATCCCCCAAGGCGTGCTCCACCTGGAAGACGTACTCCCCGTCCGCCGGAAAGTCGTGCGTCACCACCATGCCACCCCGGGTCCCGAACGGAGTGCCTTCAATGTGATCCCAGGCGTGCTGCGAGACCTCGGCAGGGTTCCTGTACTTGATCGAAGAGGACGGAGCTTCGACGTCCCCGATGGCCAGCCGACTCACCTCACTGGCGGCCCGCAGGTACGAATCCAAGAGGGTCGTAGTGAGGCGCTGGGCGGCGGACGCGTTGTCGAAACCACCCATGAGGAAGTCCTCAGGGAACCAGCTCCCCGCGTCGACCTCAAGAGCCAAGAGGTCGAAAATTACGCGCTCGTACTCGACCCTCGTGAGCCGCTGGAAGCGACGGTCGCCCAAATTAGGCGCAGCCAGGGCCGCAGCGTCGACAGTGGACTCCAGTGCCTCCACGAGCGCCTGGAGAGTGTCACCACCCGGACGAGGAATGCCCGGCGGCGGCATCATGCCCGCGCGCAGTTTCCGGATCATTTTCTCGGCCGTCTCGGGCCGCTCATCCGCGTTCTCGACTGAAAAGGTCTGGAAGGTCTGGTTGCCAGTTAACAGCGCATCGTTGTGACAGACCACACAGTACCGCTGGACCACCTCAGTCAGGGACGCTGCCGGTATAGAAGAGGCCGGTGCGGGTGTGCCCGGAGCGGCGATGTATGCCGGCACGGCTTCGTGGCTGGGGAGCGACGGCACGGTGTCGACCGGGCCAGTACCTGCCACCAACCACATTCCCGCAAACATAGCACCAAGGGCGAGTGTCTTCATGCTTCATCCTCATAAGTCTTGGCGACCCGAGCGCGTCCCGGACCGGACCAGGGGCAGAATATGATACTATAAACGTGGCAGGCAAAACAACCTTTGGCACGCGCAATTGCGCGCCGCCCGACTGGCGGAGTCGGCTCCGGGGCGCCCCGTGCCTTCACAGGCCCACGCGTCCCCTACGCCTCCTTATGACCCGAACTGACCCAAGAGGGGAAACGGCCAGGTACACCCGGTGTAGTAGAAACGCACCTGATTCAACAGGACACGGCCATCCCCAACGATAGGCCGCCGCGGCTCTCCGTCGAAGATGATCCCCCATGTCAGACTTGGTGACCCCGTCCAGCATTCCCCTGTGGACAGTCGCAAGTTCCCTCGCGATGGCTCTCGTACCCTTAACGATGGGTCCGACACCCATCGCCGCTCAGCAAGGTGCCCTCCTGAGGGGCCTGGTCGCCGAGGAAGAAACAGGACAACTCGTCCCAGCGGCCACAGTGACCCTGGTGGGAACGGGAATAGAAACGCGGAGCACAGAGAACGGAACGTTCGAGTTTCCGGAGGCACCCCTGGGCCGTGTCTTCGTCCGCGTAAGGGCAGAGGGGTTTCCAGCCGTCGTGGAAGTGATCGAGATAGCAGCAGGCGGCGAGTTCTTCATTCCTATCTTTCTCCCGAGTGCGGTAGCCGTACTGGATGACATCCTGGTGATAACGACCCGCGACGAGGTGGTGGTCAAGGGTGGAGCCATGACCGCTGCCGACCTCCTGGCCCTCCAAGTCCCCGGCCTCAGCGTATTCACCATGGGCGGGCGCTCCTTCCCCACGGACATCACGCTTCGGGGCCGCGGCACCTTCACCTCCAGCGGAGACCCCATCGTCGTGCTGGACGGGGCTCGAATCACCGGGGATGCCGGCCACGCGATGGACCGTCTGCGCCAGATTCCCGCTGGTGACATCAAGTACATCCGAATCCAGAAGGGTCCATCCTCCGCGGCATTCCTGTATGGATCGCCTAATGGCGTCATCTTCGTACAAACACACGCGGGTCCGCCCATCCCTGAGGGATAGAGCCTATACTCGGGCGAACCTGACATGTGTACAAAAAATAAGAGGCGGGCCGAGGATCCGGCCCGCCTCTTATTTTTTCTTACTCCGCTACCCGCTACACCCGATCAGAGATCAAGCCGGGTTAACCGGCCGCTCGTGCGTGGCACAACCCGTAGCCTTGTCGGCTACTGTCAGGTTCTCGTTCGCCACGTACTCACCGCTCGGCATGGTATAGCGGACTCCGCCGGTCAAGCCGCGATTCTGTCCACGGGTACCCCCGTTGTCCCTCGGAAACCAGAGCTCGTCGAGGTTCTTGAGCTTGGTGTAGAAGAACCGCCCCTCATTGAAAAGCTCCCTCCGACGCTCCTCCCAAATCATGTGCTTGATCTGCTGCGCGTTACCCGCATCAGCGTAAGTGACCTGAGGCAGATTGGAAAAAGTCCGCAGCTCGTTGACCCGGTCGATGGCCTCCTGGCCTCCCTGGATCTCCGCCCTGATGAGCACCATCTCCGCCCAGTTCACCAATGGGATGTCAGAGCCCTCCCCGGTGAACTTTGACGCAACCTCTCCGAACGTGGTCGACTTACCCGTGACCGACGCTTCCGTGTGGGAAACACGGGTGTCCACTACTGCGCCTGCCGTTACCCCGTGGGCGTTGTGCCAGCCCGCCTTGGTCCGAATCGGGATATCATCCTCGCCGATGGCACGGCCATCCGCTTGGATCCCCAAAAAGGTCCAGCCCGTGAAGGGAATCACCGCAGGCCACGCTGTGCCCGTCACCGGGTTGTTTAGACCGATCCACCAGTCGATGGGGTCATATAGTTCCATGAAGCCACCACCCGTCCCGGAGGTCCAGCCCCGATTCTGCCGTGCTGGCCCCGGCTCCCGCGTGGCGTACGCGACGAATCCCTGGGGGATCGAGCTAGCGTCCGTCAGCGCACCGGCGTTGTCTCCTTTGAACCAGCGTACCTGGGCCCGGAGTCCCTGCGCCATGTGCAGCGCACTCGTGCTGATGCCGTTCATCAACGCGAAGTCCCCAGCGGCATTGATCTCAGATATCGCCCTAGTCAGCGAAGCCTCGGCCTGATCCAGAATCGCCCCTGGAGTCTGTAACGCACCCCCGTTTAGGGTGACCTCACACAGCTTGCTGCCCATAATGGAAAGCACCGCCCCCTCATAAAGCGATGTCTGAGCCATCATTCTGGCCCGATCCGGGACATCCGCAACAGTCCATTCTGCCTCCAGCCTCGACCGGAGCTCGAAATTGAACCGGAGTGACTCAGAATACTCTTCGAACGTGTTCGAGCCGGTATCGTAAGTCGACATGCTGCACATCGGGCCGCAGAGGTAGACTTCACCGCTCTCTTCGCGTCCGAATATGTAGTAATTCTGTAGGTCGAACCCGTCCTCAAAATGCGTAATAACCGAATTGAGTATGACAGGTGCGCCTGTCGGATCTTCCAGCGCGGCGTTGGTCAAAGAGGCTGGCAAATCTACGTCAAGCAGACCCTCGCAGCCGGCAAGGACGCAGAGCGAAAGCCCCAGCGCCATCGTGACCTTCTGATTTTGTCTACGCTTCATCATAGCTCTCTCGTCTTATGGATGTCGTGGTCGGGGGGGCGGCGGTAGCCC
>Ga0302135_10002319_pt1 | contig 11399 bp, 13 predicted proteins | sample CBN3_surface_MG_FD_203119 | JGI IMG/M metagenome (GOLD analysis project Ga0302135, IMG submission 203119) | Marine microbial communities from Western Arctic Ocean, Canada - CBN3_32.1 | ecosystem: Environmental > Aquatic > Marine > Oceanic | place: Canada: Western Arctic Ocean | collected... | reverse complement strand
GTGTTGATGCAGGGCATAGACATTATCCTCTGTGGCATGTTCTGAAATGACAATATCCTTGATGTAATCCTGAATGTCGGGATACATGCGGAGCGACGTCTTCACTCGGGAGATCATTTGGTCAACGTGAACCCTCAGTTGATTAGCGTCCATTCCAAATCTGTTGACTTTCAGAATTAGAGATACTTGTTCACTCTTGTCAAACTCTGAGTGGAAACAGCGAATGATAGACTCAATGTTTTTTCTATCATCGAAGCCGCCGATGAAGTAGAACTTGAAACGTCCATCGCACTGTGGAATGTTGATCGGCGGGTAGTCCTTCTCATACTTAGAGATGTCGTGAGTGTGATTCACTACCTTAACGTTCAGGCCCAATAGGAATAGGCTATCCCTCATTTCTCTGTTTGGAACCCATACCTCATCAACCATCTTTAGGTGTTCTACCCAAGACAGCGGGCCGATGTCAAAGGTCTCTGCCTCAACGTAGGCAATGTTCTTCGCAAATTTGTCAGAGCCAACGATGTGGTGAGGAAGAACGTGTTGAATACATACAGTGCAATCAGTAGTGTCTCCCTTTTCCAGCTCAAGAACTCTCTTTGGTACATCTACCACCTTGTTGGTAAGCTTGATGTCTCTGCACACAACGTCAATACCGCAGCGGTCCATAGCTAGGATGAAGTCAACGCTGGCATTTGACCAGCCCCCACCCTCTTTGTAATGACCAATAAACAGGACTTTCATACTTGTTCAGTCTCCAAATTATTACTTAGTAGTCGGTAACCAGCTTGATTAAATGAGCCATGAAAACCAAAGGCGTCATAAGTACTCAAATCCAACTGGTCGTATGATTTCTCGTGAATGGGGTGTTCAACAGAGAACCTAGAAGCAACTTCAACAGGGGCAAATACCACACCCTTCTTCATTAGGACATGATAGTTTTTAACGCAAAGGAACCAATCTTCATGGGCGTGGTCTTGAAAGTCAACATCGGTCAGTGGTTCATACACTAAATCACTAGAGGCTTGCAGAAAACGCTTACTTCTCAGTGAAAACCCACCATTTCCCACCCTATTCTGGAAACCGCAGGACTTTTGCCAAGGCGATCCGATGTAGTCGTAGTCGAAAAACTCCGGTTCCCATTTCCTCTTGTCTATTATAGCCGTGTCGTGCTGTATATTCAGGAGGTAATCTGTGGATGCAAGAATATGTACTTCTTCCACCATGAATCTGGAGAACTCTCTGGACGTCATGGGGTCTATATGCAGGTGGTTGATGTTGTACTTGTCCATCAGCTCGTGGTAGGGATCAGCTTGTTCAACTGGACAGACAAGCTCTATTGCTCCAAAACCACACTGCTTTTCATTGAAGATGAGGGAGTTGAGGGTGCGTCGTACATAGTCGTACCCCCAACACACTCCCACCATCGTTATGTCCTCAAATCCTCTAGCCCTGACCATTCTGTTTCGCCTTCATTACTTCCACACGTTTTTGTTCCCACATATTCCGTCTATGCAATAACTCTGTCATGTGTTTGTAAGCAAGGTCGAAAGTGAATGGATGCTTGTTGGCAGTACCATCGAAAGCGGCTGATGATTCATTGTAGTACATTCCCCCCGTAGTTCCAGTGGTATATTTATACATGAGGTCTCTGGTGAGTCTCGCCTCGAAGTGAGTATTCAACTTGTCAGGTTCACATAGCACCTTAGCAATCAACCAGCGGGCTAAATCCTGATGACTGGTATTAGGGTCAATCTTTTCTGGCATCGCCTCTGATTGAAACATCTTAGGCTGTGATAGCCAAGACTGCTGAATGTCAATAGGGTCGGTAGCATCGAAGTAATTCTCCCACACCTTCCCACTCTTGTCCCACTGATAGTGCTCTAAGAAGTTCTCTCTGGTCTTATTGCCCAAAGCCTGTCTCTCACCCTCCGACAGCTCAAAGAACTCAGCGAATAGCTTCGCCGCAAGGTTGTTATCAGGCACCGCCCTCATACACCCCGTCTCCAACTCCTTGTAATGACCTACTGGCTTAATAGGATAGCCACCAAGCTTACGGATCACACTTTCCATAGCCGAGTAGTCTGTGCTCATCACCGGGACTGCACAGGCCGCTGCTTCGACCTGAGGAAGTCCAAAGCCTTCGCAATTTGCGTATTGGACGTATAGATCGAAGGTGTTAATAATGTCTGACAAGCTTTCGTAACTAGCACCCATTTTGGCATTGGTAAGAACTGCGTTCCATTTGCCGGTATACGGTGACTGAGTAATTGCTCCACGGAAGAGAGAAACGAAAGGCTTCTTAGTTTCGCCGCAAATGTATGTGAAGTAGACTTTTGACGACAATCCATGCTCTTGGAGCAGCTCAGGAATGTCCCATCCAAGGTCTGGGTAAGACGTGTGGCAATAGAGGTAGACGTTTGACTTTCCTGTGTCATCGAGGAACTTTCTAAAAGCTTGGAAAAGGTCTGGGTAAAGCTTACGACGTTGATTTCTCATCACCGTTCCAATGATCAGTGAGTCTGGATCAATCCCCATTGCCTCTTTGTGGGCACGTTTGTCTGCTACTGGCTTGTAAGCAGGGTGAGCGGATGGTGGTGAGCTACCTAGATAGTTGATCTCGCCCCCTGATTGCTCCGTTAAGACGCCGCCAGCCCAATCTGAGTAAGTTAGACAGGCGTCGGCTGACTGATACGTAGCGATCCACTGACGAGCTTGTGGAGCCGCGTCTACAGTTGGCATGACTACCCACTTGAAGTAATCTCGGAATGGAGAGCGGTCAGCGAAGTCCAGCATCCAGAAGTCGCGAATATCACACACGAAGTCTGGAAGGAAATCCAAACACACGTGTTCAAAGAGAGCTTCACCAAACTGGTTGGAAGGCTTGCTCTCGTAGTCTTGTAGTTCCTCTGGAGATGCTTTTGGTTCACATGTGGTGTTAGGCATTACTCCGTAGTATTTCCAAGGAATCCCATCTGCTCGGGGGTCATTTCTCTCTCCATAAGATGACATCTCTGCCAGCTCATACTTACCAGTGCTATGCAGATAATTCAACGTCTCTCTAATGTACGTTGCATATCCAGTGTTAAGGAATGTCGCTTCTCCGCAAAATAGAACTCGTTTCTTACGCACTGTTACACCCCATGAACATCAAATTGGTTGACTCGAAAGAAGACATTTCCGTTGTTATGTGGGTCGTTTTTAGCACTAGCGTTGACAGTGACTTTCGACCCCGGCTTGGCTATCTTACTGAAAGCCTCTGCTCCTGTAGACCAAACCTCACACTCTAGGCGAGACTCAATCTCTGCTTCACTCCCATCGGCTTTGGTTTTCCGAAACTGATAGACGGCGAGTGTAAACTCTGCTACAGGCTCTTGATTCTCGTAGCTGACCGTGATATCACCAAGGACATAGCCGGTGATGGTACAAATATTCATTCATTTCTCCAGTATTGTAGTCTGTACGGCGGTTGGCGACACCTAAATTTCATGTATTTTTTCCACCAAAAGTGATCCTTCTCCACGCTTGACTTCACCGTGGAATAGTAGGTTGTTTCCTTCATATAGCAAGAATGAGTACTGCTTTCTAACCTTGGGGAAAATTACAACGCTCTCTAAGGAGCCGGATTCATCTTCAATGGTCAGGAAGCTCATTAGCTCACCCGCAGATTTGCCCTTTTTGGTCTTATGGTGAGAGGCTCGGTATACGTTCCCTGCTACCGAGATATTCTTGCCATGCTTACCGTCGACAATCTCTTTACAGCTGCTGTTTGAGGTGAATACAGTCTCTGAAGTCTCAAGTTTAGACATAGAGAGAGGGCATCCAAGCAGGTTGATTTCTGATTCTACTACCCACTGCGGGTCGTCTACCAGCTCATAAGGAGGGTTGTCTAAGAAATGGATTTCGTTGAGTAGTTTCTTCTCGCGACCAACAGTGTTCGTGCCTCCACCCTGCTTCTTAGTGGGGGCGAGGTCAACGAGGCAGTCTTTCAAAGTTTTCCACTTCTTGGTCGGGTATTGCTCAACAGCCCACGCTAACTCATTCTTGTTTAGGATGCGGAAGGTGTCGTATTCAAACTGAGAGGTGTTTCTGTTAACTCGGGTTTTGGTGGTATTGAAGAAACCTACTGAGCATAGGGGTTCAAAACCCGTCTTAGAGCACTTACTGGCAATGTATAACAATATTTCCAGCCAAGTCATCTTTTTCAAATCCTTGCCTAGTTCGGCAGGACCGTCGATAAGGGCTTGGCAAGTCTGAGTTCCAACGATGTTGCCCATACCCTTAACGCTTTTGACACCAAAGAGGATGTTGTCCCCACTTCGTGAATAGTCCTCAACATGGTTGTCAATTTTGCACATTGACGAATTAATGCCGTGCATCTTGGCGTCAGATACCAATTCATACACTTCTTGGTGGGGTTTTGGCGAATCTTTGGCGTGACGCAGGTAAGACACAAAGAACTCAATTGGGTAGTTGGCTTTGTAGTAAGCACTGGTAAATGAGTTGAAGGCGTAGGATACAGAGTGGGATTTGTTGAAGGAGTAGCGAGCACTCTTTTCGATCCACCCGAAAATCTCTGCCCCCTCATCCTCACTAACAATCTTCGTCTCTTTGCACCCTGCGATAAATTTGACCTTAATGAGAGCCATCAGGTCGGCTTTCTTCTTACCAATAGCCTTGCGTAGGTCGTCAGCCTCAATCAGGTCGAATCCCGCTAGTTCTTGAGCTATACGCATAGCCTGCTCTTGGTAGACAAGCACTCCATACGTCTGCTTCAGAATGGGTTCCAGCGATGGGTGTAGGAACTTGGTCTCGTCTTTGCCAGACTTTCTGTCTACAAAGTGTTGGGACATGGATTTGCCATCGAACATTGCATTTAAGCAACCCGGTCTAATTATGGCTATGAGGGCGGATAACTCTTCAATAGAACATGGGTGGACTTTCTTTGACCAGCTCTTACCGAGATTGCTCTCTAGCTGAAAAACCCCCTTAGTTCGCCCTTCTTGCAGTAGCGTCCAAGTCTTGTCGTCCAAAAAATTCATTGGATAAACAGATCCTTTCCCTTGAAGCAATCGTCAATTTCAAGGTTCTTGTATACAGCACGGTGTGTCCTCAACATCTTGATCATGATGTTCGCCGTGTCTTTCACGTCCTGTAGGGCGTCGTGTGCTCCTTCAGAAGACATTCCAAAACGCTTGCGGAGAGCAGCCATGTTGATACTCTTCACTTCTGGGTCTGCTTCCGTCCACATGTACATCATGTCCATAACGTCTATCTTGAACACCTTACTGAACATAGTGGGGCAGTCGTCCTTAGCACTCCAAGGGCCATATAGCTTACATAGACGCTTGGTAATAACGTTGTCATAGCCAATAATGTTGTATCCACAAGGGATTGGGGCGAAGAATGGTGTTTTCTTCCAATTGTATTTGAGACAGAACGCTCCAAAACGCTTCCATACAGACTCTAGTGACGGAGCCGCATCAATCTGTTCTCTGGTGTGACCAGTAATCTTGAGAGCACCTTCCTCAAGTGGCCCCAGACCCGCTGCAATAGCCTTGTCGTCGTCAATCTCCGCTCTAATCATTGACTGGAACTCACCCTTCTTACGTAGAGTGCGTCCATCAAGAGCGATTGCCGCTAGTTGTGTGGGCTGACACGTGTCAGGGTTTCTACCGCCGGTCTCAAAATCATAGCAAATTATATCACGATTAGCCATTAGTCTTATCCTTTTGTGTATGTGTTAAAGTTTTGTGTTGTAACCTACCGTTCTGCTACCAATTCCCTAACCATCATAGTTTTATCCAAAAAATTAATACTGAGAAAGTCAAATTTAACGTGCCCCAAGTCTTCCAACGCTGACATCTCCAAAGCCGCAATAGGATTCCCCTCTTTATCTCTGGTCATTGGACACACATCTTTAAGCGGTTCTTGAGATATAACCACTCCAGCCGCGTGCTTCCCCTGAGACTTAAACGTTCCCTCAATCTCAATCGCTGTCTTAAACAGCTCTGCGTGAGGTCCGTAGAACTCACCATTCTCAATATAGCAAAAGTCCTTCAGGCTCTTGTTGCCAAACTCCAACGCCCACCTGATAATAGAACGGTCTTCCTCATCCATTACCTGTAGCTCATCCGCAATATCCGCTTCGTCGGGAATGTACTTGGTGATTTCATTCACTTCCGCATGATGGCAAGCCTCTGTTACACGAGCCACCTCTTTGATAGCACCCCGACCTTGCAATCTCCCCAACGTAATCATCTGGCAAACACGTGCTTCCCCATATTGCCCCTTTACGTAGTCTACAATTCTTTGACGGCATCTCTTGGGAAGGTCCATATCAATATCAGGCAGTGAAACGTGCCCGTCTGATGAGCGACCAGCGTTGAAGAATCTTTCAAAAATCAAGTCATATTGGATGGGGTCGATCTGAGTGATACCAATAAGGTACGAGATCAGGCAACCAGCCGCACTTCCCCGCCCCGGACCAGTCATCCAGCCGTTTTCCTTGGCGTAATTCATGATGTCCTGTACAATCAGGAAATAGCCAAACAGGTTTGCCTTTTCAATAACGCCAAACTCTTTCTTGAAGCGATCAAGGTAAATTTGCTTCTTCTCTTTACTGAAGTCGTTACCGTTGATGAACTCTTTCCATCCGTCGCGACACATTTCCTTCAGGTATTCTTCTTCAGTTTCTCCATTGGGAGTGGGAAATGTTGGTAGCATTGGTGGGCTGAGGATGCTATAATCCTCAAGCTTGCTCTCTATCTCCTGAAGAATTACCATTCCCTCTGGATCACTGATAGTAGCCGATTCATCCTTTTCAGGCACGTAGAAATCGTCTGTGAGGAAGAATTCTTTGCACCAGAAGTCTTCGCCACCGGCAGAGAGCTTCTTCGCCTTTCTGAGCGTGGTTTTCATCTCAGAAGCGAGTAGGATGCGGTGTAGCTCTGCCTGCGACTTGTCTACGTAACAAGTCTTCTTGACGGCTCCGTCCTGCTTGTCTACGCGAACCATGTTACCATTGGCGAGCAGCTCGTCTCTCAGAACGGCGGATTCTTTGCCGTTGACGTCGATGGATGAGACGACTTTGATAAGCTCGTTCCATCCCACAGCATTGAGAGCATACATCTGGTACGAATCGAATGAGCACCCAAGTATGGGCCTAATACCTTTCGACTCACATTTCTTGCTGAAAGCGACTGTTCCTGCAAGAGACTTGAAATCAGCAATTCCACATAGCTTATATCCATTGTCCACGCACCTTTTGACTAATTCTTCTGGTTTTGAGAACCCTTTTAGCAAGCTGTAATGAGTCCTGTTATGTAACGGAAACCACTCTGTCATAATGTTCCTTTATCCAGTTCCGAAGGCGTCCAGCGTTTAGGGGGAAAAGAGGCTTCTCTGAGCATTTTGTCAATGGGAGCCTTCTCAAACCTTTCTCTCCGTGTTAGAATGTTGTCTGGTAGCTTGTTTCGTGTTAGAACGATTGATACCTCCTGCGGTCTTAATGATTCTGGCAGGAACATTCTCTCTAAAGCGGTGGGGTCAATTCTTGGCATTATCTTCCTTATATTGTACTGTAATAGAGTTGTGAACTCTAGTTAAAACGTCTGCTGGAATTTTGTTCCAACTCAACTTTAATGAGTGCTGGAATATATCATCTTTGAATTGCATTGGTTTTGGTGCAAAAATAGAACCTGACCCAGCTATATAAGGTGGAACAAAAAGATCGGATATGTCATGTGTGTCCATTTTTTCATCCTAAGCTCAATGTAGGGAAGTCCTTATAAGTTTTCACCAGCCCCTCCAATACTTTATTCCTAGCATATTCTGAAGTCCAGAACGCATTGTGAAAACGTTTCTGTCTACGATGCCATTCCCCCTCGTCAATATGTTAGTTGGAATCTTGTCTCTTACCATACGTAGAGTATGCTCAAACCCTTCTCCACCACATTGCATGGGCAAGGGAGTGAAGACGCCTCCAGATGGAGAAATGGACATCTGCATGGGGGTAAACAATGATCCAAGAGCAAATGTATCTATCTCAAGCGGAGCTTCCGTCGTCGTTCCATTTTCCACTAATCATCTTCCCACCATTTCCAAGTTTCATTGGTCGTCCACTGCGGCTCGTGTAGAGTTTTTCAGGATCGATTCCCATTGCTTCATATCCTGTAACCAAGAGGTCCGAAGCGGTGAACGCTCTCCCGTTATGAACGTCTGAACCATCTTTGGTTGTAGCTCCGTAGGCAAGTCCGCCCTTAAACAAGCCTCCACCAAGCACAGCTGACCAAGTACGGCTCCAATGGTCTCTTCCGGCATTAGCATTGATCCTCGGTGTACGCCCAAATTCGCCCATGATGATAATAGCCGTGTCGTGCCACATATCCAAGCGTTTCAGGTCAGAAAAAAGAGATGAGACAACCTTGTCCAGTTCTGGCAGCTTCTGTTCAAGTGTGGTGTGAACGTTCTGATGCAAGTCCCACCCTCCAAAGCTCACCTCTACACATGGAACCCCCGTCTGCATTAGACGTCGCCCCATTAGCACTGCTTTACCAAACTGGCTAACCCCATAAGCATTCTGCACTACTTTTGGCTCATTCTCAATCTTTACGGACTCCAATTGCCCACTTGTAGTTAACCTAATGGCACGCTCAACGTTGTTGGAATGGTCTTTGGGAAGCTGACCGCGATTACTGTTTGAGAAACTCTTCTCTACTAGATTGAGCATCTTGATTCTGTTGGGGGTAATTGGTGCTCCAACATTGGGAATGTCTCCATTGCTGTTAATCTTGAATGGGTTGTATTCCGCTCCTAGATAGCCACCGCCAAAGCCGCCTCTGCCGATGGCGCAATACGCGGGTATATCCAGCTCAGTGCGTTGTGGCCCAATCTCACGCGAAATGATAGACCCAATGGATGGGTGCTTCATTGAAGGGTTGGGTACATAGCCGGTGTGGATGTAATAAGAGGCTCGTGCATGATCTGCCTCACGTGTAGACATGGTTCTCACAATGGAGAAATCCTTGCCTAGTTTAGCGAGCAGGGGCATGTGCTCAGAGATTTCGAAGTCGCCAGTGGTGGAAATGGGGTTGAAGGGACCGCCGTTCTTGGTGCCGGGCTTCAAGTCCCACATATCGATGGTTGGCGGTCCACCAGCCAGCCAGATGATCATCATGTTCTTTTTGGCTGGTACGGATGCAGCGGGAAGGTGGTTGCATATTGATACGGCAGACATTGCCGCGAGGAAGGATCGTCTATTCATGGTCAGTACTCCTGTTAGATGTCTGTGAGAATGTTCTTTTCTTCCGTTCCAGTAATCAACATAGGTCTACCTTCAGTAGAATCCCAAGTGTTGCCTCTTTGTAGACCCATGTGACTTAAAATTGTCCATCTAAGGTCTTGTGGACCACAAACTCCAACCTCTGCAACTTCAGCGTTTTTATCCGTATCTCCGATGATTCTCCCCATCTCGTAACCATCACAAGCAATAAGCAGGGGCACGGAATTTGACCAGTGGTCGCGACCAGCGTTTCCATTGATCTTGGGCGTTCTACCAAACTCGCTAGTGACAACAAACATGACGTTTTTCCCAGAACCCTTTTCCTTCACCCTGTCCATCGCTAGAGATAGATATAGGTCAAGAACAGGTTGCTGTCTGTTGAGTCCAGCTTCTATTCCGGTGTGCATATCCCAACCGCCGATAGTAACCGTGCTGAATTTAGCCCCATACTCAATAGCTCTGATAGCAGATAGCATGTCTTTACCAAGCTTGTTATCCTTAAATCTTTCGTAGTCAGCGTCTTTCTCCAGCATGAATGCTTCAGACGCCTTTCCGGTAATTACTTCAGACGCCTGCTTTTGTAATTCAACCCACTGTTCCCCACCATTCATTGGAGACCTATCCTCAATTTGCTGAAGGAGACTCGTTCTGCTCTTAAAGTCTTCTACTGGCTGCTTGAGAGTTAGATCAGCAACGCCGCGACCATTAGCCTCGTAGCCCATAAACTTTTGGCCCATCCAAGCTGACCCGTCTCCTTGAATGCGGGATGTTTTGATGTAAGTTGGCAGTCCATGTGGACTAGATGTTGGACCATAATACCCAGCAACAACACTGCCGTAGCTTGGGTAATTAGGCATTGTGCCACCTTGGTTTCGCTCACCGCCCATAACCCAATGGGTTGCCGTAGCGTGACTACTATCAAGATGTCGGAAGCCCCTAACTACTGACACTCTATCAGTTCTTTTTGATAGCTCTTTGAATAGACCTCCTAGCTGGATGCCGTCTACGTTTGTTGATGTAGCTCCAGTGACAGAACGTCTTTCAACCGGAGAGTTGGGAATTGGATTAAACGTTTCGATGTGAGTAGCTCCACCGCCTAGAAACACGAATATAACCGCGTTGTCATTGCTGTTAACCAGTTTGTCGTATTTAGCATAGGATGCTGAGACTCCCCCTAGATAGAGTGAGCTAAATAGGGCTGAATTGCTTAGGAAGGATCGTCTGTTCATCGTGGATACTCCTGACGCATCATAGATGCTAGGCTGTTAATGATAGAGGATTTGCCAGTAAGAGGTGGTTTGTGCATCATAGTTCCAGTGGCACAGTGCTCGCCATCTTGCTTTCCTAGTTCCATAGTAACAAACTTGCATGTTAGGCTAAACAGCGACTTGAATTTGGAGTTCATTGTACTTTCCCCTGCACAACCATACGGTAGTCTTCGTGGCTCATTTTTACATCAGTTACTATGAATGAGACATCTTTCATGCTACAGAAGTCGAATTCACCATTCTGCTTGTAATTACACTTGCATGTGTCACCCGGTGTGATATAATGAACTTCATCAGCAAACATCCAAAGATAGTCCTCATCTCCTTCATACTCAAAGAATCTGGATTGTGGTACTTTGGGTCCAACAACCCTCTTTTGTAGGGCACATGTAACATTCCAATGTTTGTTACTTGAAACCTTTATAGGTCGCCCCCCATCTGGTCCGGTTGCAAACGCAGCTCCACCAACTACCTTTGTTTTATACACGTTCTTGAGGTCGACTTGGCTCATTGAAAGCACTTTCTATCATTGAACAGGTTCTTCTAATAGCTTCCGGGGGGTGCCCCGTTCCAAACTGCAAAGAGAGGAGGTTATGCAGCCTGACTTGCTCGTATAACCTACCCTCTATGTTAACAACAACTGCCGGAAATGGTGCAATGTTAGCCGGGTGCCTCGTAATACCCAACACTGAACCCATCTTTCGTAAGATTCTTGACAGCTGAATCAATGCCCTCTTTCTTGATATGATCTTCAACATAATTACACATTCTCGTTTCCGTTCCGGGCCAGTTGTTTTTGTAGAAGTGGCATAATCTAGAACACTTCCAATTAGGCTTGGTGGCATGGTCTC
>Ga0302135_10002316_pt1 | contig 11403 bp, 24 predicted proteins | sample CBN3_surface_MG_FD_203119 | JGI IMG/M metagenome (GOLD analysis project Ga0302135, IMG submission 203119) | Marine microbial communities from Western Arctic Ocean, Canada - CBN3_32.1 | ecosystem: Environmental > Aquatic > Marine > Oceanic | place: Canada: Western Arctic Ocean | collected... | reverse complement strand
GACAGCCCCGCATAACACACAACACACAGCACTAAAAAATATTTTTAAACAGGGTCAGACAGCCCCAACTTCAACAATGCTACCCTTACAACAGCAAACCTTCCATCGACAGGACCAAACATGACAAAAGCACCAGCACCAGAAGCAACAAGTTGGACAGAACAACACGACAACGCCATCACCGCACACATCGACACCCTCCTACAAGAAATCCAAAACCTCCTAGCCCTAACCAACAAAAGAGACATCTTCACCAGCAACGACATCCAAAACCGGATGCTAGACCTCCACAACACAGCAACAAAAATCGCCCCCAAAATCTCAAATGACCCCCACGACCAAAACTAACAACCTAACGGTACAAGTCAAAGACCTACAAATAGGCGACAAAATCATAGGACCACAAACAGGCAACCACCTAACCATCACAGGAAAACCACAATCCACCGTCTTCGGATGGATAGCAGCCAACACCGAATACGGCCAACTCTACCTAGACCCCGAAGCACAAATACAAATAGCAGCAGGATAAAACTATTCTAAGAAAACCGGCACAAAAAAATATCCCACACCACTACCCCCCCACTATTGGAAGGTTGGAAAAGTTCGGGACTCATTCGGTTCTGCTATGTTACTCATCGGTAACTTGAAATTTCGCTCGTTATGGCGAGCGATTTTTTCGTCGAACAAGTGTTCGGTTACCAGTCGGTAACTTGTGAGATCGGAGTCGTATGTTACCCATCGGTAACTTGCGAGTCGAATCGGGACTACATAGCCCTACTGTAGCCTTGCCTTTGATCATCCATCCTTTGATCATCTCTCATCGGAGGTCTGATCGAACCTACGTTCGGTCCCTACGGATTGCCTCTCGGAGTGCCTGTCCGTGGGACTTGTGATTCGACACCGTGCTGTTCGCATTCCGTGTGTCGATGACGAGCCATCCGCCGTCGGGGTTTGGTTTGATATCGTATCGTTCTGACATGCCCGGTAGTATAGCAAGGTCGAATGGTCTTGTCAAGTCATTGCCTAGTTGACTTGTATCCTCATCCCTCTCCTCTCTCCCTCCCCCCTCATCCCTTCCCTCACTCTCCCTCTCTCTCCCTTCTCCCTCACTCTCTCTCCTCTCTCATCATCCTTCTCCCTCCTGATGTCTAAATACTTGACACCCTCCTATCCTCTATGCTATACTAATACTCATGACATACGAATCGCTTATCTCATACGAACAACTACACATGATGGTGCTTGCTTTCCTTGCTACATGTATCGCCATCCCCGTAGGTAGTTTCATCTACTCATGGATCATCTCCCTCACGCACCTAGAATCGCAGAAGATCGTCGTCCCCTCCTATGACTTCGGTCCTGAGAGAGATCCAATCCACATCATGGGACAGCACACGCCCTACGACTGGGCACAGGAGATCAACTAATGGAACCGGAAGAACTACAGGAACGCTTGGACAACTTCGCCACATGGAAGGTTATGTCACAGCGACAACGCATCGCCTTGTGGTCATGGAACATGACGGACACGGATCACTTCACGCATAAGTGGTCTTTCCCCATGTTCTCCACATCCACATCCAGCATCGTGTCAGCGATCTCTCGTCGCCGGGACGCCATGACAGCAGGCGAGCATGACTGACTTCCATATGCCTGATTCGTTCTACGATCCGCCCGATGACGAGGAACCTTGCGAACATTGTGGCAACCGGGAGCCATATTGCGAGAACGCAGGCTGCAAGTATTGTGATTCTCAAATGGCATACGACGAATACTGTGACCGACTGTCACAGGCAAAGAAGGATGGAGAGGCATAACCCCCATCCCGATGTCTAAATACTTGACAAAGCATCACCAGACTGGTATACTGTAACTACAGAGAGGAAATATAACATGACAAACAACCTAGAACAACGACAGCGATCCTTCCCACCTGACGAGACTTCGGGACTACTCAACACCGAAGGTGCCCGATGGTGGAGGACTGTCTGTCAGATCACACCGAACATCTACTTGTCCGGCGATCTGCCTCACGGCGAACGTGCCATGCCTGCCCTTCGGTCTTGGATCGAAGATCACGGCATCACGCACATCCTAGATGTTCGTGAGGAATACTCGGACGAGGCATTGGTAGCGAAAGCGTACCCCGATGTGGGATACGTCTACCTTGGCACGCACGACAACGGCGGGCATCAGGATCCAGCATGGTTCCATGCGGGCTGGGATGCGTACAAGGCAATCATAGATGAGGATCCCACGGCGAGAGTCATGGTTCATTGCCACATGGGGATCAACAGGGCACCGTCCATGGTGTTCTACTTGATGCTCATGGAAGGCTACGGGACTACACAGGCTCTAACCATGATCCGTAACAACCGCCCCATCGCTGCCTGCTTCTATGCGGAGAGTGCTTGGAAGACGTACTGTCGTGTCGAACCGGAGAACGCTGACGATGACGGCGACCTTCTTATCGAATGGTTCTTCATTGAGAACGAAATCGACTTGCATGGAGTCATCCATCAAATCCGACAGGTCGAATACTTGTAGCAAATAGTTGCATTTCGCAACCGGCTACGTTAGCCTCAAAATCTGAGGCGCGGGCTATCATGCCCGGCATTAAGAAAAGAGGAAATGAACTATGCAGGAAGTGTCACACTTCAGGTTCCCTACAAATACAGGTGGTAAGTCCAAATACGATTGGGACACCATCTTGAATGGCAAGACTTGGGAACTGTCTCAGGGTGAAGACTTTGAGATGGAACCCCGTACTTTCGTGGCGCATGTCCACGGGACTGCCAAGCGTCGTGGCCTTAAGGCCCGCACGCACACGAAGGATGCACGCACGATCATCGTGCGGGCGTACAAGGAGAAGGTCGAAGTTGACGACAGCGTTGTCGTTGCTGTCTGATCTTTCCTAGTTTGATGTTCGTGGGGGGTGTAGGGTTGGCGCATGTCAGCCCTCATCCCCACGGATGTTTCCGAATCTCTCTTAGATAACCTATCTGACGCGTTTAGCGCAACAATCGAAGCCTTCCTTTCCGATGACCCGGACTTGATGGCCGACGGCTTGACGATGCTGCAACAACGTGTTATACTATGCAATGAGAGGATAAGTGAGTACCTTGGACTTCCAGATCAAAGGATATGAAGACGATCCCGACATCCTCGCCAAAGCGGAGTTTGTCGTAGACGATCAAAAGTATGAAGTTCTCGTCGTCACTTCACCAGCCCCGGCGATGAGCAGCAAGTACCTCCCCGAAGTCATCGACTTGGAACAAGAAGGCGACATCAAACGAATGCTTGTCACTTTCGACCACGATCATTTGAGTAAACAACTTGACGACGCAGTTCGCCGTGCCCAAGCAGAACTCATCGAAATAGATGACGAAACGAACTATGCCATGCATGTCGGGACTGCCGGGGCTTCGGTGATTTCGTTGTGGATTAACCGCAGCATGGAAGCAGCAAAGGCGCACATCAAAGAAAATGGCTAAAGTAATCTGTGAGTTTTGTGACGAAGAACTTGATAGCCGGTACTCTGCAATGAGGCGAGTTCTGTGCTGGATCGAACCGGGAAAGAAAACCGGTGCCAAACTTATCCAAGAATGGGATGGCTGGGCGCACACTTCTTGCATCGACATCGAAGCAAGGAAGTCAAAGAACCCCCAAAGCGACGGACCGGCCCTGTTCTGACGGGGCTTACGGAGTTACGGTCGGATTGACCCCCCGTTTGATGTCTATATAGGGAGAGGGGCAGAAAGAACTGACCGTGTGCGAACCCGCACTTGACAAGTCAGTTCCAATCTGCTATACTAATATCATGGACACTACAATGCTAGAAGAGTTTCCTCAACTTGAGAATCCCCCGTGCTTGCATCAAACGAAGTTTGGCATAGCCTGTTGCGGGTTTTGCACCACGGCCCGTTCCATAGCGAACGGCATGGGATTCGGCGTCAAAGAGGACGGCATCGAAAAGCGATTGACGATGCGGGAAGGGATTGCCTACAACCTTGCCGTTTGTGCGAAGCGACTAGAGCGGTCCCGCCTAAACGACAACGGCGATCCGATTGACGAGATCCGACGTGACGGCGGGCGTATTCTAAAGAAGGGTACCAACGTTTTCGTGCAACTCAAAGCGAAGAAGGGGACTGCTCGTTCCGAAGGTTACGTTGTCGATTGCTACGAGAACAACAAGGTTCGTGTCTTCGTCAATGAACTCGGGACTACCAAGGTGGTTTCTGCCGATGAGTTCGTTACCGGACGCAAAGGCACAACCGAAAAGGAGCAAAACTAATGAATCAAGAAGTAATGCATCCGACATGCAAGGAATGCGGCAAGTATATCTTTGCTGTTGATGGATGCAAGGGCCATAAAAACGACTGACTTGACAAGTCGTCATCGAAGTGCTATACTAACGGTGTTGAGTGAAAGCGGGGAGATCCCCCGGCGGGTGTACCCCCGCTCACGGGCAGCACAAAGATTTGACCGACCGGCCCGGAACGAAGCCCCCCTTCGGGGGGGCTTTTTCATTTACCCCGATCCAAGAACAGCAGTAGCAAAGCAACGGCGAGGGGCAGCATAAGCAGCATGGAAACAAACTCTGATTTCGACACGATAAGCCCCGGACTTGACAAACGACTTGCCGTGTGTTATACTAATACCTAGGAGGAATAACTTATGACTACTATTTACTACGATGACGCCTATGTCGGGACTGGTACGGACTTCGATACCACCCGCAAGTCGAAAGACATCGCCAAACTCATTATCCAACAGGCTTGGGTAGACATCGAACTGGCCGAACCAGACAAGATTTCTTTGAGTTACGCCGAAAGTCTGATCCTGAAGATGCTTGATTCCGAATATGCCAACGCATTGGCGACTGGCGAACCACGGAATCTTGCTGAATCCAACGGATTTGCGTGGGACAAAGGCATTTGGGACATGGCCGTGCATTCCACAGCGGGTGTTCTAAACGCAACTCACAGCGCAATGGCTGGTGGACTCAATCACAGGATCCACGGAAGCCTTTCTTCGGGACTGCATCACGCAACCCCGTATGCGGGTGAGGGATTCTGCACGGTGAACGGTCTTGCTTTGGCTGCGTATTTTGCTCGTCATTATCTTGGTTTGACGGGGAAGGTGTTCATCCTTGACTTTGACGCGCATTGCGGCGGGGGAACGATGCAGTTCCTGAACGAGTTCGACATGAACTGGGTGGAACAGTACGACGTTTCGACTTCACCGTTCGACTTCTACAAGCCGACGAGTCCCGATGAACTCATCATTGTCGATGAGGCGGAGGACTATCTGCCTACTATAACAGACTTGCTGAATCGTGTCAACTTTGACAACTGCGGCTTGGTGTTGTATAATGCGGGAGTTGACCCGCATCCTTGGATCGACTTCGATACCTTGGCGGAACGTGAGCAGATTGTGTTCGATCATCTGCGGGGCTTGGGCATCCCGACGGCGTTTGTTCTTGCTGGTGGCTACACGGCTTCTGGTTACAGCCGGAACTCGTTGGCCCACGCGCATCTGAACACGATTCTGGCTGCGAATGGTGATGCGTCGGTCGGTAACCCTGACTTGACATTGACTGGCTGATCTGTTATACTAGAACTACGGAAGGCATAAGCCTTTCGTTACAACTAACTAGGAGCAAGATTATGCCATGGTACGAATGCGTCGCCCGTGTCCACGGATACGAGCGAAACATCGAAGCCGACGACCGTTCTGAAGCAGAAGGACTCATGGAAGACTACTTCTATGGGGACTTTGCTCAAGGCAAAGTTGACTTCGACATCACCATTGAGTTGGTCAAGTCCTGATCGGAGCGGGGGGCGAAAGCCCCCCCTACTCCATAAGCCCCGAAAGAGAGAGAACAATGGAACGAACACACATCGGTGAAAGCCGTGAGTTTGAGGAAACAGAATGGACCGAAGAAGCAGCATGTGCGGGTCATCCGACCAATGTGTTCTTCGTAGATGTCGGTCAGTCGTCCAACATTCCGACTGCGAAAGCAATCTGTCGGAGTTGCCCAGTTCAGAAGCCTTGCTTGGATTACGCCTTGCGTCAGAAGGAAGAGTTCGGCATCTGGGGCGGGGCTACACCAGCAGAACGTGAGAACATCCTGCGTTTGAGGGCGTTAGGCATGAGACATGTGACCGACTTGACAAGAGGCTAGCGGTCTGCTATACTAATACCTATGAACAACTACAACGCTAACCTAATCAAATGGGCGTGCGAGGAAGTGGACAAGCAGGGCGAGAGTGCCCTATCTGTTCCCGGCTTCCTCAAAGGGTGGGACTTTATCCACACCACGCCGCATCCAGTACAGCAATCCATCACCATGCTCAATGGAATCGTTCGTGGTGGATTGCGACATAACCCCGAAAGGAACTATCGGACCACACCGGTCACGTTCCGAAACGGAAACACCGGAGCGAAAGCCGATCAGATTCCACGACTTATGAATCAACTTTGTGATTCAAACTTGTGGGACACAGATCGTGAAGCATTCGTTCTGGAGTTTCTAAAGATCCATCCGTTTGAGGATGGCAACGGGCGAGTGGCAGCGATCCTGATAAACACGCCTTCCGATCCTCACCGACGGGAGTTTGTTCCGGTTCCCAGCATGGATGGTTGGGACGAGGGCTACGGCAGTCAGGTCGAACTCGTTGACTTTGAGGACGATGAGCATGGCTGCGGACGGCCCGTCATCCAGATGAACATCTAAAGGAGAGGGGTGTGGCAAAAGTCACACCCCTCTTTCTTTACATTTAGGGATCAAAGCCCCCTTATAAGAAGAGAGGAAAGGAAACCATGAGATTCATCAAGAACCACACAACAGGCAAACACCTATGGGCCAAACCCATGAAACTCCCCCGCACCCTGCGGGGCCAACTCACCTTCCTAAACGACCTCCACCGCAAGATGCCGGAGGGAATCGACAGGAATCAGGTCGCAACATGGCTACAGGAATGCATGGAGAAGAACGAACGCTCCAAGAAGCAGGGCACCCGTCCGTCGTGGAGGAATCTCTGGCTGATGGACACACCCGTCTACCTGTGGTTCATGCGACGGAAGGCGTGGTTCGGCATCTGCTTGGATTGCGACCGAGGCCACGGAGCCAAGCCCTTGCGTCGCAAAGAGATGTATTCGATGATGGCTGCCCGTAAGCCGGGGAAGTGGATGACCGCACCCGGCACCTGCTTGGAGTGCGCGGAAGTCCCAGCATGACACACAGCCAAAGCAATGTCGATTACATCCTGTTCTTGGAAGAGGACATTCTTACCAGAATCCGAATCGAAGAGTGGATCGAACAGATCGTGAATGAAGGCGAGAATCCACGGGACTACTTCATCTCTGTGATGGAGGACGAGCATGTGTGCCCGCCGATCTGGTGCGAGAACCTGTTTGGCAAGGATGACTTGACAAAGGACTAGCGATCTGCTATACTAGAACATGTAAGATTGAAAACCTAACCTAACAAGGAGCAACATGAAACGGAATACCAAACTGTTCAATGATATTGCCGATGTTCTTGAGTTCTCACCCAAACTCTACAATCAGGGTACATGGGGGGAGTTCAGGCTCAAAGGCGCCCAAGGCACATGGCTGAAAAGACAGCGAAACGCATGGCGGAAATATTTCGGTGATCACTCACCGGTCGGAGGCGAGAGTGACTCCCGGTGGTTGCAGGTTCAGGGTTGTGACACAGAGATGTGCATAGCGGGCCACGCTGCCAGCCTGAATGGCTACCATCCAGTCATCTACGCCTACCAGACGTTGGCATGGGGGAAGGTCAATCCAACTCCGATGCAGACTGCATCTGACTCAAATACAGAAGAGGTCACAGTAGTCGCCCAACGATTGCTTGGACTCACGACAACCGAAGCCGGTTTGCTGTTTCACTCAAACAGCAAGATTACAAGCGAAGATTTGCGAGCCTACGGTAAAGGCTCAGAGATTACAGAGTTGGGGTATTCACACCTCCGATAATGGAAAGTATGGGGGGCTTCGGCCCCCCTACTCCATCAGCCCCGAACATTCCCGTGCGGCTTCGGGGCTTACAGGGGGGCAACTAGGGTACTAGGCTTGGACTTGACATTGTCACACCCGTCGGCTATACTATTGCTTGTGGGGGGAAGCCCTCGCTTGACAACAGAAGAGAAGGAGCAAACATGCTTTACAAAGGTGCGTTTCTTGACGGAAACGCCTGCACATGGCTGGTTTATGTTGCCAACACCACCCGTGAGATCGACTTCCCGTCGGATCTTTACGATGAGGTGGAATGCGGCGCACCACGAACGGTGGTTCATGAGAACGGTTCCGATGGTTGGACTTGCGAAGGCGGTCATCATCATTGGGAATACGGTTCTCCGATGCAGGCAGCCGAAGAAGCCGAAGAGGCGTTGGCAGAACGAGCCGGAATGGCTTGGTGATCCGAACTGGCCCCCCAACCGGGGGGCTTTTTCGCGTGCGGAGTCGAATAGCCCCGAGTTTCGGTCGGGTTGGCGGGGCTTGCGGCGTCTAAAGGAGTGTAGACGCGAGAAAGCCCCCGCCGAAGCGGAGGCTTTTTCACCAGTTAGTGATCGGACAGGGAGTTGAACCCTGCAATACTTGGGCAACACGGTTTCACGCTGCAATACGTCACGCCGTGCAGTTACATTACCCAAGGACACCGTGCCAATCGTTGGCCGACCTCGTAATACTAAGTATAGCATACGGATATGTCGTTGTCAAGTCTGATTCGACTTGACAAGGGCTGGTGGATAGTGTATACTGGCTTGTAGCGGGAGAAGTACCCGCTGAGTTGACAACCTAAGGAGACTCCCAATGGGAATCACAACCGAACCCCGAAGCCGTAACGGTCGAAGGGTAGGGACAGGATTCACCGGCCTTGTGGAGTGCGATGAATGTAGCGATCACGGCTACATCAGCGCCTACGAGGACGATTTCGCCGGGGGGTGGTTCGCAATCCTCAGCGGTTGCGCCTGCCCGAAGGAGTGAGAATGGCCCCCGGCTTCGGTCGGGGGCTGTTCCGCGTCCGGGGTTGGACTAGAAGCGTCGGCCCCGGTAACCAGTCCCGGCGTATGCCTTCATGAGTTCCCGCTCTAGTTCATCAGTCATAACTTGATTATGATAATAATAATGGTGAGTTCTTGGCTTCATTAGATTTTTTACTTTATTGAATAGAGTTTTCATTGTTCTTTCTTTGTGGTTTGGTCAGCCCTTATTCTACCGGATGAACTTGTGAATCGGTTCACTTGTTCTATGGCAGGCGTCACTTACCGGGGCTAAATGAGGCGGAACCCTAGACGCGAAGAAACCCCGACCGATTGGCCGGGGTTCCCTCTTGAGGATTAGATGAACTCCAGAAGGTCGCGGTCAGCGATCTCGTCGTAATCGACGTTCTCGCTTTCAGCGATTGCCTCCCAAAGATCATCCTCGTCTACTGGGGCATCCCAGTCTACGAGGTCCATCCAGTTCTTTACAGTCATGGATTTGCCTCCTAAGGCTATTTAGTTGTCAATGGAGAAACTCTCTCCATGTAGAGAGTATAGCATACTGGAAGATGCTTGTCAAGTCGAAATAGACTTGACACCGACACACTAGTATGCTATACTAGAACTATCAAGAAGGGCTGGCGCAGATGCCCGTAAAGCGCCCCCGCCACGGCCACGGCCCTAGTGGGGAACGAACAAAGGAGAAGCAATGAAGATCGAACACGATCTCATGCTTGTCGAAGAACACGAAGGCACACTCGCTGCATTCCAAGCGAAGATGGAAGAACTCCATCGTCGGGCTAGGGGCGAGGGCGAGTGGAACGACGAAGCATGGGAAGCGTTGGAAGGACCAACCCTCAACTAGAAGAAGCCCTCACTCCGGTGGGGGCTTTTTCGCGTCCCCAATCAGCCCCGAAACCACCACCTACTTGCGGGGCTGCCGTGGATGAGATAGAATAAGGCATGGCCCGAGAGAAATACCGCCCCGAACTCAACTACGACAACTTGTCTAATCCAGTTTATTGGGTAGAATGGGTTGATTCCGAGGGTGAAGTTCGTCATTGCCTTCGTTCTCTGATCGGGATTCTCCCCGAAGGCACGAAGATCATCTATCCCTCACCCCCAGCAAGCCCCGAGAGGACCAAGGAAACATGACAAATGCGCTTGAAGGACAGATGTCCATATGGGGCGATGTCGGCGGCAAGGTCGGCAAAAACCATCCAGAGACCAGTCGCACCGCTGCCTTTACAGTTAAGTCAGGATCACAGAAGGCACAAATAGCACTAGCGCTAAGAAATGCCTATCCTGAAGGAATGACTGGCTATGAACTCTCCAACTTTATTTTCAATGGAGCAGGTAGAACAATTTCGCCTAATCAGACCTGCACTCGCCTTCTGGAATTGAGAGAGAGTGGGCATGTTGAATTTATGCGAGAATTTGACAGAGGACCAGTTGTGGAAAAAGAAACGACACCGGGCAACACCGGACAAGTCAACCGTTTGACAGGACTCGGAATTCGTGCCGCTGCGACAATAGCAAACTAGGACCGACTTGACAGAGGCATTGAAGTCTGGTATACTTATCTTGTTGAGTGAAAGAGGGGAGAACCCCCGCCGGTTGAACCACCGGTTGCGGCCAGCATAAAGAGTTTCCGACCGGGCCGGAGCAAAAAGTCTCCACCAATGGGTTATCCCGACAGGTGGGGGCTTTTTTTTGTCCCCATTTAGCCCCGGCGGGCAACGACCCCTGCGGGGCTGGCGGCCAGCGGGGAAGCGAACGAAAGCGACTAGCGCCCGACTTGACACTGTCACACCTAGGTGCTAGACTGTTGCTGTCGCAAAGGGGATCGTCCCCGCGACGAAGGAGATTGCCATGAGTTACGCAAAGGACCAGCGCCAACTCGTTATCCGCGACATGCGGGAGCGTCTGGAGCATGAGGCTCGCGAGGACGAGGACTTGGACGGTCTGCTGGAATACATGGCAGAGGCTCAAATGGAGTCAATGCTTCTAGGGGAGTAACCCCTACGGTTCCCGCCCCCCCGAAAGGGGGGGCTTTTCCGCGTCTACGCCCAGACCCCGGCCCGCCCCGAGGGTTGCGGCCCTATTCGGGACTCGCGCGCCTCGCGTGCGTGCGCCTGCGTGTGTGCGTGACTTGCCCCTGACTTGCTATTGTCACAGGGGGGTGATAGAGTATGGCTAGTGAGTGGGGAACGTCCCCACAGCCCAAGGAGGCAATCATGAGTGATCCATACGACCACGAATACAGCCACGAAACCTACTGTCGCAGGGAGCAGGAGGCATACCTGATCGAAGAGGGTCTGATCCCCGATCCCGAGGCAGAAGCGGACGACTACTCCGACTATCACTGCGATTCTGCAATGGAGGCTGG
>Ga0302135_10002313_pt1 | contig 11414 bp, 11 predicted proteins | sample CBN3_surface_MG_FD_203119 | JGI IMG/M metagenome (GOLD analysis project Ga0302135, IMG submission 203119) | Marine microbial communities from Western Arctic Ocean, Canada - CBN3_32.1 | ecosystem: Environmental > Aquatic > Marine > Oceanic | place: Canada: Western Arctic Ocean | collected... | reverse complement strand
TGTCAGTCGGTTCAGCAGGAAGGTCCCATGAGGCACGATGCATTCAGGCAAGATCGACAAGACTCACCGCTACGCTGAGGAACTCGACCGCTTCCAGTTCAAAGACCGCAATGTCACCATCCATGGGAACAACGACGATCACGCCGTCGCATTCCACGAGGGTGAGTGTCGCTGCGAGTGTGATTTTTTCGTCCGTGAGTCCACCTGTGCGCACGCCATGGCGTTGGAGATGGCGCTGGACGGGATGGTCCCGGTCGCCGATCCGGTCTGCTAGGCACGGGAACGCCGGGCGATATGGATCAGGCCTCGTAGCGTCTGAGTACCAGCACCGCGTTCTGTCCACCGAACCCGAACGAATTTTTTACCACGGTCCGCACGTCAGCGAACCGTGCCGTCAGTGGCACGTAATCCAAATCGCAATTGGCGTCTGGATGATCGAGATTGAGAGTCGGGGCGATCTGCCCAGTTAAGATCGTCTGCACAGCTGCCACCGTTTCCGCGCCCCCTGAGCCGCCCAGCATGTGTCCGGTCTGCGACTTCATGGAGCTGATCGGGGTCTGGTATGCCTGCTCGCCGAACACCAGTTTGATCGCCTTTGTTTCAGCAACGTCGCCGACGTCCGTCGCGGTGGCGTGCGCTGAGATGTAGTCCACCTCCGCAGGCTGCACGTTCGCGTCTTCCAGCGCGATGCGCATCGCGCGCGCCGCACCATCGCCGTGATCGGATGGTGCTACTAGATACGAGGCATCGGCGCTCACCCCGTAGCCGATAACCTCGGCCAGCGGTTTCGCACCGCGAGCGAGTGCGTGCTCGAGTGCCTCCAGCACCAACATGCCGGCGCCCTCAGCGGGTACGAATCCGTCGCGATCGCGATCGAAAGGGCGCGAAGCGGCTGCCGGATCGTCGTTGTGTGACGAGGCCAACGCCCGCATCGTTGAGAACCCAGCGAGACCCAGTTCGCAGATCCCTGCCTCGGTTCCACCGGCGAACATCACGTCAGCCTTCCCGTGACGAATCACCTCGGTGGCCTCGCCGATCGCCTGGGTGCCCGCAGCGCATGCCGTTACCACGGTGTTGCTGTAGCCAAATAGCCCAAGCTGAATTGAGACGTTGCCGGCCGCCATGTTTGGCAGCCACTTGGCGACGTATAGCGGATCGATCTTCATCCCGCCGCGTTCGCGCATCGTGCGATTTGCTTGCTCGACTTCCGGGTAGCCGCCGCCGCCATTGCCGCAGACGATCCCGGCTCGTTCCCGGTCGATCGCATCGAGGTCGAGCTGTGCCGACTGCGCCGCCTGCCGAGCGGCGGCGACGGCGAACTGTGAGAAGCGTGCCATTCTCCGAGCGGTCTTGCGATCCATGTAATCAGTCGGGTCGAAGTTCAGCACCTCACCGGCCACCTGGCAGGGATAAGCGCTGGCGTCGAGCTCGTGGAACGGTCGAATCCCGGACTCACCCGCGACGGCGGCAGCCCAGAAAGCGTCGACAGTGTTACCCAGTGGGGTCAGCGCGCCCAGCCCGGTCACGACTACACGGTGACGTCCGTTCGACGCCATTTGTTGCTCCATTCAACCCGGTACACGCGCCGGGAGTCCAATGATCCTACCTCAGCCCAAGAGCGCGGTCGCCGGAAATCGCGAGCAGCGCTTCGCGCGCCTCGGCGACGCTGTACATGCTGCCTGTCACGATCAGCGCGCCTCGCTCACCGGCCAGCGCGGTGCCACGCTCCAGCGCGACGGCGATGTTCGGCGCGGTGGTCACCGTCGCACCCGTCGCTCGTACGAGCACCTTGATCTCGGATGGGTCCGCGGCGCGTGGATGCGCTGGTGCGTAGACGATGACCTGGTCAGCGGGCGATACGAGCGCCCTAGTGATGCTGTCCGCATCCTTGTCGTTCAGCAACCCCAGTATGATGACCTGAGGCTTGGGCACACTCGATTGGTTCAGCGCTTGGCGCAGCCGCTTCGCAGCCAGGGCAGTATGCGCACCATCAACGATCGTCAACGGGTGCTGCCGGATTACCTCGCCGCGCCCGGGCAGTTGCACCTGTGCGAGTGCCTCCCGCGCCACGACCTCATTCAGCTCTATCCCTTGCGCCGCGAGCGCTAGCTCGGCGGCGCGCACCGCAGTCGCAGCGTTCTCCGCCTGGTGCTGGCCGAGTAGCTGCACCTGCAACTTCCGATACGTGCGTTCGGGCGTCCGCAGGTCGAACTCCACCGCATTGAGGCTGCTGTTGCTCACCCGTAGCGTGCACTCCTCGGCGATCTCATGTGTCGTCGCGCCGGCGGCCGCTGCAACTTCGCGGATTGGGTCAAGGGCCGACGCGCGTTGCGGCGAGATCACCACCTCGCACGGGCCGATAATAATTCCTGCTTTCTCTGCCGCGATCTCCGGAATCGTCTCGCCGAGAATCGCGGTGTGTTCTCGGTCGATCGGGGCGATCACCGCCACTGCCTTCGAGCTGATCGCGTTCGTGGTGTCGAGCCGACCGCCGAGACCCACTTCCAAAACCTGCCACGCGCAGCGTGCATCTGCGGCAGCGTGCCATGCCATCACGGTCAGCAGTTCGAAATAGGACCAGCGCTCCGTCGCGGACTCCGCCAGCACCCGCTCGGCGATCTGTGCGAACTGGCCGGGCGTGATCGCCACACCGTCGAATGAGATCCGCTCCCGTGCGGTGTGGAGGTCGGGTGAGGTGTTGAGCATCGTGCGTGCTGCGCCGGCGACGGCAGGCAGCGCGAAGCGCAGCAGCGCCTCCGTCATCGTTGCGATTGAACCCTTGCCCTTGGATCCAGCGACGTGGACCGTCGGCCGATCGTCCGGCCGGTCGTGGTGCCCGAGGTATGTGTGGATGTGGTCGATGTCCCAGCGTGCCGCGTCCGCCGTGTTCCCGGAGAGCTCGAAGCCGCTGTGAGCCAGCAAGCGCTGTGTCGCGGAGGTGTAGGTGCGCAGGTCGATTTCACTTGGCGAGATCGTCATGGGCGCAGTGTACGAACCGGAGGAGCTGGCGACGACGGGCAGTCGCCGATTTGCTACGTTCCGTAGTATGCATCCAGCTCCAACACCTCCGATTGTCGGCTGGCGTCCTGCCGTATCTGAGCCGGGAGATCTAGTCGCTTCCCTTGATGGCGCCGAAATCGGGCAGGGCGTTGAACTAGCGGTTGAGGTCGGCCTCCAGAACCGTGCTGGTGCCAGACATTTCCGTGTCTACCTGGTGAGCGATCAGTTTGGCCAAACGGTTGAACCGGTGATTCATGGTCTACACCACGCGGGAACGCTCCCGTTGCAGCACTGGATCGAGGTGACCGACTATCTGGATCGCCCCGCTGTGCAGGATGGTCGATTTGTCGAGGTCCCTGAGGGAATCGAATTGCGGATCATCCAGACGATCGGGGCGCTCGTTCCTGCGGGTGGCCAGCTGATGCTCGAGTACGACTCGGCGTCTCGGTCGGTAACGGCGAGCGCACTCGCGGCTGGTGTGCCGCCGGCTGCCACCCCGCTTGGCGGGATGATGTTTGCCGCCGGTTGTGGGGTCGCTTTCCGTGACCACGGCCGGGCTGTTGGTGGCCGCGCTGGACGTCGTAAGCTGCGTGGCTTCCGCGCGATTGACTTCGACCATGAGCGCAGCCGTGGGCTTGCGATGCTCATGGACCTGGAGGTGTTCATGGGGCGCTCGAAGGAACTCGATTGGCTCGTCCAGTCCCAGACGCGGCCGATTGCCGAGGCGACGATCACGATCTTGCGCGATCGCTTCGATGTGCCAGACGGGCCCGTTCCGCTGGCTGATTGAGCGAACGCGTCCCTCGTGGCCGCCGCGCCGGGGCGTCCAATGATATGGTCCAGAGGGCTTGCGATAATGGCCATGCGAGGCGTGACGACATAGGGACGGGCGCGCGCCGACACAGCTATAACCCGTCCGCGAAGCGGGACACAGGAGCCGGATATGACTCTGCCGGTCGATGGCATCGCGACACCCGTCGAGGGCATCGATGAGCCCGCGCTGGCACGCGTGCTGGCGGCCGTTGTCAGTGCGTCGCGTGATGTTTCGCGGCACGTGCGCGCCGGGGCCTTGCTGGAGATGCCAGAAACGCATGGCGAGATCAACGTCCAGGGCGAGGTGGTCCACCCGCTGGACATCCTTGGAACCGAAACTTTCGTTCAGGCATTTGATGCCAGCGATGTGGTAGCCGGCCTCGTCTGTGAGGAGCTGGCCGATCCGCGATTCTTCGAGGTCGATGCCACTTTGCCGTCGTACCTATGTGTACTCGATCCAATCGACGGCACCTCGAATGCCGACATCGCGATTACGATCGGCTCGATCTATGGCATCTTTCCGACCGAAGCGGGAGCCGAATTCAGCGGTGAACAGCCGTTCCTCCGCCCCGGCACTGACTTCGTCGCGACCGGCTACGTCCTCTACGGATCGAGTACCGTGCTGGTGCTCGCCACGCCCGATCTGGTCCAGGAGTTCACACTGAACGATGCGAGCGATGAGTTTCAGCTCACGAGGTCCGATGTCCGGATCCCCGACGCCTGTCCCTACTACAGCGTGAATCAGGGATACGCGGAGCGCTGGAACCCCGATGTACAACGCGCGATCCACGCCGTGCGCCAGGGGCGCTCACTTCGCTATGTCGGCTCACTCGTATCGGACTTCCATCGCGATCTCGTGCGCGGGGGAGTATTCCTATACCCGGCCGATTCGATGAACCCGAACGGCAAAATTCGCGTGCTCTACGAGGCGTCGGTCTTTGCCTATATTGCTAAGCAGGCTGGCGGTGCCGCCAGTACCGGAGCTGGCCCGGTGCTGGAACTGGTGCCGGACTCGGTGCACCAGCGCACCCCGCTGTTTATCGGAAATGCCTCGGCCGTCGAGCAGATCGACAATGCACTGCGTGCTGGCGGCTAGCTGGTGCGGATCACATTGACCGCTGTCACCGCGTCGGCCGGCGGCTACGTCGGGCCTGATGGTTCGCACTCTGATCTGCCCGCCGCCGCTCATGAGGTGCTTGCTGCCGCCGTCTCCGACGGCCAGCTGATCGATGCGCAGGCTCACTCCCTTGGTGGTTCGCTGCTGTTGCTGCTCTCGCACGACCGAGGCGAGGACGACTCCGCGACTCATGAACTCGCTTGGAACGCGTTCGAAGCGGCGTCGACTATCGCCCGCAAGCTTCAACTCCACTCACCCGGCGCCGGCATCGCGGCCGACATCTTCCCTGGCACGCTCAGTGGCGCTGGGCCCAGCGTCGCTGAGCTCGCCTTTGATGAGCGGCCCTCGGAGCCGCTCATCGCCTTTGCGGGTGCGGGCACTGCTACTGGCGCCTTTAATTTACCGCTCTACAAGACCTTCGCTGACCCGTTCAACACGGCCGGTCTTGTGCTCGCCGATGCGCTCCATGAAGGCTGTTCGTTCGAGGTCCACGATACGGCTGGGCGGCGCAAGGCCGTATTCAACACGCCCGAGGAGGCGTACGACCTGCTCACCTACATCGGCATGCCCGGTCGCTTCGTAGTGAAGCGCGTCATCTCCCGCGCTGGCGGCGAGGTGGTTGCGACCGCCTCCAGCGAGCGCATCGCGCAGGCGACCGGTGCTGGCGGCGGTTACGAGGCGCCGCTCGCTCTAGTTCGCTGCGAAGGCGATCTGCCTACCATCGGCGAAGCGACTGAGCCGTTCGCCATCCCGGCACTGGTCGAAGGCTTCAGTCGCCGCACACACCTCGGGCCGTGGATGCCGGTACGTCTTGCCGACGCCTCGGCTGGCCGCTTCGATGGCCCACCTCGCGCGATCGCACTCGGCTTCGAAGTTGCCTCGGGCAAGCTGACCGGCCCACGCGATCTGTTCGACCATCCATCGTTCGACCGCGCCCGCGAGCAGGCGAACCTGATCGCCGACGTGCTCCGTCAGCAAGGCACGTTTGAACCGCACCGCCTCCCGCTTGACGAATCCGAGCAGCAGCAGCTACCCGCCGTCGCCACCCGCACTGAATTCCGCTGGGTCGACGCGAGCTAACGAGGACGCGCTGATGCCACAGACCGATTCCCCGAGGCTGGTCGTTGCCACCTCGAACAAAGGTAAGCTGCGTGAAATCCGTGAGCTGCTGGAACCGACCGGCTGGACCGCGTTCAGCCTCGCCGAAGTGGTGGCGCCCGTTGGAGTGATCGAAACCGGTCGCTCCTACCTCGAAAACGCAGTTGCCAAGGCGGTCTCCGTATCAGACGCGACTGGCTTGCCCGCGCTTGCGGACGACTCCGGCCTCGAGCTGGACGCACTTGGTGGTCGTCCTGGCGTCACATCGGCGCGTTACGGCGGCCCGCTCTTGAGCGATGCTGGGCGCTGCGCTCATCTACTGCGAGAGCTCGATGGGGTACCCCGAGCACGGCGGCACGCGCGCTTCCGCGCTGTCGTCGTACTCGCGTTGCCCGGCGGCCAGCGCTTTGTTCGCGAGGGCGTGCTGGAAGGTCGCATTGCCGAGGCCCTGCGTGGTGATAATGGCTTTGGCTACGATCCTGTCTTCGAGCTACCGGATGGCCGTACGCTGGCTGAGATTGGCCAAGAGAAGCAGCAGTTGAGTCACAGATCTCAGGCGCTTCGTGCGATGATGAAGGTGTTGGGGGAGCTCAATGAGCACGACGAGACCCGCCGCGCACATTGACGATATTGATGAGCCGATGGTCGATAACTTCGGCCGGCCGCTGCGTGACCTGCGTATCTCTGTCACCGACCGCTGCAACTTCCGCTGTCAGTACTGTATGCCGAAAGAGGTCTTCGGCGCGGACTTTGCCTTCCTCCCGCGCGACGCGATTCTCACTTTTGAGGAGATCTCGCGCATCGCTCGGCTGACCGCCGACCTTGGGGTGCGCAAATTCCGCCTCACCGGGGGCGAGCCGCTGCTCCGCGCGGAGCTCTACAAGCTGATCGAGAAGCTCCACGAGATCCCGGAGGCGGAAGTGACACTCACGACCAACGCTACGCTGCTCGCCAGTCAGGCCGAGCAGCTTGCCGCCGCCGGCCTCGACCGTGTCACCGTTAGCCTCGACTCACTCGACGACGCGATCTTCCGCGAGATGAACGACATGGACTTCCCGGTCGCCCCTGTGCTTAAAGGTATCGAAGTTGCCACCGCCGCCGGGCTCGGCCCGATCAAGGTCAACGCGGTGGTCCGTAGAGGCGTGAACGATCACACCCTACTGAACCTCGCGCGCCATTTCCGCGGCAGCGAGCACATCGTTCGCTTCATCGAGTTCATGGACGTCGGCAGCACCAACGGTTGGCGGCTGGACGAGGTGATTCCGTCTTCCGAGCTGGTCTCGCTGGTAGACGCTGAATTCCCACTTGAGCCAATTGAGGCTAACTACCCCGGCGAGGTCGCCCGCCGCTACCGTTACCGCGACGGTGGCGGTGAGATCGGCTTCATCAGCTCCGTGACTCAGCCGTTCTGCGGGGCCTGTAGCCGTGCTCGCATTTCTGCCGAAGGTCAGCTCTTCACCTGCCTCTTCGCCACCGAAGGAACGGATCTCCGCGCCACGCTCCGAGCGGGCGCCAGCGACGAGGAGCTCACGGCGCTACTCCGCCGCGTCTGGAGTATTCGCACGGACCGCTATTCGGCACTTCGCTCCGAGGCGACCGAAGATCTGCCAGAACGCCCTAAGATTGAAATGTCCTACATCGGTGGTTGAGATGACTGACTCAAACGACCAGCAGCTCAGCCACCTCGACGCACAGGGCTATGCGCGCATGGTCGATGTCTCAGACAAGGACGTCACCGCTCGCGAGGCCACCGCGCGTGGCCGGGTGCTAATGCGGCCCGAGACGCTTGAGTTGATCGTCGATGGCGCGATTCCGAAGGGCGATGTCTTCGCGACCGCCCGGATCGCCGGAATTATGGCCGCCAAGCGCACCCACGAGCTGATCCCGCTCTGTCACCCACTGCCGATCAGCGGCATCGAAGTTGCACTCTGCCCCGACACCGAGGCGTCGACCGTCGAGATCGAGGCGACGGTCCGCACCACTGCGCGCACTGGCGTCGAGATGGAGGCACTGACCGCAGTCAGCGTGACTGCGCTCACCATCTACGACATGTGCAAGGCGATCGAGAAGACCATGCAGATCGAGGATGTTCGGCTCGTCTCGAAGTCTGGTGGCAAGTCCGGGAATTTTCGCGCCGAAGACTAGGTCACTCGACCCGAGCGCCCGTCACAATCTTGAAAATGGCGCATAGCAGGCGGATGTTCTGCGCCATCGTGCCAAGGCTGAGTGTCCCTGTGGGTCTCTTGTTCCGTCGCTATCCGGCGGCTCCGGCTGGCAATTCGCCGGTGTCTAGGTACGTGATCACCGCGCCCACCGCTTGATACGCATGCGCGATGTAGTTCGCTGACGTCAAATCCAATGGCTCTAGGTGCTCGATCCGGGCAGCCACCGCGTCGCCGCCGCTCTCTACCGCTGCATCGTCGAGGCCCAGCTGTAGTTCAGAGAGTTCACCGTCCTCGCCCACAATCACGCAGCCCAGCGGGCTGCCTGCGGGCGGTGGTACTTCGATCCCGAAGCTGAACATCGAGCCGGGGAAGGGTGGCAGTTGGTCGACCTCACCCACCAGACGTTTTAATAGCTCGCGGAACTGTTGCGCGGCACGGTCTACGATCGCGTCAGCGAACGCTCGTTGTTCCAAGTGATCATCGGCCATCATTTGCTCCATCTTGGCGCGGGCTTTGCACAATACCGCTCGATCCGCTGCGCACAATCCGTTCTGCGTCAGTATCTGGCAGGGTATGAGTGGTGCATCGCTCTATCGCGTCGCTATGATGATTCTCCGTTCGAGGTCAGGCGGGGCGCGGGCGGATGGGTGGCGCAGAGTCTGTGCACGGCGCGACGAATGGCCCCTCAGCAGCACGGGGTACGTCGTCCCTCCCGGGGACCGGGGGCGTATGGGTATATTGGTTGACCGCTATTCGATGGTCGCGGGCGAGGTCCGCGAACACGGTCCTTGGCTCGTCGATCAACTCTGCGACCGCGACGACGGTGATGTTCGCCTGCTCGTTCTCGCCGAACCTGCCGATGAGCGCTCCGCAGAATTTTGCGGCGAAGTCGCCGAGGCTGTCGCCGCGCTCTTTTCGCTGGAGGCCCTCTCCGTCACCGGTGATCTGTTGCGCGCGCTACGTCTGACGCATTACAACCTCACCGAATGGAACCACCGCTCGCTTCCCGAACACCAAGTCGCCGTCGGCCTCAGTTGTGTGGCGATTCGCGACGGCGAAGCCACCGTCGCACAGGTTGGCCCCGGCATCGTTTACCTAGTCGCCGGAGGCGAAGCGCGACTCATCACCACGGATGGCTACCCGGCAGCTGCTCCGCTGGGCGGGGAGCAGCGGATCGAGCCGCTCTTCACCACGGCTACTCTGCATGAGCAGCATCTCCTGCTCGTTAGCTCCGTGGTCGAGCGCGAGGCTGGTGATCATGCGGTCGTCGAATCGCTGAGTGCCGGACCGGGACGAGCTCTCGCCGATCTGTTCGGTCGCACCCGCTCCATCTCTGATCTCACCGCCGTGCTGATCGCCGACCTCGATATCGCCGAAGATACCCCCCCCGTTAGCCCGTCAGACGAATTTGTCGAGGGCCGCGAGGTAATTCTCGCCCCGCTCGACTCTGGATCAGACCGTGACGGTGCTGAGCGCACCACCACCAGCGTCGACTGGTCCGGGCGGCGCCGTCCCGTTTCGTTACCGAAGGTACGGCGGACCGCCACCATCGGCCGTGTCCGTGGGACACCTCCCGGCGAGTTCGTTCCTCGCTGGGCATGGCTTGGCGCTGGGTTGTTGGGCCTGATCGCCGTGGTGCTCGCGGCCTGGATGTTGTTGCCTGGCTTGCTTGAGCGCGACGGTGCCACACGTGTTGAGGGCGCGCTCCTTGCCGCCGAGTTGCAGATCGAAGCAGCCGCAACCAGCGATTCGCCTGAATTCAAACGTCAGGCGCTCGATATCGCGCGTTCGGAACTGGAGCGAGCACATGCCGCAGACCCCGGAAACGAGGAAGCTGGGGCACTCGATGACAGGGTCACCGCATTGCTCGCCATCCTCGACGCGGTGGTCGAGGTCGACCAGCTCGCTCCACTGATCAGCTTCGCTGGCGTGATCACCACGCCGTTCGATCCGGCCGCGCTCGTCTCCGGCGGCGGTGCGCTCTGGCTGCATGATACTGCGCAGGGCCGCGTCTTCCGGATTGATGAACATGGGCAGTTTGAGCCGGTGGAGGTCTACCGCGCCGACGCCGACTACGCCGGATTGACCGCAGCTGCACCAATTGCGCTTGCTTGGGACCAATCCGGCGCGCGGCTGTTGTTGATTGATACTGAACGACAGCTCTGGTCGGTTGCAGGAAGTGCACAGCCAGTGCCGCTCGCGCTGCGCGATGGAGACCAGCTGGATTCGGTCGTTGCGATCAGGGCGTATGTAGGCAACCTCTACGTGCTCGATTCAGAGGCGGGAGACGTCTGGCGCTATCTCCCGGCCGGCGACGGCTACGACTCTGAACGTTCGGGTCTGCTCGGCGAGATCGATCTCTCTGAATCCACCGGGCTTATCGTCGATGGTGACATCTACGTGCTCGATGGGGTCACGGTCCGCCGTTTCCGGCAGGGTGCAGAGCAACCCTCGTTGCTCATCGGAATCGACCGCCCTCCGGAGTCGCCGAGCGCGTTGACCGAAGACGTGATCCGCGCGCTGATCTATCTCGCCGATCGCGGCAACCATCGCATCGTGGTAGCTGACCGCGAGGGTGTCTTCCTCCGCCAGTACCGTCATCCGGACTTCGACGACCTACGTGGGATCGCGCTCTCCGCCGATGGGGAGACGCTCTTCGTGCTCGCTGGCGACAGCCTCGCCGCCTTCGATGCCGTCGCCAGCGAGCAGTAGGGAACCGAGGCAGCTCGATGCGCATTCTCGCGATTGAAAGCTCCTGCGACGAGACTGCGGCCGCGGTCGTCGTCGATGGCCGTCAGATTCGCTCGAACGTGATCGCTTCTCAGAGTGAGTTGCATGCCGCGACTGGTGGCGTCGTCCCCGAGGTCGCCGCTCGTGCCCACCTGCGCGTGGTGATGCCGGTGATCAGCCGGGCGCTGGCCGATGCGGAGATGGGCTGGAACGATCTCGACGCGATCGCCGCCACCGCCGGACCCGGCCTGCCGGGCGCGCTGGTCGTGGGCTTCAACGCGGCGCGTGGCATCGCTTACGCTCGCGACCTGCCGCTGATCCCCGTCGACCACATAGAGGGTCACGTTCGTGCGAATTGGCTCGTCACGGATTACCTAGGCAAGCTGCCGCCGTTGCCGGCACTCGCGCTGGTGGTCTCTGGTGGTCACACAGAGCTGCTGCTAATGGACGAAGAAGGCGCTTTTCACCGACTCGGTGGCACGCGCGACGAC
>Ga0302135_10002311_pt1 | contig 11417 bp, 10 predicted proteins | sample CBN3_surface_MG_FD_203119 | JGI IMG/M metagenome (GOLD analysis project Ga0302135, IMG submission 203119) | Marine microbial communities from Western Arctic Ocean, Canada - CBN3_32.1 | ecosystem: Environmental > Aquatic > Marine > Oceanic | place: Canada: Western Arctic Ocean | collected... | reverse complement strand
GAGGGCAAAGAGGTTGAGACCATTGAAGGTATGGCCCAGGGTGAAAACCTACATCCCCTGCAAACCAAGTTTCTTGAACATGCGGCACTGCAATGCGGGATCTGCACACCGGGATTTCTGATCGCTGCGCGTGCTCTTCTTGAGAAAAGTCCCGATCCTACCGAAAGCGAAGTACGCTATTGGCTGGCCGGGAATCTTTGCCGTTGCACCGGATATCACAAGATTGTTGAAGCTGTGCTCGATGCGGCTGCGGAGATGAGGGGGCATTAGCTGATGTCTGTCTCATTAAGTTATGAAGATAAGGCTTTGAATGTAATAGGCACACGGCCAATCCGGCCCGATGGTGTCGACCGAGTGACCGGTCGGGCGCGTTTTGGGGCGGACATTAACTTGCCAGGGCAGATTTATGGTCGCGTGTTGCGAAGCCCTCATGCCCATGCTCACATTAAATCGATTGATATATCAAAAGCCGCAGCCTTGCCCGGGGTAAAGGCTATCGTCACAAGCGATGATTTCGATGAGATGCCCACCGAATATATTGCTGTCGGCGAGATGATTGTAAATTTTCGTGATCTGACCCGCAATGTTATTGCACGTGAAAAGGTTCTCTATGATGGCCATCCGGTTGTCGCCGTCGCGGCGACTAGTGATGCTATTGCGCGCCGGGCCGTAAAACTTATCGATGTCGAGTATGACATTTTACCCCATGTAATCGATGTGGTTAAGGCGATGGCGCCGGATGCACCGCTACTGCATGAGGATCAGTTTACACAAGGTGTTGAGCCAACACCGGAAAAACCTAGCAATATTGCCAAACGGATGATGTTTGAAATTGGCAATTTGGATGCAGGTTTTGCCAAGGCGGATCATGTGGTTGAGCGCGTATACACCACAAAACCAGTGCATCAGGGCTATATCGAACCGCACTCTTCGATTGCTAGTTATAGCGAGGACGGAACCGTTGAACTGTGGACTGCTACCCAGGGACATTTCGTGATCCGGGCACAGTGTGCCCGGCTTCTCAATATGGAAATCTCAAAAATTAAGGTGATAGCCACTGAATTGGGTGGTGGTTTTGGTGGCAAGAACAATGTCTATCTTGAGCCCTTAGTCATAGTACTTTCGAAAAAGTGCAACAGGCCGGTCAAGATGACGATGTCGAGGGAGGAAGAGTTTCGGGCTACGGGTCCTGGGGCCGGTGGACGCATTCTGGTCAAGATGGGGTGTACCAAGGATGGTAAGATCACTGCTGCTGATTTTCAGATAGATCTTCAGGCTGGAGCATATGCCGGCGCTCCGTTGCCACAGGCAACCATGTCGGCATTCACTAGATATGATATAGAGAATGTACGTGTTGTTGGTCACGATGTGACAGTTAATCGTCCCAAGGTTGCGGCTTACCGTGCTCCAGGCGCACCGAATGCGGCGTTTGGTGTTGAGGGCGCAATAGACGAGCTTGCGCGTGCAATCAGTCTAGATCCTGTCGACTTCCGGTTGAAAAATGCCGCAAAGGAAGGCTCAAAAACCTATTATGGGGTGACGTTCGGGCCGATTGGATTTGTTGAAACTTTGGAGCGCGTTAAAGCTCATCCGCATTATAGCGCACCACTTGGCCCCAATCAGGGGCGCGGTGTTGGAACAGGTTTCTGGTTTAATATCGGATTTGATACGACAACATCACTCAATGTGAATGAAGATGGCACCATTACACTGACCATCGGCACGGTTGAGGTTGCTGGTGGTGGACGTGCGTCTTTGGCGATGATGGTAGCGGAAGAATTCGGAGTTGATGCGGGCAAGGTGCATGTTTCAACCGGTGATACTTCGCAGCTTGGGTTTAACTTCGTAACCGCAGGTAGCCGCGGCACATTTGCTGGCGGCATAGTCGCGGTGATGGCTTCACGCCAGGCGATCGAAACATTGAAAGAACGAGCGGCGATGACCTGGGATGTTGCGGCTGACGAGGTTGTCTGGGAAGATGGGCATGCGCGACCCGCCAGCGCTAATGTGGGTGACTTTGAGCCTCTGTCGATCGGCGATATCGCCAAGGTATCAAATAAGACAGGCGGTCCGATATCAGGCCATGCTGAATTAAATGTGCAAGGAGCTGGTCCGGGCTTTGGCGCCCAGATTGTTGATGTCGAAGTCGATCGGGAAACGGGACGTGTGCAGGTGATCCGGCACACTGTTATTCAGGATGCAGGCAAGGCGATCCACCCGGCTTATGTCGAGGGGCAGTTCCAGGGTGGTGCCGTGCAAGGTATTGGCTGGGCGCTCAATGAGGAATATATTTACGGTGAGGATGGTCGTCTGCAAAACCCTGGTTTTCTCGATTACCGCGTGCCTGTTGCCTCTGATGTTCCTCACATTGATACCGAGATTGTTGAGGTGCCAAATCCTAACCATCCATACGGCGTGCGCGGGGTAGGAGAGGTTCCTATTGTGCCGCCGACGCCGGCGATCGCCAATGCTATTCATGATGCGATAGGTGTGCGCTTTTACGACCTACCGATGTCGCCGCCCAAAGTCTTGAAGGCGATGAAAGACAATGGCACGGCTTGATTAAGAGCTCATGGTGGCTCTGCGAGACTGCTTTGCGGGGCCGCTGTTTATCGTTGAATATTATATGTAATGAAGGTGTGATTTTTAGTGCGTAAGTGGGCAAGGCATTGTGTGCCGAATCGCCCAGCCTTGTATCATTTAGCCTAGATTATTTCGTTCGGAGGGGATTTGATGAAGATCACAAAGGTCACTAGCTCAATTTTGCATGTTCCCAACGATCCTCCGGTCTCGGCCTATTATCCTTCTAATACCTATGTTCTGGCAGATATTGAGACCGATCAGGGGTTAACCGGTGTTGGCTATACAATGCTGGTTGGTGGCTTTGGGGCACGATCAGTCAAGGCTTATCTCGATGAAAGCCTAGTCCCACTTCTTAGCGGGGAAAATCCTCTTGAGATCGACCGTCTGTATGAGAAGATGTATGAGAATGATCGCGGCATCCGCAAGAAAGGTGTGCCGATGTATGCGATCAGTGCAATGGATATTGGTCTGTGGGATATTCTGGCTCAGTCAATGAATTCCCCGGTCTGGCAAGTGCTTGGAGGCACGAATGCACCAATCAAGGCGTATGGTAGTGGTGGGTTTTTACCCTACACTATCGATCAGCTGATTGAGGAAGCGCAGGGGTTCCGTGCCAAAGGTTGCGGATATTACAAGTTTAAAATCGGCCGTGAAGATTTGATGGAAAATGTTGAGCGAGTACATACATTATGTGACGTACTTAGCGGTATGCGCATTATGGTTGACGCCAATCAGCGCTGGGATGTCGCAACCAATATCAGGATAGGTAATGCGTTGGCTGACTGTGACCTATATTGGTATGAGGAGCCGGTTCTGGCGGATAACATAGACCAATGCGCTGAGGTTGCTCGTGCTATATCGACGCCGGTTGCAACGGGAGAGAATGAATATACTCGCTATGGATTTCGTGATTTGATTGAGGCAGGTGCCGCGCAATTTCTTAATCCAGATATTCATCGCTGCGGGGGATTTAGCGAGATGATGAAAATTTCCCATCTTGCCAGTGCTTATGATCTAAAAATCGCACCACACTTGGCGACGGAGCTTTCACTCCATGTAATGGCGGCAATTCCCAATGCGGATATGGTTGAATTTCTGGCCGGCATGCCGGCGGATTTGCTTGAGGATCCACCAGCGCTTGTCAACGGCACCATTGCTTTGTCAACCAAACCCGGTCATGGCGTGCGGTTCACTGCTGAGGCACTGAAGCGTTACAGTGTTGAGTAGGTAAAGGGTTGCTCTGCCGTATTGCGGCAAAAGATCCTGCGCGCTAAACCAATACATAATAGTCTGATGAGATTGGGCCGGTTACTTAGCTACGGTACGAGAAGGAGATATTAAAAATGGCGTCGTTCAGTTTATTGTTTCTTCCAGGTGACGGAATTGGTCCGGAAGTCATGGGTCAGGTCGAACGGGTGGTTCAATGGTTCAACGGTCACACCGATCTCGATTTCGAGATTGAGCGGGATCTGGTGGGTGGAATTGCTTATGACGCCCATGGGAAGGCTATTTCAGAAGATGCAATGAAACTGGCACAAAATTGTGATGCAGTTATCTTCGGTGCGGTCGGTGGGCCGCAGTGGGATGATGTCCCATTTGATGTGCGCCCAGAGGCGGGTCTATTACGTTTGCGCAAGGATCTTGATCTGTTTGCTAATCTGCGTCCGGCAATCTGTTACGAACCGCTTGCGGATGCGTCTAGTCTGAAGCGAGAGTTGGTCGAAGGACTTGATATTCTGATTTTGCGCGAACTTACTGGCGGGGTTTATTTTGGTGAGCCCAAGGAAATTATTGATTTGGGCAATGGCCAGCGACGTGCGATCGACACCCAAGTCTATGAGACCTTTGAGGTGGAGCGTATTGCAAGGGTAGGATTTGAGCTTGCCCGCGCGCGCTCTAACAAACTTACTTCGACCGAAAAACGTAATGTCATGAAATCAGGGGTATTTTGGCGCGAGGTAGTGATGGATGTACATCAGCGTGAATATCAAGATGTGGAGCTTAATCATATTCTTGCCGATGCATGTGCCATGCAGCTTGTGCGTAACCCTAAGCAGTTTGATGTCATCGTTGCGGACAATCTGTTCGGAGATATTTTGTCCGATGAGGCAGCTATGCTGACCGGCTCTATGGGTATGTTGCCATCAGCTTCTCTCGGTAATGAGAATGCCGAGACTGGACGACGAAAGGCAATGTATGAGCCAGTTCATGGCTCCGCTCCCGATATAGCAGGCAGAGGTATTGCAAATCCAATTGCGGAAATTGCTTCCTTCGGTATGGCGTTAAAATATTCATTTGACCGGAGTGAAGAAGCCAAAATGGTAGATAAGGCAATTGCGGCTGCACTAGATCACGGCCTACGCACACCAGATATAATGCAGGATGGTATGACTAAAATAGGGACCGTTCAAATGGGTGATGCTATCATAGAAGAGCTTGGCAAGATTGCAGGCTAGATTATTAGGTGTGCTCCATCGCGTATTCAGCGCGCTGCATTGGGGGTGAAATTAATTGTTTGGGTTAATCCGGAATTTAGCGAGCTCGGGAGCAAGGTGGCCACTGCACCATAGGAAAAACATCCTGAAATCTGAATACAACGACCAGAGGGGTTTTCCGAACGCGGCGGGCTTATTCTTTTCAACAGTAAAATGGCTAACAGAAGAAAATCCGTAGCCAAAAATAGGCGCCAAGATCATGAGCCACCAATTCTGTAGCGCAACTGCTAGTCCAATACAGACAATCGCCAGTGTTGTTCCAATAAAATGCAGAAAGCGTGTTTTCGGTTTCGTGTGTGCGGCGAGATAATGCGGCCAAAACTCATGATACGTCATGTGAAAAATCCTCGATCGTCCAGTTTTCTTGCAATGGTTTGGCCAAGGTCGTAAGTGACCGGTCTAAGATGACGCCATTCATAACTTTGGTTACTGGGAAGTTCAATTGATATGGGATACAGGGTTGCCGTCGTTGGCGCCACGGGGAATGTTGGCCATGAGATGCTTAATATTCTTGCAGAGCGCGAGTTCCCGGTAAGCGAAGTTACGGCATTGGCTTCGCGCCGGTCGATGGGGCGCGAGGTATCGTTCGGGGATCGCACGCTGAAGGTGAAAGATCTGGAGCAGCATGATTTCTCTAAAACTGATCTGGCGCTGTTTTCGGCCGGGTCTGCTGTTGCGCGAGAATGGGCCCTGAGGGTGGCTGATCAGGGCTGCGTGGTGATCGATAACTCGTCGTGTTGGCGATATGATGCGGCAGTGCCTTTGATAGTGCCGGAAGTGAATCCTGATGCGGTTGCTGGATTTGCTAAACGGAATATCATTGCCAATCCAAATTGTTCGACATCGCAGTTGGTGGTTGCGCTAAAGCCGTTGCATGACGAGGCAAAAATTCGTCGTGTGGTAGTGTCCACCTATCAATCGGTTTCCGGTGCAGGTAAGGAAGCGATGGATGAGTTGTTTAATCAGACCAAGGGAATTTATGTGAATGATCCGGTGAAGGTGGAAGCATTCACCAAGCAGATTGCGTTTAACGTCATCCCGCATATTGATGATTTTATGGAAGACGGTTCGACTAAAGAAGAATGGAAAATGGTCGCGGAGACCAAAAAGATTCTTGATCCGTCAATCAAGCTGACAGCAACTTGTGTTCGCGTTCCGGTATTTGTTGGCCATGCTGAAGCGGTAAATATCGAGTTTGAAAACCCTATTTCGGTCGAAGATGCTCATGAGATTTTGCGTGAGGCGCCTGGGGTGCTTGTGGTAGATAAGCATGAAGATGGCGGTTATGTCACGCCGGTGGAATGTGTTGGTGATTTTGCTACATTCGTTAGTCGTGTGCGAGAGGATATTACGGTTGAAAACGGTCTATCACTGTGGGTAGTTTCGGATAATTTGCGTAAAGGTGCCGCACTAAACACCGTGCAGATCGCAGAATTGCTAATAAATCGTCGGTTGATTAAGGAACATATCTAGCTAACCGGGTTGGCGCCAGGTTAGCGTTTTAAGATTAAAATATAGAAACAATAATCGGTTCGTGCTCTTGGCGCAGTTATCTTTTGACTACATATCAATGCAGGATGCCGTACATGTGCGATCTGATCTGGTGTTGGGCCATGTGTCCGTGATGCGTGGTTGGCTAGTATCCAGAGGTTGTCTGCCGAGGTTTCAAAAAGACTTGGGAGAACTATAATGCTGGCAGATCCGGCCATATTTGCTTTGTCGATTTTTCAGATCATCTGGATCGATTTGTTGTTGAGCGCGGATAACGCGATCGTCATTGCGTTAGCCTGTCGTAATCTTCCAGAAAAGCAACGACGAATTGGTCTTGTTCTTGGGGCGGGCACGGCTGTTGTCTTGAGGATCGTTTTCGCCGGTGTAATCACCTATATTCTCGATGTCCCATATTTGAGGGCAGTCGGTGCCATTCTTCTATTTTGGATTGCCATTAAACTGGTGCTTCCAGAAGAAGAGACTGGGCCTGCAGATCAGCGTACAATCAACTCGCTGTGGGGCGCGGTCCTCACTGTAGCGATTGCTGACGCAACAATGAGCCTAGACAATGTCATTGCGGTTGCAGCCGTTGCTGACGGTTCGATCACACTTTTGGCGATTGGCATTGGGTTGTCCATTCCTCTGTTGATTGTCGGAAGCGTCCTTGTATTGAGGATTTTTGAGCGTTATCCATTTTTGATCTGGGCTGGAGGCGGGCTGCTTGGCTGGATTTCTGGGCATCTACTGGCAACTGATATAGTGGCGAAAGATTTTATCTCACGCCTACCAGGCGATGGCGTCACATTAGTCTCGTTTGCCGGGCTAATGTTCGTGGTGGTGGTTGCGATAGTGATCTTGCGAGTAAAGCGTCAGCCTATCATTCTTACTGCTGCGCGCAGCTCTCCGTCCGTATTGCCTAAAGAGCCATCTTAGTAGCAGGAGTTGTTCCCTGGGGGGCTTGATATTCACGGCATGCGGTAGTTTTATCGGCTCGGTTTTGAAATATAGGAAAGTACAGTAGCGATGGTTTTTAGCAAAAAAATCGATGGGCCTGGTGCGTGGCGTGGGCCTGAAATCCAAGATTGTGATGATTGGATTATTCTTTTGGATCAGGAAGATATTGATGAAATCAATGTAGCCTTGGCGAATGTTAAAGAAAAAAATCTAAGTATTCCGTTCGCGGTTGATGAATTCCTACTGCCTAGCTTTTCAAGCAAGATTGATGAAGTGCCAAACCGTCTTGAAGAAGGTCTTGGCTTCGCTCTGGTGCGCGGTCTTCCGCGCCAAGACTATACCAAGGAAGAGTGTGAATTGATCTATTGGGGTGTCGGAGTGCATCTTGGCAACCCGGTATCACAAAACACCAGAGGGCATGTTATTGGGCATGTGCGCGACGAGGGGCGTTCGATTTCAGATCCGACCACTCGTATGTATCAGACCAGTCTAAAACTTGATTTTCATTCTGATCAGCTTCCGGTAGATGTGCTCGGCCTGTTTTGTGTGCGTGTGGCGAAAAAGGGTGGGGCGAGTTTCCTGGTTAGCGCTTTGACCGTTCATAATGTGCTGCTCGAGGAGCGTCCAGATCTGGTTGAAGTTCTGCATCAGCCGTTTAATCTCGATTGGCGCGGCGAGGAACCGCCCGGTGAGAAGCCGTGGTACGCATCACCGATGTTCAGCTATCATGATGGGAAGCTGACTTCACGGGTGACAAGCCGCACATTCTTCGAATCTGTAACGCGGTTTGACGAGGGATTGGGTTTGACGGATATACAACGCGAAGCACTAGATGCGCTTCAAGAAGTAGCTGAGCGGTCAGAGCTGCGTCTGGAGATGGATTTCCGTGAAGGCGATATGCAGTTTGTGAATAACCACACTATTTTGCATGCGCGTGCGGAATATGAAGATCACGAGAATCAGGACCTTAAACGCCATCTTCTGCGGATGTGGGTATCCCTACCGGAAGACCGACGTCGACGGCTCTCGCCGATGCTCGAGGATAGGTATCGATATGTTGAAATGGGGGGTATCCCCAAGAGAGAGGCAGCTTAGATGACGAAATACAAAAACTTTGCCCGTCGACCGCTTGGTGTTGGAGTTATAGGTGCTGGCCGGATTGGCACACACCGTGCCCGTTTGGCAGCGCAGCATCCTGCGGTGGAGTATCTGGCAATAGCTGACACCGACCAAGATCAGGTAGATAAGCTGGTAAACGCTACTGGCGCGCAATTTGGCACGACCGATCCTTATGCGGTGATCGCTGATGAGAGGGTCAGTGTGGTGATTGTTGCAACCCCTGAGCATGCTCATGTCGATGCGGTGACTGCTGCAATAGAGGCCGGTAAATCTGTTATGGTGGAAAAACCTCTGGCACTAACCATCGAGGATGCAGATCGGCTTGCTGATTTGGCAGAAGAGCGTGGCGTTGATCTGAGGATTGGCTATTCTATGCGGTTCTCTCAGCGGTATTTTGTTGCTCGGGATGAAGTCGCGAGTGGGCGGATTGGACCGGTCCTGGGTGGAATGACCCGGGTTTACAATACCCGAACGAATATGATGGAAATTCTGAAACGCAGCCCGCATGCGACGCCGGTGCTAGATATACTTACATATCTTGTAGACTATGTTGGCTGGTGCCTTGGTGATGACATTGAGCCAATTGAAGTGCAGGCCTGTGGTAACGGTACGGTTTTTCGCGAATTAGGCTATGATGTTGATGATATCACGCTGACGCAGGTGAAGTACTCCTCCGGTGCGGTATTCAGTTTTGATATCTGCTATGCCTTGCCGGGCGGGTTTCCCACAACTGGCCAGAGTATTCGCCTGGAGATGATGGGTCGGGATGGAGTGATCCTGATCGATGATGATCATCGTGATCAGATTATGTATACAGAACATGGTTATTCGAATGCCTATGCTCCCGATCAAAAGCTCAATCTAGCCTTTTTAGGAAGTCGCTCTTCGGGTGAATGGGCAGATGGGAAGATGTTTGGTCGCATAGCCGACGAGACTCGTGAGTGGCTTGATTTTCAATCTTCCGGCGGGCTGTGCCATCTTGCGACGGCCAAGGAAGGCCGTAAAACAGTACAGGTTACATTGGCGATGGAAGAGGCGTCGCGTACCGGTCAGCCTATCCCTCTTGCCAATATTGCCAAGCGTTGATCGTTAAATCGTAAGCAACCATTTTAGAAAGTCTGATGAATTGAACAAGGTGTATCCAAGTGCGACCGAAAGCTGAAGACTACGCCTTTGATCTTGATGCGGTGCTGTCGTCGATGGTGTTAATACGCACGGGTGTTCCGAGTGATGCATTTACTGCCGAGACCCTTGGCACCGAGCGCATTGGTAATGGCGTTATAATCCGTAGTGATGGGTTGATTTTAACCATTGGATATATTGTGACTGAGGCGGATTCGGTGTGGATCACTCTTGCTGATGGTAGGCTTGTCCCGGGGCATGTGCTTGGATTTGATCAGGAGACGGGGTTTGGCCTCGTTCAGGTGCTGACCCGCATTGAGGTCTCGGCAATTACCTTAGGACGGTCAGAGGCTGCATCTGCCGGGGAACCGGTTGTTGTTGCAGGCGGCGGCGGAATACAGAATGCGGTCGCGGCGCGTATTATCGCTAAGCATGAGTTTGCAGGGTATTGGGAATACGTCCTAGATGAGGCTATTTTTACCTCGCCGGCTCATCCGAATTGGGGCGGGACTGCAGTTATTAACCTTGCTGGTGAACTAATTGGCGTTGGATCTCTGCTGGTTCAGCAAACTGATGAAAATGGCAAGAACGAAGATATGAATATGGTGGTGCCGATTGATCTCCTGCCACCGATTTTGGACGATGTACTCACTACCGGGCGTGTCAAAAGGACCGCACGTCCTTGGCTTGGAGTTTATGCAACTGAGTTGGAGAGTAACGTCGTCATCGCGGATCTGGCAAATCGTGGCCCTGGAGAGATTGCAGAGCTGTGCACGGGAGATATTATAATGTCGGTAGCCGGGCAAGATGTTGATGATCTAGCCGATTTTTTCCGCTCCGTATGGAGAATTGGCGAGGCAGGTTGCTCGGTACCGTTGGTGGTTCACCGTGATGGGCGGCTGGTTGATGTTACCGTCATCTCGTCGGAACGGCAGAAATTTCTGAAAGCACCTGTCACACATTAGTTTGCGTGGCTGCTGTTACCACTTATGGCTATAGATGTTATCCGTCAAACAGGCTCTTTCCAGCCGTTGGCTTTCAGGTCCTCCATGGCTTCGAGCATGCAGGTGACGCCGTAGGTCATGACCATAGCTCCGCCCGGATTAACAGCGACCATCAATGCTTCGGCAATTTCTTCGGGGTGAAGACCGAGTTCTAGGCCCTTCTTGATGTGGGCTTTCAGATGAGGTTGATTGTGCGGGTTTGACCCCCTGACGGCAAGGGTAAGAATATGAAACAACTCATGCATTGCTTCATCGAAACGGCGTGGCTTGCGTCTGATTTCTTCATCTAGATCAAGCATGATTTTGGTATAGGCGGGGAATCGGGCTGAAATCCATTCATGTGCTGGATAGATGCGGCCTCGGCGCGCGGCAAAAATAGCCGCGAGGTCATTGGTTCCATCCGTGATTGGTTGGGGGGGGGTATTTTTTTTGTTCATATGAACCACCTGTGTTGGTAAATTGTACTGTGAAGGGTGTTCCACCTAAGGTGTTTGGAGAAAAGAATAAAGCCTTAGATTTTGATAGTTGAATTGAAACGCAGGGAAGATTGGGTGGCCCGCGCTTTTGGACACGCTTATATAAAAATATTTGATACAGAGGTGCAATTGCTCCATCACGAAAGCTCGGGGCTAAGTAATTCTTCCGAAGA
>Ga0302135_10002309_pt1 | contig 11419 bp, 9 predicted proteins | sample CBN3_surface_MG_FD_203119 | JGI IMG/M metagenome (GOLD analysis project Ga0302135, IMG submission 203119) | Marine microbial communities from Western Arctic Ocean, Canada - CBN3_32.1 | ecosystem: Environmental > Aquatic > Marine > Oceanic | place: Canada: Western Arctic Ocean | collected 2017-09-15 | reverse complement strand
AACATAACCGCCGGACCGAAGGATGGGTCGCGATGCATGCCGATCATGACCTCGCGGGAACCAGACACCATTTCCTGCACAAGAAACGCACCGTCATAATGTTTACCGGCCCGTTTGCTGATTGTCTTGAAGGCATCAACCAAAGCCGCTTGTGACCCCAGATTTACGGCGATAAGACCTTTCTCTGTCTTATGTGCCTCATCCGCAGAACAGCCTTTGAGAACTACCGGGTATTTGACCTTTTTAGCCGCCACTTTGGCTTCTGACTGAGTTGAGACCAGGACTTCGCGGCTGATCGGCACGCCGTAAGCGGCTAAGACCCGCTTGCTCTCATATTCTGAAAGCGTTTTTTGTCCCTTAGCGCGGGCTGCCTTAATTAATTTTTCTACGCGAGTGGCCATGCGATTAACTCCGACCTGTCGTCAGGACAAGCTTGCCCGGGCTTTTGCTAGCCTTGAACTGCGCCAAAGCTGATTGGAAGTCACCGAGTTCGTATGTTCCTTCAATCCGTGGATTGATTTTGCCCTCAGCAAGAAGCTTCAGAACATCTTCAGCAGCCGCTTTGATCACCTGCGGCTTGAAGCGGAAATGCAGATCGAGCGCCATACCAACCAGCGTCACATTCTTGACGTTGAAGTAATTGGCCTTTGCGGCAGGGATACCAGCGATAAAGCCAATACAAACGATACGACCGGAACAAGCGAGTGTCCGCAATGCGGCGGTAAAAATATCGCCGCCCAGAGGATCAAGGACGATATCAACGCCTTCTTTGCCGGCGGCCTTAAAGACCTGCTGTCGGAGGTTCTCGTTAAGGTCATCGACGGACAAATCGATGACAGCATCAGCACCGTTCTCTAGAACGATCTCGCCACGCTCTTCAGAAGAGCTACCACCAACCACAAACGCACCATGCGCCTTGGCAATCTGCACAGCCGCCAGACCGACGCCACCGCTAGCACCCAAAATCAGAACCTTCTCGCCGGGCTGATAAGCGCCGCGCTCCATTAGCGCGACCCAGGACGTCATATAGACCGTGGCCATCCCGGCAGCGGTTACATAATTGACATCATCCGGAAGAGCAAAACATCGGACGACCGGTGCGACACATGTTTCAGCATAAGCACCCCACGCCACAATCGCCATCACGCGGTCGCCAACCTTAAACTCGGTCACGCCATCGCCCACTGCAGAAATTAAGCCGGCAACATCGCGACCCGGCGTAAACGGACGCTCGGGCTTTGTCTGGTACTTTCCCTGCATCATCAGCGTATCGGGGAAATTAATCCCGATTGCATGGACATCGATCAGCACCTCTCCCGCCTTGGGCGTAGGTGCTTCGATTTCACCTAATTTATGGGTTTCGAGGGGGCCAAAGTCTTCAACGAGTACCGCACGCATAGAGCTATCCCTTTTTCCTTTAAAAGCGGGCGGATCCTAACATCCAAGCAACGCGCGATAAAGACTGCTTTTAAGGTGCCATTAGCCGCGCCCAGGCGGTGAACTGAGCACGCTGTGGCAGCTCACCCGTCCCGGTATTGATGACATCGCCATGATTGTCTGTCTGATCGGTATCAAGCCCGCGGGCAAACCACACCCATTCCGAGTTTTCGGCACTGGCACCCATCTGACAGCGATGAAAATTCTCCAAATCATCTGTCTGGATCAGTGATGCGGCCGAATGGGTTACATTCAAGCCACGGATGATGTCGCGGTTCATTTCTTCGGGCGCGCCCTCGAACAAAACCGGCCAGACAAGAATTTCAGTACGATCGACCGCAATCGGGCAAATAACCCGGACATGCTGGTTCAACGCCTGCAAAGACATGTTTGGATAGAAGGCTGTGTTGTGACGGCGCGGTGCCAGCACCTCGACCAATCGTTCTGGTGAATGGTTACCCTCTAAACTCTCGACATATCGTAGATAAGCAGTATCTTCGCGCCTCTTATCAGCCACGGGCTGATGGCCAGTATAGCTGTGGCCATTTTGTGCTGCGCCCCAGGCTTCGCGTTGTTCCCAGCGCTTTGCAGCTTCACCCTCATCACTGATTGTCGATCCGGCATCGTCCCCCTTGCGCCGGATGAACTGTTTGCCCTGAGGATTGAGAGTTGATTCATGACTGAACGGCACATGATACATATCGACCGTATTTTCGAGCTGAAACTTCCAATTCCCTCGGAACACATAGCGGTGGATACCCGCGTTGAGCAACACTTTGCCGGAGGGCGAACGGTCAACAATATCATCAATGCTCTTTTGGGCTGGGCCGAGCCAATCTGCGAGAGACGGCACCTCATCTGCAACACAGGCAAATACAAACCCGCGATAGTTCTCGACATGTTTGAGCCGCCGCATTCCAAGCGCCGGATTACTGAGGTCGAGAGAGTCCCCGTAGCCTCGGGGCATTGAGACCGCTTCAAGGTCACCATTATTCTTGAATGTCCAACCATGATACGGGCAACGAAAAGGCAGTGTGTTGCCTTTTGCCTCGACGCAAACCTTCGCGCCCCGATGGCCGCAACTATTGTGGATGACGTAAACTTTTCCATCGCTATGTCGGCTCAAAATTACCGGACGGCGACCTATCCTTCGGGTGACATAGTCTCCTGCATTGGGAACTTCGCTGTCATGACCAATAAAGACCCAAGCGCGACCAAAAATCCGCTCCATTTCCAGATCGAATATCGTCGAATCAGTGTAAACCGAGCGGTGAACGCTGTCGGCACGGACTAACCCGCTTAGATCAGGTTCGATGTGAGTGACTGCATGACCATCATCCATCCTAACAGTTTCACCCAAACTGACAAATTTCGCTAGTCCAACAGCGTTCAGCCATGTCCCCCCGCCGTCAGACGCGCTATTCTAGGGCAACTACTATGACAGATTCTCAAACCACAGTTCTGACCAATCCGGACGATGTGCCGTTAAAGACCCAGCTTGCGGTCTATGGCATCGGGACCTTCAGCACGACCACGCATTTTATGCTCATGGTCATCGTGCCGATCTGGGCACGCGTTAATATGGGAATTCCTGAGGGCTTTACGCTTGGGTTGGTGCTTGGTTGTCGACCGCTTTTGTCTCTCTTCCTGTCAATTCATGCCGGCAGTTTGATGGACAAGTTGGGCACTAAGCGGGTGATGTTTTTCATCGGGCTAATGATCCTCTTTACGCCCTTCATGTACCCACTGCTGCCATTTGTCTCAGCTTTGATCGTCATTCAACTTTTATCCGGAGTCTGTGACTCCATCGGCTGGATGGGCGCACAAACCCTGGTCGGGCAGGTAATGCATGGCCGAACCAAATATGCCGCACGCCTCGGCGCCATCATCAGGTCAGGCCATGTCATCGGACCTCCTGCGGTCGGAGCGGTATGGGACTTTGCTGGCCCGATGGCCGCCTTCAGCCTGGTCGGACTCAGTGGTGTCGGCTTTATGGTATCGGTCATGATGCTACCCGCGATTTCTGCACGACCGGCTGGAACCGCCGCATATACTGCAGAAACACCGCGAGCGCCCTTTGTCTGGAAATCTCTACTACCAAATCCAGCGGATTACATTGCGTCATTCAAGCTACTGGCATCCCCGACCATCGCCATCGTTATCCTGCTCGGAATGATGGTCCATATCGGCAATAACATTCAGAGCACGTTCTATATCGTGTGGCTGGAAAAATATGTCGGTGTCCCGGCAACACTCATCGGGTTTCTGATTTCATTTTCTTCCATCGCTGCCGCTGGGGGATCGTTAGCAGCCACCCCCTTGCGTCGGCGGTTTCCGGCTTTCTGGGTATTATGGGCGGCTATCTTTACCGCTCTGATCTTTATTTCAATCACGCCTCTACTCGGAAAAGTAGCTGTGGTTGCCGGTGTGACAGGCATGCTCGGCTGGGCGATAGAGATTTCACCATTGATTGCCGCCTATCTGGTCTTTTGTTTCGTGGCGGGTTTGCGATCAGTATCCAACGGCATCCATCAACCGCTTGTGATCACCCTGATGCTGCGAACGGTAGGGCCCAACGAAAAGGGCAAAGCTATCGGATTGCGCGGCACCATGAACCGGGTGACCTCGATGCTTGGGCCATTTCTGCTCGGTGGCTTGGCAGGCATGGTCGGTTTGGAATACGGTTTTTATATTATTGGAATTATGTCGTCGATGATCATGCTGTGGCTCGCCTGGTTAATGCTGCGGCACCCGGAAATTCACGACCTACAGGACAGGGTAAAAGAAGAGCAATGAGACTTCAGAACAGAATTGCAATTGTGACCGGCGCGGCTGGCGGAATCGGCGAAGGCATTGCCAAAGCCTATGCTGCCGAGGGAGCGACAGTCCTTGCTTGCGATATCAACGAGGACGGCGCGGCAGAAACTGCAAAGGCGGTCAATAAAGACGGTGGCAAAGCCTCAAGCTGTCACATCGACATCACCGATGCCGAAGCCGCACAATCCGTGATTGCCAAATATGCAGGCGAACATGGCAGGCTCGATATCATCGCCAACGTAGCGGGCACCGGCCAACGCCACAGCTTCCTTGATGCCAAAATCGAAGAGTTCGATCGTGTCATGAAGGTCAATTTGATGGGGACTTTCATATGCGGCCAAGCCGCCGCCCGTGAAATGGTCAAGCAAGGCTATGGTCGCATCGTCAATATCGCGTCTATCGCAGGGACTAGGGCTGGCTCCGGCCGCACGGCTTATGGCACATCTAAATCAGCGGTCATCGGTCTGACTCGACAGGCAGCCTTGGAACTCGCACCACATGGCATCACGGTGAATGCGGTTGCCCCCGGCCCTGTCGACACCCCACTCACCCGCGTCACTCATAACGACGTCACCCGTGACGGCTATAAACAGCTTATTCCGGTTGGCCGCTATGGTATGGTCAAGGAAATGGCCGATGCGGCAGTCTTTCTCGCGGGCGAACAGGCGTCCTACGTGAACGGTCACATCCTTTATGTCGATGGTGGCTACATTGCTGCCGGTATCTCGACAGACTTCGGTGGGACAATAGATCCCAGCACAAAATAACAGGAGAGGCCCATGTTAATCGATATCTACACGCATATCTTTCCCGGTACGTTTTACGAGCAGATGACAAAAGCTGCCCCACGGCTGGAGAATATTGGCAAGCGTATGCAAGCCGTTGTCCCCGTCCATAATCTCGAAGAACGTTTCCGACAGATGGATGCCTATGGAGATTACAAACAGCTGATCTCACTGCCCAACCCACCCCTCGAAGACATCATGGATGCCGAGACCGGTACGCACCTGGCCCGCGTCGCCAATGATGCGATGGCAGAGGAATGCGCTAAACATCCGGACCGGTTTGTCGGCTTTGCCGCAGCACTTTGTATGCTCGATATGGATGGCGCGATGGAAGAGCTGCATCGCTCAATCAAGGACCTCGGTGCGCGCGGTGTTCAGATTTTCACCAACGTCGCCGGTGAACCGCTCGACAAACCCGAATACCTGCCGTTGTTCGATGCGATGGCGGAATATGATTTGCCAATCTGGATGCACCCGGCGCGCGGTGCCGATATGGCAGACTATAAAGGCGAAGAACGTGGCCGCTATGAAATGTGGTGGTGTTTTGGCTGGCCTTATGAGACGTCGATCGCGATGACCCGGCTGGTCTATTGCGGCATCTTCGATCGTCATCCGGACCTCAAGATCATTACCCACCACATGGGCGGCATGATTCCCTATTTCGATGGTCGTGTTGGCCCGGGCATGGATGTGCTGGGCGCGCGGACGACTGACGAAGACATCACCGGCATCCTGCCCGCTCTGAAGAAACCCCACGCCGAGTATTTCAAGAATTTTTATGCCGATACCGCCATGTTTGGGGCCACCCTCGGCATTGAATGCGGCATGAAATACTTTGGTATAGAACATACTGTATTCTCCACAGATTTCCCTTTCGCACCGACCGCTGAGACCATCGAAGCGATCAATAGTCTCGAGCTTGAGCGCAATGACCTCAAAACCCTGTGTTCTGGAAATGCCCAACGGCTTATGAAGCTGTAACGACGACAGCGGAGCGAAATCAATGACGGCAGAGAAACCGCTAAAAAATGGCTATACTGGATTAGGCGCCGCGGTCCCCCGTGTTGAGGACGAGCGCATGCTCACCGGCAAAGGCCGCTATGTCGACGATATGTCGATGCCGGGCACCTGCCATGCCTGTGTCGTCCGCTCACCACATGCCCATGCGAGGCTTCTGAGCATCGACACGACCGAAGCTAAAGCCTCACCCGGTGTGCTTCTAATCCTCACCGGCGAAGACGTTATCAAGGAGCAGCTCGGCGATCTAACCTGCATGTCTTTTCCCAAGCTACTGCCGGGCAGCCCATCTTTTTGTCCGAGCCAGCCGATTTTAGCGCGGGACAAGGTCCTGTTTGTCGGTGAAGGCATTGCCCTCGTCGTAGCTGAAACGCTGGAGCAGGCAAAAGACGCTGGCGAATTGCTCGAAATCGAGTACGAAGTGCTGCCCGCTGTAACGCTGATTGATGCACACGCCGCTAATGCGCCAAAAGTCTGGGATGAAGCCGACGGCAATACCAGCTTTCAGACCATCTCCGGCGACAACGCCGACGTTACTGCCCAGTTTGCGGCAGCAGCTCACATCAGTAATTTTCGGGTCCAATACCCACGCGCCACATCAAATTCCATGGAGCCACGAGCCACCCTCGCCTACCGGAATCAGATGGATGGCCGGATGACCCTGTGCAGCAGTGCGCAGGAACCGCATGAAATCAAACATGTAGTGTCGCATGTGCTCGGCATGTCACAGCTTGATCTCCGGGTCGTTGCCATGGATGTCGGCGGTGCGTTTGGCATGAAGGGCCAGGTCTATCCAGAGGACGTTCTCGTCGTCTGGGCTGCCCGCCAGCTCGACCGTCCGGTAAAGTGGACCGCCGATAGAAGTGAAGCCATCGCGACAGACATGCACGGCCGAAGCCCGATCGCGGACGCCTCTATGGCGTTCAACAAGGACGGTAAAATTCTCGCAATGCGGACGTCAGTCATCGTCGATGTTGGGGCCTATCTCAGTATTTGGGCGGCGGTGCCACCGCGCAATGCGACGATCAGTTTCCCCGGTACCTACGATATCCCGATGATCCACGCTGAGGTCAAAGCGACCTTCAGCAACACGACGTTGATGGGTCCCTATCGCGGTTCCGGCAAACCAGAGGCGTCCTACGTTCTTGAACGGCTCATGAGTAACGCAGCGCGGGAAATGGGCATCGACCCCATCGAACTGCGCCGCCGTAATCTGATTTCGTCTGAGGCAATGCCCTATCAAACGCCGGGCGGCTATCTCTATGACACCGGCGATTTCGTAAAGGTTCTCGACACGGCTATGGCACTTGCTGACTGGGACGGCTTCGAGAAACGCAAAACGGAGGCGGAACAAAACGGACGACGCCGTGGCATCGGACTGGCATTGCATTGCCAGCGCGCCGGAACGTTCTCGGAGCGGATGGAAATCCGGGTCGATCAAGACGGGTTGATTTCCGCCCATGTCGGCACGCTCTCTACCGGTCAGGGTCACGAGACCATGTTTGCCCAGATGATCTCCGGCTGGCTATCTGTTCCCATCGACGATGTACGCGTCTTCCAAGGCGACACCGACAAGGTTCTATTCGGACGCGGCACGTTTGCCCAGCGCAGTATGGCAACGGGTGGCTCAGCCCTCAAACTGGCTGCTAATGAGGTCATTAGAAAAGGCAGCCGCATCGCTGCCTGGATGATGGAGGCGTCAGAAGCCGACGTCGCCTTCGAAGGTGGAAATTTCACGGTAGCGGGTACCGACCGTTCCGTGACCTTCAAAGAAGTGGTGAAGACTTCCTATTTAGGCGCTGGTGTTCCGCAGGATCTCGGACTTGGTCTCGATGGCGTCGGCAATCACGATGGGACCTACAGCTTCCCTAATGGCTGTATGATTTGCGAAGTCGAAGTCGACGCAGAAACCGGCAGCCTAAATGTGGACCGGCTCTATGCCGTCGATGATGTCGGTGTTGTGGTCAATCCGCTGACCCTGGCAGGGCAACTCCATGGCTCCATCGCGCAAGGGTTGGGGGAAGCGACGGTGGAACAAATTCTTTACGACCGCAAAAGCGGGCAGCTTCTCACCGGTTCGTTTATGGATTACGGCATGCCGCGCGCCGATATGATGCCGGACATCATTTCTGAAGAATCGTTGGTGCCGTCGACCAATAATCCGCTCGGTGTCAAAGGCGGCAGCGAAGCAGGCAATTGCGGCATGCCGTCTGCGATCATTCTCGCCGTGCTCGATGCCCTCGCACCGCTTGGCGTTAAAGACGTGCCGATCCCGGCGACACCTCAACGTGTGTGGCGGGCTATTCAGGATGCCAAATAACCAACAAAGGAATACAGGTAATGAGTGAGCTGGAACTTTCGTTAGCTGTCTGCGACTACGATCACGTGCGGGACTTCGTTTCCGGCGCCGTGAAGGCCGAAGGGCTGAACATCAACTTCCAGAGTTTCACCATCCAGGAAATTTTCCACCGTTTCACGACCTTCCGGGAATGGGATGCGTCTGAAATGTCGATGGGCATGTATGTAGCACTACGGTCACAGGGCGACGACAGCCTGACCGCTATTCCGGTTTTTACCTCACGGATGTTTCGTCTCTCGTCATTTTATGTGAACCGCAACAGTGCGAAAAAATCCGCTGAAGATTTGCGTGGCGGGAAAATCGGTTATCCCGAATGGGCCCATACCGCCGGGATATACAGCCGCGCCTATCTCATGCACGAGGCTGGCATTCCCCTTGAAGAAGTGGAGTGGGTACAATCCGGTTTAAACAAAGGCGGCATCGCAGAACATGTCGAGCTCGCTTTGCCATCAACTGTTCAGATAACGCCCGTGTCCGACAAAAGTCTGGATCAAATGCTGATCAACGGGGAGATCGACGCCCTGATGTCGTCGGCGGCACCGAAGAGCTTTATTGATGGAAACCCCGATATCGTGCGGCTGTATCCTAATTTCGAAGATGTCGAAAGCGCGCATTACCGGAAGACTGGCATCTTCCCTATCATGCATACTATTGCCATCAAGCGCGAAATAACCGAGCAGAATCCCTGGATGGCGAAAAACCTGTTCACGGCGTTTGAGGCCGCAAAGAACCGTTCAACAGCGCGGATGCGCGACGTCACGATTTCACGCTACCCTAACCCGTGGAATTTTGTGGGCGCGGAAAGAGCACGCGCTTTGTTTGGCGAGGACATCTGGCCCTATGGCATAGAGCCCAACCGCAAAACGCTAGAAACATTTCTACAGTTCTGTCTGGAACAGGGCATTGCCCACCGTCCGGTAACTGTTGAAGAGCTGTTCGTACCGCAGGTGCAATAGGCCTTGATAAATTTTTGAGAAAAAGAGTACCCACGACATGATCAAACTCGGAATTGCCGGCCAGACCGAGACTGTCTAGATCAAATGAGTATGGGTTTTCCTTTGATTTCGCGGTTTAGGGCGATAATCTGGGAAAAATGATATTAAATTGAGGAGTATCCCAATGGCCAAGCGTCGTATCGAAGGTTCCTTTGTTGCCCTGATCACCCCGATGAACAATGACGGGTCGGTTGATTTCGAAGGCTTCCGCTCCCTACTTGATTTTCAGGAGAGCAACGGCAGCTCCGCCGTATTGATCATGGGCTCGACCGGCGAGGTTTCCATGCTAACCCCAGACGAGCGGCGTCAAGTGATCTCCGAGACCATCAAGATGAAGACCGACAAAATGGAGTTTTGGTACGGCTGCACCGGCCCCAGCACCGAGCAAACCATTGGCTATGTTGAATATGCCGGCAAAGAAGGTGCCGATGGCGCGATCATCGCCGCACCGCCTTATATCTGCGCGCCGGATGAAGATATCACCGACTACTTCCTCGAAGTCGCCGATGCCAGCGAGATTCCCATCGGGATTTATAACAACCCGCCCCGCGTCAAAACGGATTTAGCGCATACATCGATCCTGCGGCTAGCCGAACATCCGAACATCATCGTGAACAAGGAATCTACTGCGCGTGTCGGGCAAATCGCCCAGACTGTTGCCGGAAACCCTGACATGTCCCTAATGTGCTGCGACAGCCCGACACTGGGTCTCGTGGTGCCGTTGATGTCACTTGGTGGCCACGGCACGGCCAACATGTCCGGCAATATCATCCCGCAGGAAATGGTGACGATTTCAACACCGTGGAAAAACTGGGACGATGCCATGGCCTGTCGCGAAACCTGGCTGAATAATCTGCAAATGCTGCATTTCACCTATTCAGCGGTCAACCCGGTTGCCGTGAAATGCCTGATGGGCGCTGTCGGCCTGCCAGCAGGACCGCTGCGCAAACCGCTCAAGCCAATTGCGCCTGACCACCTTGCCAAGGGGCTGCATATTTGCCGTGAATTGGGGCTGGATCAGAAATACGGCTTCAGCCTGCCGCTAATACGCTCAGCGGCGGAGTAACCTTTAAGCGAGCGTCAGACCGCCATCGACATGGATGGTCTGGCCGGTAATGAACGCGGCTTCATCTGACAGTAAGAACGCAATCAGCCCGGCGACATCTTCCGGCGTGCCGATGCGGCCCATCGGGGATTTTGCGGCAGCCTTGGTCCAGGCATCGCCCGGCAGGGCCGAATGGCCGGAAGCGTCTTTTTTTGTATAGCCCGGCGCGACGCAATTTACGGTCACGCCATCGTGGCCGAGCTGAACTGCCAGAGATTTCGCCAAAGCCTCAATCGCCGCCTTGGCTGCCGCCGTTGTGGGAAACAACCCGTCAGCCGCGAATACGTGTGCAACGAATGAGCTGACGGCAACAACCCGGCCACAATCCGACTTTCTCAGATAGGGCATGGCATTTGTCGCCAGCCGGAAAAACGCCTCCGGCATCCCCTTCTCTGCCGCAATGAGGGAGTCTACATCAACATCACCCAATAACCGCCGATCCGCAAAACCGGCATTGCTGACGATTTGATCGAGGCCACCGAGGCGTTCCACTGTTTTACCAATTAGAGCCTCAGCGAAGTCACCATCGGTGAGGTCGCCCAAAATGATTTCCGCCGCGCCACCGGATTTGGCCACATCAGCGGCAACTTTTTCAAGCCCATCACGGTTGGACCGAGAATGGAGCATGATCTCGCTGTCTGACCTTGCGATACGTCGTGCCGCGGCGGCGCCAATGCCGCTTGCCGCACCGGTTATCAAGGTAATTGTCATTCGTTTACGCCGTTTTCGCCTGTATTTTGGGCTTTAGTGTGCGGTGTTCTGCCGCCGAGTGCAATTGCTGTTCAACCTCTTAACGACATGACACATTTCTCACGCCGTATTTTTCACACCATGTGAACTCGATGATGGTGTTAATATGCGAGAACACTTCCAATATTCGATTTGGGGGGTCTGCCGTCAGCGG
>Ga0302135_10002308_pt1 | contig 11420 bp, 8 predicted proteins | sample CBN3_surface_MG_FD_203119 | JGI IMG/M metagenome (GOLD analysis project Ga0302135, IMG submission 203119) | Marine microbial communities from Western Arctic Ocean, Canada - CBN3_32.1 | ecosystem: Environmental > Aquatic > Marine > Oceanic | place: Canada: Western Arctic Ocean | collected 2017-09-15 | reverse complement strand
GGCCACGTCGAGTTGCTCGAGCATGTTGAGCGCCTGAAGCATTACCGGACCCTGTACCCAGTGCGTGAGCTTGTAGACCTCGATGCCCTTGTACGTGGTCCTCACAGGCTCTTCGACGAAGACCTCCCAGTTCGCCAGATCGGCCATCGTGTGAAGCCCACCCATTTCCTGGGATCCGCGTACGTATTCCTCGGCAATATCGCCCGTGTAGAAACGGTCGTAAGCGGCACGGATGGCTTGCTCGCGTGAGGCTCCGCCGACGAGTGCTTCCTGTTCCGCGGCGACCATCTTGCGCAGCGTCTCGGCGAGATCGGGCTGCCGGAACATCTCGCCGGGGTGCGGCGCCTCGTGCTCCTCACCCAGATGCGGTAGGAACACGTCCCTGGAGTATGGCCACTCCTTGATCCGCTCCTTCTCGCGCTCGATACCGCGTACCGCCTGCGCTTCGATCGGATAGCCATCTGCCATCTCGATCGCCGGCGCCAGTACCTGCTCGAGACTCATCGTGCCGTACAGCTCCAGCATGACCATCAGGCCACCCGGGGTTCCCGGAGTTACTGCGGCGTGCGGTCCGTAGGCTGGCGGATAGTCCAACCCCTGATCTTTGAAGAACTCCGGCGTGGCGCCCGTGGGTGCAACGCCAAGCGCGTTAATTCCCACGACCTTCTTCGCGTTCGGATCGTAGATCAGCGCCTGCGTCTCGCCCCCCCACCCGAGCGTGTCCCACATCGTTGACGTGGCGGCGAGCATCGCACACGCGGCATCGATCGCATTGCCGCCCTGCTGAAAGATCATCGCGCCCGCCGTCGCGCCGAGCGGCTTCCCGGTGATCGCAACCCAGTGGCGACCATGGAGCACCGGCTTGGCGGTTTGCTGGGCACGACTCGTAGCCGGCATGATCATCATCAGAGCAACGAGCGCGCTCATGGCGCGGGTAGCACTACGCATCAGGATTCCCTCCAGGGAGCCGCAGTTAGGTTTACGGCAGACTACCCAACGCGAACCCTTGCGTCGAGGGGCGTCGTTCCGATCCGCTTAGCGGATGTAGCCCAGATCGCGCAATCGAGCTGCCAGTTCCGCGTCGATCTCGGCGGCATCGACCTCGAATAGGGGCCGTCCCCCATCTCCGTGCGGCGCCAGCGCTGCAATAACACCCCGGACAGGGCCATCCGCTGGCTGTGCACGGGTGACCTGGCCAGCTCGCGGCAGCGTTACTCGATCTCGACGATCATTTCGATCTCGACCGCGATGTTCCGTGGCAGCGAACCCATGCCGACGGCTGCCCGGGCGTGCTTGCCGCGTTCGCCGAAGACCGCCACCATCAGATCAGACGCGCCGTTGATCACCTCGGGTTGGGCGGTGAATCCGGCCGGTGCGTTGACCATGCCAAAGACCCGCACGATCCGGGTCACGCGCGAGAGGTCGCCGATCTCGGCCTTGAGCGACGACAGGAGTGCGATGGCCACGAGGCGCGCCGCGTCGTAACCCTCTTCGATTGTCAGATCCACCGAGACCTGGCCCGTCACATAGCCCGAACCATCGAGCTTGGTTGGGCCGTGCCCCGCAACGAAGACCAGGTTGCCGGTCTGCACCGCTTTGACGTAGTTGGCTACCGGCGGAGGCGGTTCGTAGAGCTCGATCCCCAGCTCGGCAAGCCGCGCCTCGGGATCGTACTCCTGCACCGGGGCAGCCTCCGCCGTGGCGGATGCACGTTCGAGCACGCCCCCACCCCAGAAAACAAAGGTCGCACCCAGCATCACGACAGCCGCCACCTTCGCGAACATAGCGACTGGGTTCTTGCGCTCGGTCATCGTCTTACTCCTGGTCTGGCGGCAGTACGATCCCGCCGAGGCCGGCGTCACGTACCGAAGCATTGATCGCGTCGATCTCGCTCTCGAATTCTACGGCCTGCGCGGCGAGCACATCCCACTCTGCCTGCAAATCGACCAACCGTTCGTGTGAGCCGCGAGTGACTGGCGGCTGGGTTCCGTCAACGGCCGCCACCAGGGCGATCACCTGCGACAGGATCTTGTTCTCGAAGTTGATGATGTCCTGGAAGTTCTGTGTCTGCCGCGCGACGATCTCACCGTCCCACGCCTCGATGCGCTCGGCCAGATCCCGGGCAGCAGTAGCCAGGTCCTCTGCGCCGTCGGCGTCGTCGGCTCTGGCTGCGATGGCCTCGACCTGGGTACGTACGTCGTGCCAACGATTCGCGGCCCCTGTGACGGCACCAAGCAACTCGTGGACTTCGGCCAGGAACGCATCTTGCGCCTGGTAGTCGGCGGCGCTCGCGGTTCGCCAAGGCGCCGGCGACAACGTTAACGCCTGGGTCTGCACCACGTCCCCCACGGCCAGTTCGATCGTGTAGTCGCCGGGCATGACCTCGCGACCGCCAAACGAGCCGAAGACCATGATGTCCTCGACCGACTCGATGTCGGCATGACGGAAATCCCAGGCCACCAGATTCAGACCCGGGCTGACCTGTAGCGAATCCGCATCAGGCATTGCCTCACTGTCGGTCGCCATCGTTCGCACCGCGCTACCGCTGGCATCGAGGACTCGCAGCGTGACCGTCGGCGCACTAGCGTCGTCTCCCTCTGCCGCGTCGTCTCCCTCTGCCGCTTCATCACCCTCTTCGGGTGTTGGCATGTGGAAGTAGATCTGCGCACCAGCCGGCGGATTCTGCCCCGGGAAACTGCCGGCGTCCGGGCCCGGCCCTGGCCCGAAGCCGCCGCTCCAGGTCACCATCACCGTGTCGCGCGGCCGCAACAATGTCGGCGCAGCCATGTCGGACTCGGTCAACTGCCGCAGAGGAGTAAGGTCGTCGAGAATCCAGAACGCGCGACCCTGGGTGGCGGCAATCAGGTCCCCCGACGGGTGCACCATCAAATCAGTGACCGGGACCACCGGTAGGTTGCGCTGCCACGTATGCCACTGATCGCCGGCGTCATATGAGAGATACATCCCGTTCTCGGTGCCTGCGTACAGAAGCCCTGGTCGTTCTGGGTCCTCGCGAATAACCCGAGCCCAGTGCTCCGGATCGATCCCGTCGACGATCGTGGTCCAGCTGGTCCCGTAGTCGGTCGTCCTGAAGAAGTACGGCATCAGATCGTTGAACTTGTAGCGGGTCACGGCGACGTAGGCGGTCCCTGCGTCATGCGGTGACGCCTCGATGGAATTCACCAACGCCTCGCCCGGAGATTCGCCGCCGCGCCCTAGTTGGCCGACCGCGTCCGGCGTGACGTCGGACCACGTTGCGCCGTTGTCGCGGCTCAACTGAACCAGCCCGTCATCGGTGCCGGCCCACAGTACGCCGGCCTGTACGGGCGACTCCGTGATGTAGAAGATCGTGTTGTAGACTTCCCCGCCCGCGTTCTCGTTAGTAAACGGGCCGCCGCCGATCTGCTGTTTCTCTTCGTCGTTGCGGGTCAGGTCCGGCGAGATCGGCTCCCACGACTGGCCGCGATCACTGGTGCGGAACAGCACGTTACCGGCCTGGTAGATCACGCCCTCGCCGTGCGGCGAGCCAACGACCGGGTTGTTCCAGTTGAAGCGGAACTTCTGGTCAATCGGGTTCACACCCAGGCCGAGCTGGGGGTAGGCGCGGATCGGCTTACGTTCGCCGCTCTCGCGATCCCAGACGTCGATGTCGCCCTCGATGCACGTGCCGTAGACGAAGCGCGGCGTCTTGGGGTTGTCGAACGCCAGGTAGGCGCTCTCACAACCCGACACGTCGTAGAAGTCCTTCCAGCCAATAACGCCTGATGCCGCGCTGGCGATCCCCACCGCAGAGTTGTCCTGCTGGCCGCCGTACACGTGGTACGGGAACTGTTCGTCGGCGATGACCCGGTAGAACTGGGCCGTCGGCTGGTTCGTCTGCGTGGACCAACTACGCCCCGCGTTGAAGCTCACATTGGCGCCGCCATCGTTGGCGTTGATCATGATCTGGTTGTTGGTTGGGTTGACCCATAGATCATGGTTGTCGCCGTGTGGGACGCCGACGAAGTCGAACGTGCGACCGCCGTCGATTGAGCGCATGAACGGCGCGTTCAGGACCACAACGGTGTTCTCGTCAACGGGGTCCGCGAAGACCTCCATGTAGTACCAGGACCGCGTCTGAATCGAACGGTCGTCGCTCAGGTGCGACCATGTGCTACCGCCGTCGTCGGAGCGATAGAGTCCGCCGTCGCCATACTTGGCCTCAACGATGGCGTAGACGCGGTCGGAGTTGGCGCGCGACACGTCAACCCCGATCTTGCCCATCGTCTCTGGCAAGCCCTCGGTCAACTGCGTCCAGGTATCGCCGCCGTCCTTCGATTTCCAGATTCCGCTGCCTTCGCCGCCAGACTCGACAATCCAGGGCCTGCGAATGTGTTCCCAGTAGGCGGCGTACAGGATCCGCGGGTTGTTCATGTCCATCGAGACGTCCGCAGCGCCAGCCCGCTCGGAGACGTAGTGAATCTTGTCCCAGGTGGTGCCGCCATCCTTCGAGCGGTAGATCCCGCGGTCCTCCGTCCATCCGTGGACGGCTCCCTGCGCCGCAACGTAGACCAGGTCGGGGTTCGTGGGATGCACGCGGATGCGCGAGATCACCCGGGTTTCCGCCAGGCCCATGTGCGTCCAGGTCTCACCCGCATCGGTCGACTTGTAGACGCCGTCACCGTGTGCGGTCATGACCCCACGAACCGCGTGTTCGCCCATGCCGACGTAGATCACGTTGGGATCCGACTCGGCCACCGTCACAGCGCCAACCGATCCCGTCTTGAAGAACCCGTCCGACACGTTGTTCCAGGTCGTGCCCGCGTCCGAGGTCTTCCACAGGCCGCCACCAGTGCTGCCGAAGTAGTAGGTCTGTGGGTCCTGCACCACGCCAGCCGCCGCTACCGATCGACCGCCGCGGGTCGGACCGATGTTTCGCCACGTCATGGTGGAGAAATAGCTGTCTGGATCGAACTCCGGATCGTCTTCCTGAGCACCGGCCACGAAGGCCGGGGCGAGCAGCAGCACGGCAATGGCCACTACCAGGCCGCGCCAGCTACAACGGTTAGAGCGAAGCGGGTCGAATGCGCGCATCGGTGCCTCCGGGCGGGTTTCTTCTGCCGATCACGTCGCGCTATCCGACACCGCGAGGCGGGCAAGGATCGACGGCTTGGCGGAGAGTGCATTAGGCCATCATTGCGAGACGAACGCCAGCCGCGAAGGCGGCGCCCCCATAGCGGCTAGGCGGGCTTCGACGATCGTCCAGCGAGCAGGGCCAGGTAGCCCGGCACAAAGGCGATGCACCAGGAGCCGAAGTTGCGCCAATAGAACATTCCCGGATCGTGCGGTCCGAGCCAGATCCCCGAGATCGCCCAGAAGCCGATTCCGGAAAGCACGGCCGCCAGCACGCCGCGAAAAATGGCGCGGCGTGTGCCTTCAGGCATCGGTGCTGCGGCGTCGGCAATCTGCGCATAGGCCAGCCACAGAATCATCCAGGCCAGCAGAATCGCCAGGGAACCGACGAACGAGTAGAGGCCATAGAAGATCACCGCGGCAAAGACACCGACGAGCAGACTGATCACGCCCCAGCGCAGGATCCGTTTGCCTCCAACCAGCCAGGCGAGGGTCAGCCCGAGCACGCCCAGGACGACGCCACCGTGTGCCAGTCCATAGATGGCTTTGTGTTCGGGCAGCGCCGCAGCCCAGAAGGCGTCAGCCAAGGTGCTGACGGCCGCCATGATGAGGGTGCCCAGCACGACCCCACGAAAATCGTTCGATACGCCACTCATGTAGTGCCTTCCTCTGAAGTCAGATCGAGCGCCAGTCAAAATTCTAGATTAGGTCCCACGTCCTGTCGCACCTAATGGATCAGGTGGAGCTCCGACTGTCGCCGCAACGACCAGCGGCGATCGCCGGCCGGGGTCACCTCAGCCTCCTCTTCCAGCGCCATTCGCACGGGCTGGCCGTCCCACTCGGCAATCGGCGTCGTGACCTGGAGTTCGGTGGAAAACCACATGTTGGCGAGCACCGGCACGTCGCCGCGTCCGGGTACGCCCTCCTGGTAATCCCACAGGCCGATTAACGGCCCTGCCCCGTGACCGTGATCACCGATCGGATGGGTATACATGGTGCCGTTCAGGCCCTCGGAGTTCATCTGCGCGAGCGTGGCGTACAGCACCTCGTTGCCGCTGCGGCCGGGGACCATCTCCTCGAGGAGGATGTCCTGGAGTCGATTCGCGTTACCCAGCGCCGCGACCAGGCCCTCTGGGGCACCGAACTCACCCTCCCGCAGGACGTAGCCCATGTGCTGGGTATCCGTGGCCATGCCCATCACGTAGATGCCGAAATCAGTGTGCAGCACGTCGCCGCGTTCGATCACCGGATCGGGGCCAAGATTACTGGCGCCGCGCCGCTGAACGCTGACCGAAGGCTGAAACCAGGTACCGAAACCGAGGTCATGCACGCGCTGCCGCATCCACCAAACCACCTCCTGGGTGCTAGTGACTCCTGGCGTGATGACCGCGTTGGAGAACGCGGTGGCGATGATCTGGTGCACGTAGGTCTGCATCTTCCGGTAGACCGGTGTCATTGCAGGTACCCGAAGTGCCAGGTAATCGATCGCGACCCGCGGGTTACGCACGACCCGCGACGCATATTCGGTGCCCATCGCCTCGCGCATCTGCTCCCATTCGGCAGCAGTAAGGCCGTCGGCGAAGTTGTGTTCGACGGAAGCGTTCACCCCGATCACCTGCGGATCGCGCTCGCGGATCATGTCGGCCAACAGACTCCATTGCTGCGAGCCCCAGAGCTCGGCCTGAACACCCTCACGACTCGTCGACTGCGACGCCCGGTAGGCCTCGTAGAGGCCGCCCATATCGCCGCCACCCAACGCCAGTCGTTCAACGCCGAGTTCTTCACCACGGTCGAAGAAGACGTAAATGGTGCGCCGGCGTGCGGCGAAACTGGAGGCCGAGACGAGAGCCCGGAACACCGGATCCTCGTTGTACTCGCGCATGGGGACGACCCACATGTCGACGCCCTGCTCGCGCATGACCGCGGGCAGATTCACCTCGAGCCGTTCCTGCAGCCATCGTTGTTGCAGTGCGGCCTGCTCACGCAGCGTCCCGAAGGGCCTGTCGTGGCGGAAGCCAGACTCCTGGTGGCGCCGAGCAAAAGGACAAGAGCGAGAAGACGGCGGATCGTCATGCAGAGACTCCGGGAGAGCGGCAGAGTGCCGCGGCAGGCGAACTGATCCCAACTCTGTACCGCGTCCGCGCCGCGGAAGCAACAAAGCGCTACCGCATCGGGTTCTACTCGTTGCGCAGCGCCTCGACCGGATCGAGCGTCGCCGCCTGCCGCGCCGGGACAAAGGCAGCGATCGCAGCCACCAGGAGGAACGCACCATCCACGGCCGATTCCTGGAACAGTTCGTACTGGCGCTGAATGACGCTGGTATCGAGGCGCCCGGTACTATGGAACGGCGTATGGGCGGCGGCGATCAGCCCGCTGAACCCTTCTTCATGTAGAACTCTGCTATCGCTCATTGGGCGCTATCCAGGGATTCGAAAGTAACGTCGAGAATCGGGTATTCGGCCCATTGGCCGAAGTCGTAATGCCACCACTCGTACTCGTAGACGGCAAAGCACGCCGCCTCCATCTCGCGGCGCAGCAGTTCACGGTGCCAGCGCTGGCGGTCGGTGCCACCGGGAAAGAACGGGTACGAGCGTTCGCTGAACTCATCATAGCCACCGGTCATCTCGACCGGCTCGCCGGTGGTGAGGTCAAAGAGCGAGAGATCGACCGCCGCGCCGCGGTTGTGCCGCGAGCCCCCAGCGGGGTCGGCGACAAAGTGCCTCTGCTCCTCCGGCGTGGCGTCCCAGAACATCTTCGTGGCGAACCAGGGCCGATAGGCGTCGTGGATCAGAAGCCCGTAGCCGTACTCCGCGAGGCGACGGTGCACGCCCACGAGCGCCTCGGCGGCGGGCCGTTGCATGAACGCGCGCGGCTGCGCGTAGAAGACCGCACCCATGAAGTTGTTCGTCGTCGCGTAGCGGATGTCGAGCGCGATCCCGGGTTCGAGAAGGGCGACTTCTGCTAGATCGGATTCGCGAAGCTCGGCGGATTCCACAGGCGGAGAGGCGCTGAGCGCTGCCGCCCGCAGTGCCTCCACGGGCTTCGCCGGATCGATTTTGAACGTTGGGCCCTCGCGCACGCCCAGAACGCGGCTGTAGAGCTGATCGGCAACCCAGATGCCGTCGACGCTACCGGCCGGACCGCCCCACCGCAGATGAGTCAGGCCGAACGAATTGTTCTCGAGCTGTAGCCCATCGGCAGTGAGGTCGGCGCGAGCCAGAAGCACCGTCCCGAGTTGCACTCGCAGCTGCCCCTCCCACTCGAGCAAATAGAGCGTGAGATCGTTGTCGCCGCGTGTCGCCGGGGTATAGACGCCGAGTACTTCAGCGACCAGCGCGGGCGCCGGCGCGGGAAGCTCACCGGGATCACGTTGCCAATCGCGATCCGCGAAGCTGAAACCGTCGAGCCCAACGTCGAGGGGTTCCGTCTCGAGCCCTGAAGCCGCGGCAATCCATACGCTCAGGGCCCCGTCTTCCGACCGTATCGGCGCCGCCGCAACTCGTTCCGTTCGCAGCAACAACTCCGACTCAGCGGCAAAAATCTCGACAACGCCTTCACCGCCGTCAACATATCTGCCGCGCAGGTCAGCGGCGAACGTTGAACTCGGGCGCTCGCCACGAATCGCCGTCTGCGCCTGGACTCGGGCCGCAATTGCCGCGGTGAGGTCGACCGGGCTCGCCGGGACGGGTGCACTGCACGCCGCAGCCAGCATGAGCAGCAGGGGGAGGCTGCAGACAAGCCCCCTCACGGGGTCAGCACCACCTTGGTGCAGCTGTCGCGCTTCTCGTCGAACAAGCGGTAGGCATCGGGACCATCGGCGAGATCCAAGCGGTGCGAGATCACGTCATCGATCTCCATTTCGCCATCACGAACGAACGGCGCCAGGCGCTCCATGTACGCGCGTGCCGGACATCGACCTACTCGGTAGGTGAGGTTCTTGTCATAGGCCTCGGCAGGCGAAAACGCGAATTCGGTCTCGGTGTGCACGCCAACCACCGAGACGGTTCCGCCCGGTCGTACCAACTCGATGGCAGAACGCGCTGAACCGAACGAGCCCACTGCTTCCATGACCCCATCCGCGCCATGCCCCTCGGCGGCCTCGTGGAGCGCCAGCACCGGATCCTCGGCGCGGTAATCAATCGGCACCGCGCCCGCGCGCCCGGCCATCGCCAGGCGCTCGGGAACCGTGTCGATCGCGTAGATCAACTCGGCGCCGAGATGGCGCGCGGCGTGGATCGCCATGATGCCGACCGGACCGCAACCGATGACCGCGTAGATCCCGTCGGCATGGATGCCGGCTTGCTCGGCGCAGTAGTAACCCGTGGATGCAACGTCTCCCAGAAGGAGCGCCTGCTCGTGGGTGACGCCGCCCGGGACGACTGCAAGCGTGCTGTCGGCCAGTGGCACACGTACCGCTTCTGCCTGCCCGCCGTGCAAACCTTCGCCGTGTCCTACCCAGCCGAACAGCTGCCCACGCGCACACCGGCTCGTGAGACCGACCCGGCAGTAGTGGCAATCGCCGCAGTTCGTCGTAAAGGGACAGTAGACCTGGTCGCCCACCTTGATTCGTTCAACGTCAGCGCCTGCGTCAACCACGGTCCCGACGAACTCGTGCCCCATGACGGCGCCGAAATCGAGACCCTCTTCGCGCTTGTGATAAGGGTGCAGGTCGGACCCACAGATACCTGCCACCGCGACCTGGACGATGACGTCCGTGGGCGTCTCGATGCTCGGATCGTCGACCATCTCGTATTCGACGTCGCGGAAACCCGCGAAAGTAATGGCTTTCATGGGTCCGATCATACAGGCATGGCAGCAGCGGGGCAGCGGCGCGAGCCTTCGCTGCGTGCTCGCCCCTGTCGTCCTGAATCAGAGCATGAGACCAGGGGTACGAGACGCCGTTCGAGCAGCCCGAACAGTCCCTGAACCACCAGCGCCAGGAGCGCTGCCGGGATCACCCCCTCGAGGATGAGCGCGGTGTCGTCAAGCCGGATCCCAGTCAGGATCGGTTGGCCGTAGCCGCCCGCGCCGATGAGGGCGCCCACCGTTGCCGTGCCGACGTTGATCACCGCGGCCGTCTTGATGCCCGCAAGGATTGCGGGCGATGCCATCGGCAGTTCGACGATACGCAGCCGGGCGCTTCGCGGCAGGCCCAGGGCGTCGGCCGACTCCAGGATAGCGGCAGGAATGGTGGACAATCCGTTGGCTGTGTTGCGCATGATCGGCAGCAGGCTGTACAGGAACAGGGCCAGCACGGCAGGCGGCGCCCCGATACCAAGAACCGGAATCAGGAAGACGAGCAACGCGAGCGACGGGATCGTTTGCAGGACTCCACCGGCGGCGAGTAGCAGGGCGCCAAACCGCGGGCTCCGCGCGGCGATCACTCCGGCGGGAATCGCCACCAAAATCGCCGCCAGCAGCGAGATCGCCACCATGGCCATATGCTCCTGGGTCCGCGCCGCCAACCGAGTCCACCGACCCTCGGCCTCAACTTCCGGTACCTGGCCAAAACTCCGCTGCAGGAACTCGGCAGCTACCGCCGTTTCGGTCCTGCCGTCCAGACGCACCGCGGCATTTATGTTGACCATTGTCGGGGTCGAGATGGCGCCTACGAGGTCGTTCACGGCCGCCACAAAGGCGGGCACCTCTTCCAACTCGGCGCGATAGACGATCACCGCCCGGTACTCTGGAAAGAACGCGCGGTCATCGGCAAGCACGGCGAGGTCAAACGCTCGGATCTCCGCGTCCGTGGTGTAGAGATCGGTGACGTCGATATCGCCAGCCTTCAGGGCGCGATACGCGAGATCGTGGTCAAGCCCCGTGACGTCAGTCGGCGCCAGCGCGTAGTGGTCGCGCAAGCCCGGCCAACCGTCGCCGCGAGCGTGGAACTCATTGGAGAGGCCGAAGCGGAGATCATAGCCCGGGCTGGGCGAGCTCAAGCGTGGGGAGGACGAGGATGAAGTGGCTGAAGCGATGTGGCGCGGCTCTGCTGGGGCTGCTCATCCTGTCTGGCATCCTGGCGGCGATCGGTCTGGCGCTGCCCCAGAATCACAGCGCCCGGAGCACCACTTCCCTCCCCGTAGCAGCCGATCAGGTATTCACCCGCGTTAGCGATGTTGCCGGCGCTGCGGCATGGCGATCTTCGATCGACCGTGTCGAACTGCTCAATGCAGCAGGTACAAGGTTCCGCGAGCACGGCGGCGACGGCCCGCTGACCATGGAGATCGTCGCAGCCGTCGGGCCAAGCCATTTCAAGACCAGGATCGCGGACCAAGGCCTGCCCTTCGGGGGCACCTGGACCTGGCATA
>Ga0302135_10002304_pt1 | contig 11435 bp, 12 predicted proteins | sample CBN3_surface_MG_FD_203119 | JGI IMG/M metagenome (GOLD analysis project Ga0302135, IMG submission 203119) | Marine microbial communities from Western Arctic Ocean, Canada - CBN3_32.1 | ecosystem: Environmental > Aquatic > Marine > Oceanic | place: Canada: Western Arctic Ocean | collected... | reverse complement strand
AGCCGATTGATTGGCTGTCATTAATTCCAGCGTCAAAAATGAGCCACGATCCTAGCGAGATCTGGGAGACATCAAGCTCACTTTCCCCCAGTCGACGATATTTCATCGAAACCACCATCCGCGCCCAAAAGATATCAGTGTTAGGTTAGTTGACGATGGGCTAGCCCGCTGGATTTATCGGGCCGCAAGGTCGGGGAAACCCGCGCGCCGAACTGGGTTTGTCGCAATACAATCGCGGTTCGTTTTCGGCTAAGACTTGGGCTAGCTGAAGGGTCCGCTCAAATGCCGACTGAGATCATGCCAAGCGATCAAATGACAATCGAGCGCTCACGTCACCGCGCATCGGGCGCGTCGGAAATGCGTGATCGCGACATGTCCACTGTTCTAGTCGTCGAAGACAACCCCGACGTTCGGTTGGTCGCAGAAGATCTTCTGAAGTTACTCGGTTATCGGGTGATTTGTGTTGAGCATGGTTCGGACGCGCTCGTTGTTCTCGAATCCGACCAGCAAGTCGATCTGTTGTTCACAGATATGGTTTTGCCCGGCGACCTCAACGGCCGCAAACTAATGGAAGTTGCACTTGAGGTGCGGCCAAATATCAAGATGCTTGGAACGTCGGGCTACGCGGAAGAAACGCTGGCATCTGAAAGCGCGTTGCCCGTCGGTATTCTGCTGCTTCCGAAGCCTTACAAGATGAAAGAACTCGCGGCAGCTATCGAACATGCGCTGGCGTTTGAGGAGTCCCTGGTTGCCTAGATCGGTTCTCGGGTAAGCGCTCGCGCCGAGAGGATAGCACGCACCGCGTTCACGCCCCCCGCGCAGACCGCATCGATCCCGAATTCGCGCGCGGCATCGACGTTAACCTGAACATCGTCAAGAAACAGAATTTCCGCAGGCGCACAGTCAAGTTCAGTGACAACATATTCGAACGCGCCTCGTTCAGGTTTCACGTGGCCGATTTCAAACGAAAGGAAGCTGCGGTCGAATTGCTCGGTAAATAACGCCAAACCGTTGTCGGCGCTCCAATGGGCCTCGTTGGTATTGCTGAGACAAGCGATCGTCACGCCCGATGCCTTGGTAGAGCGAACGAGTTCAAGCGCGCCGTCGTGGGGACCTGGGACCCAAGTTCTAAAACGCGCAAGGAACTCGGACGGTTCGATATCGAGTCGAAAATGGGCCACCATTCCCGCTGCAAATTCGGCGCTTGAACAGGCACCTCGGTCGTAGCGTTGCACCCAGGGATTGATCACCCAAAGTCGCAAAACCTCTTTTTCGTTGTGTTCGCCGATCATCTCGCCGAAAGCGCGTATGCCGGCCAATTGAAACAACACACCACCCAAATCGAATAGGACGAAACGAATGTCGAGAACCGTCATCGCGACAATTCCGGCATTTTGGGTACGGCGTCGAGCAGTGTTCGGGTGTAGGGGTCTTGTGGGTTCGAGAAAATTTCAGTGGTGACCCCCCGCTCGACGATTTTTCCTTCATTCATCACGGCAACCTCCGCGCACACATACTCCACAACAGCCAAATCATGGCTGATAAAGAGGTAGGTAACCCCAAACTCGGTTTGCAGGTCATGCATTAGGTTCAGCACCTGTGCCTGGACCGACACATCCAGTGCCGAGACCGGCTCATCGGCTACAATAAGCGCCGGTCTGGTTATCAGCGCTCTCGCAATTGCGATTCGCTGGCGCTGCCCGCCCGAAAATTCATGCGGGTATTTCCCAAGGTCGCTCGTCTTGAGGCCAACGGCCTCAAGCGCTTCAACCACGCGACCACGACGCTCCTCTGCCGACACCATTTCCAGCGCGTCGATCGGCTCGGCCACGATACGCTCGACCCGCTGGCGCGGATCAAGCGAGCCAAACGGATCTTGAAACACCATTTGGAAGTTCCGTCGTCGTTGCCGAAGCTCGTTCGTTGCCAAGGCATTGAGATCGTCGCCGCGGAATAGAATCGTGCCGCTGGTCGGCGGCTCGAGGGCCATGACCAGCCGCGCCAGGGTCGATTTGCCACATCCGGATTCACCGACAAGACCGAAACTTTTCCCCTCGGTGACGGACAGTGAGACACCATCGATCGCCCTCACCGCCTCGGGCCGCTTGGTGAGTGATTCGCGCGGTAGGGTGTAATGCTTAAAGACGTCGACGACCTCGACGAGATTGGTCCCTTGCGATGTCGCTTCGGGCGCACGCATCACAATTGCCATCGTTCGCGGGCTTTGCGGAGGTGCACGCACGCCGCTGCGTGGCCGGCGCTAATTTCCACTAGAGGTGGGGCGGCGGCCCGGCATTCGTCGGACACGAGCTCGCAACGATCAGCAAACGTACATCCGTCTGGCAGATCATTGAGTTCGGGAACCGTCCCACTGATTGAGGAAAGGCGAACCGGTTGGCCGTCGGGGCGACGCTGGCCCAGGCGTGGGACCGCGCCAAACAGGCCTTGGGTGTAGGGATGCGATAGTTCCTGAAATATGGTGGCCGCGCCGCCGCGCTCGATCGCTGCGCCGCCATACATAATGATGATGTCGTCGACGCTCTGGGCGATCACGCCAAGATCGTGGCTGATCAGGATCAGGCCCATGCCCAAATCGTCGATCAGGCCTTGAAGGAGATCAAGAATTTGCTTTTGGATGGTTACGTCCAGAGCCGTCGTCGGCTCGTCGGCGATCAATAAATCCGGACCGCACGACAGCGCCATTGCAATCATGACGCGTTGGCGCTGACCGCCGGAGAGTTGATGCGGATGATGGTCGAAGCGCTGGGCAGCGAGCGGAATCCCCACCCGGTCCAGCAACGCGATCGCTTCGCGCTTGGCCGCACCGCGGCTCATACCACGGTGGATCACCAACGCTTCAGCTACCTGACGGCCAATCGGATGAACCGGATTGAGCGACGTCATCGGTTCCTGAAAAACCATTCCAATCCGGTTGCCGCGGATCGTGCACAATTCACCTTCCGACAGCTTTAAAAGGTCGCGGCCGTCGAACAGGACACGACCGTCAGTTCTGGCATTTTCCGGCAGCAACCCCATGATCGCGAGCGCGGTCATCGATTTTCCGCAGCCGCTCTCACCGACGATACCGAGCGTCGCCCCCTTGGCGAGCTCAAAAGATAGGTCCCTTACGGCGCGCCCGGGACCCTGGACGGTATCCAGTGTGACGGTCAAATCTTCAACGGCCAACAACACCATCACTACCTCTGGCGTGCCAGACGTGGATCAATGATGTCACGCAAACCGTCACCGAGGAGGTTGAGGCCCAGCACCGAAAGTGCGATCGCTACCCCGGGATAAACCGCGAGCCAAGGGTTGAGAAAAATCATCGTCTGTGCCTCGCTCAGCATCCGTCCCCACGAAGGCGTTGGCGGCTGCGAGCCGATGCCGAGATAAGACAAGGCAGCCTCGGCAAGAATTGCAATGGCGAACTGAATCGTTGCCTGCACGACGAGCACCGATGTGATGTTGGGCAGCACATGCTCCAGCGTTATTCGGAACCTGCCTTTGCCGGCGGCTTGTGCCGCGAGAACGAACTCACGCGCCCAGATCGCATTGGCCGCGCCGCGGGTCAGGCGCGCAAAAATCGGCACCGCAAAAATTCCGATCGCGACGATCGCGTTGATCGCGCCGGGCCCCATGGTCGCCACCAACATGATCGCGAGCAGGATTGCCGGGAACGCGAACATGAAATCGGACAAGCGCATGAGGATTTCTTCGGTCCAACCACGCCGCGCCGAGGCCCATAGGCCGAGCGCCACACCCAACAGCATGCCGATAGAGACCGCGACAACACCGACCGTGATCGAGTTTTGCGCGCCCGCCATGATGATCGACAAAATGTCGCGGCCAAAATGATCAGTGCCGAGCCAATGCTCGAACGATGGTGACGCGAGACGACCCCGTATGTTGATCTTGATCGGGTCGTAGGGGGTCCAAAACAACGACAATACCGCCACGCCTGTGAGGATCAACGACAGGGCGCCGCCAACCACGAACGAGCGATGTCGCAAGCCGCGGGCGAGGAAACTGCTTTCGCTATTTAAAACGCGCATGTCGCGCCCTAAACGTCCCGCGCCTTGAGGCGCGGATCGATAACGGCGTAGAGCATGTCGACCAGGAAGTTGATTGCCACCACCATCGCGGCCAGCAGGACGACCAGATCACGGACGACAACGATGTCGCGATTGCTGATCGATTGCAGGATCAATCGACCGATGCCGGGCAACGCAAATACGTTCTCGACCACGATGGTACCGGCGAGCAAGTTAGCGAACTGCAGGCCCATGATCGTGATGACCGGGATTAGTGCGTTTCTTAAGACGTGCCGCCACAGCGTCGCGCGTCGCGACAAGCCTTTGGCCCTCGCGGTACGCACGTAGTCTTCGCGCATGGTGTCGAGCACCGCCGAGCGCGTGAACCTCGCGAGGATTGCGCCCTGAACCGTTGCCAACGCGATTGCCGGCAGGATCAGCGACGCTAAAGCCGGCCAAAATCCCTTGTCCCATCCGGGAAAACCGCCCGATGAGAACCAGCGAAGATTTACCGCGAAGAACAGGATCAGGAGAACCGCGAGCCAAAAGTTGGGAATCGAGATGCCCAGTTGGCTGACGCTCATGACCGTGACATCGCCGCCCTTATTGTGGTGGGCGGCAGCATAGATCCCGAGCATCAGGGCGATGAAGATCGAGAGCGCCATGGCCATTAGCGCCAGTGGGACCGTTATCCCAATGCGGGCCTGCAGTAACTCGACGACAGAGACTTGGTACGTGTAGCTCGTGCCGAATTCGGCCTGTAGCAGGTGGCCAACCCAGTCGAAGTAACGGACATGCGCCGGCCGGTCGAGACCGAGTTCTTCGCGGAGCGCGATGACGGCACTCTCGGGCGCATCGATGCCAAGGATCACCAGCGCGGGGTCGCCGGGCAGTACTTCCAGTGCCAGAAATACCAAAATGCTGGCGCCAAACAACGTCGCAATAAACGTCGATAACCGTTTGACGAGGAAGACACTCATAATGGGCGCACAACCAATCCGAGATCATTCCATGGCAATCCGAGATCATTCCATGGAATGTATCGGCGCCTAAGCAAGTGCGGCCTCGACCGTAGACGCATGGCACAGCAGAGCATCGTCTTGTCCGCCTGGCGCCATCAACATAACCCCCGTTGGCATGTCGTTCTGGTCTTTTCCCGAGGGCAAGGAAATCGCGCAGGTACGCAGGAAACTTCCCAGCATTGTGTTCTTGTTCGCCTTTGCCGTCGCCGCTCTGAATTGATCGACATCATTCTCCAGAGCCTCCCATGCCGGTGCACTGATCGCGGTGGTTGGGATAGCAACACAGGAGAATGTAGCAACTTGTTCCGCGAAGGCAGCGATCATGCGTTCGCGCTCGGTTTGCACAGTCAGTAACTCGACAAGGGTCATATCGCGGCCGAGCAGCGCGCGTTCGGCGACGCGGCGATCAATCTTGTCGACCGAAGGGCCTTCCAACAACTCTCGCAGATTAAAGTAGGACTCGGCAGCCAACAGCGTCCCGGTTTGCTCGTTAAGAGCTCGAATCTCCTCGAACAACGGAATCGGCAGGATTTCGACGGTCGCCTCGGCCGCTCTTAGCGTCTCGATTGCAGCGTAAAAATTGGCAAGCACACTGTCGTCGGCATCGGTAAAAACGCTGCTTTCCTCGGCGGGCACGGCCACCCGCAGTCGCGCGGTCGGCGTCGGCTCGGTCAACGCTGGCACCAGGCCGCGAAATACCGCATCGAGAAGCGTGCAGTCCTCCACCGTTCGCGCGATCGGCCCAAGCGTATCAAGCGTGTGCGACAGCACGAACGTACCGTGGGTCGCAACACGTTTCTCCGTCGTCTTGAGGCCAACAAGGCCACAAAACGACGCCGGTATACGCACCGAGCCATTGGTGTCGCTGCCCAACCCACACGGGACCAGACCCGCAGCGACCGCCGCGGCGGTGCCGGAAGAGGATCCGCCGGTTGCACGGCGCGTTGCTTTGTCGAGCGGATTGATCGGCGTTCCATAGTGGGGGTTCTGACCGAGCGCCGAGAACGCGAATTCAGGCAGGGTGACTTTGCCAAGGGTTACCAGTCCGGCCGCGCTTGCGTTGTGAACGACCTCGGCATCGGCGCTTGCCGGCGGGCGGTTGCGGAACAACTCCGAACCGGCCGTCGTTACGGTATCGGTAATGTCGACGAGATCTTTCCAAACGATCGGAACGCCGTCGAGCGGACCAAGCTGTTGGCCCGATGCGTAGCGCGCGGCGCTGGCGCTCGCTTCGGCGCGCGCGCGTTCGGCGGTAACCGTGAGGAACACGTTGGGATCGTCGTGGGCGGCGATGCTGGCGAGGAAATATTCGGTGACGTCGACGGCGTCGACATTCCTAGATGCCAGTCGACGGCCTACGCCTGCGGCCGATTCGACACGCAGTTCGTCAAGATCTGCCATCTGTATTCCTTTACGTTCGCAGGAGATCGAAGAGTTTGTCGAGCGACGTCATCTTATCGATCATCGCGACCGTACGAATAATCGATTCGGCGTCGTCTGATGATACGCGCTCTCGTGTTAGCGCACGGAACTTGTCGCGGACCTGCTCGGCCGTCAGCGGTTTTCGGGGCTGCCCCGTCAGACAGCACCCCAGGCCATCGAGGATTAGCAATTTGAGGTGCTCGACAACATCCGTAGGTAGGTCGGCGAACTGAAGACCGGAACTGAATTCGGCGAGGCGGCGTGTGGCTTGGGGATGAAGAGAAGTTTCAGGGTCGTTGTTCATAAAATGGGGCGGTCTCGCTCGGACCTGTTTTGCACATTCGCGAGCCAATCTGCCATAGTCCCGGGCGGGGATGCGATTGCTCGCTAATAGAAAGGGATACCGCGTGGCGAACTCTGATTGGAAAATGAGCGTGATTTTCGCGCAAGGCCAGCAACTCAATAAAGCGGTAGAGCTTTGGCAAGCCTGCGAGAAATCAGGTTTGGACATGATCGGCGTTGCGGATTCGCCAAACCTGCTGCGCGAAATGTATGTCTCGACCACCATGGGCCTGATCAATACCGACTCGATTCAGGTCATCACCTATGTGACCAATCCGGTGTCGCGCCACCCATCGGTTACTGCGAGCGGCTTCATGACACTGAATGAACTCTCGCCGGGCCGGATTGGTATGGGTATCGGCTCTGGCGATTCGGCGTTGTGGTCGATCGGCCAAAAGGGCGCCAAGGTGGCCCTGATGCGCGATTACATCGTTACGGTCAAAGCCCTGTTGCGCGGCGAACGGGTCAAATGGAATGACTACGAATTCAAAGGTGAATGGAGCTTCGTAGAACCGTTTGATCTGAAGGTTTATGTCGCCTGTTCGGGTCCCAAGATCCTTCGCACGGCAGCCGAAGTTGCCGATGGTGCGATTGTCACAATGGGGTTCTCGCCCGAGGACGTTGCCAACGTGAAGGAAATTGTCGCCGAGGGCCTAGCGGCCTCGGGCCGCACTGAGAAAGATTTCGAGATCTGGTGGAACGCCCACATCACCTTTGACGAGAGTTACGACGCCGCGGCGCAGCGCAGTCTTGGCTGGTCACCGAGTTGGCTCTCGATGGGCAGTCTAAAAGGCAAAGGAATCCCGGACGAGTTCAAAGAAAAGCTTATGCAACTCAACGCGGATACGCACGATCTCAACGCGGTTTATCGATCGAAGAACCGAGAACTCACCGTTGTTGAACGAGCGAAGGAACTTGGCATCTACGACTGGCTTCTCTCGCGATCACCGCGCCTGTTCGGTACGTCGGACGATGTTGCCAAGCGTCTCAACGAACTCGGCAGCGAATACGATATGAAAAAGTGGATCTTTTTTGCGACCGGGCGCGGCGCGCGTTCGTCGGCGGGAAACGAAGAACGCCTCGCTTATATCGATCAGCTTACCGGCGAGGTGCGCCCGCAATTGCTTTAGTAGTCGCGGCGTTGACGCTCTTGGCGTCACTCTGACAACATAGAAGCAGTAAATCAGCCCAGGCGGCGCAGCCGGGGAGAGGAAACGATGGCAGACGTAGCTAACTTTAAGAAAACTAAGAGCGGGATCCATCCCGATCCTTTGTTCTCCTACACACTTCCGGCCGAATATTACTATGACCCGACGATTTTCGAGCGCGAGAAGGAGGAAATCTGGTTCAAGACTTGGCAGATCGTCGGTTACGAGCATGAGCTCACCGAACCCGGTGATTTCATCACCCACGATATTCTCGGTCAGAAGGTCTTCGTTACCCGCGGCAAGGACGGTCAGCTGCGCGGCTTTTACAATGTGTGCATGCATCGCGGTCACATCCTGGTCGAGGGCCGCGGCAACAAAAACATATTCACGTGCCCGTTCCATGCCTGGTCATACGACAGTACCGGCGCGCTAAAAGCTGCCGGGAATGCCGAAAACGTGGCCGACTTCCGGCTCGAAGATTTTACCCTGAGCGAGGTGCGGGTTGAGCAATTTCTGCACATGATCTTCGTCAATCTCGACCCCGATGCCGAACCCTTGGCATCGAAAGTTGCCGATCTCAAACAAGACATCGTCGACAACGTACCGAAGTTCGACCAGCTCAAGCTCGGCCGCACCGATCCCTACAACATCGACGCCAACTGGAAGTTCGTTCCCGAACAGAACGAATGCTACCACTGTCCATCACTGCATCCGCAGGCTATGGGTACTGAGCAGGCGTATATGGAGCCGAGCTTCGAGACCACCGAGCACGATTATTGGACCAAGCACATCGTGCGCACCAAACGCGACGTGACCTCAGACCAGATGCCCTATCAATTTCGCGACGACGACGATCTAAAGGATGTCCACATCTGGTTCATGTGGCCCAACCTGATCTTCCTGGCCCATCACGGCGCGAGCAACTTCAAAGTCACCCGTATCATGCCGACCGGTCCGGAGAAAACGTTCCAGATTATCGACAACTTTTGCGTCAACGATCCGCTCAATGATTGGGACGTCGAGTGCATGAACACCTATCGTGACGTCGTCTTGCCGCAAGACATCCCGGCGATGGAGAAACAGCAGCTCGGCGTTAAATGCCGAGGCTACAAGCAAGGCCGCCTGATGTGCGATGCTGAGCATACGTGGCGCACCGAACACGGCACCCACTTTGTCGACCATATGACCTGGACGTCACTCAACGGCGACAACTATTAGTCGTCGACCGATAGACGGTATTTGGGCGCCGCCGGTCGGCGCCCAAATCATTTGTGGAGATTGGCATGGCCAAGAAACCGGCAGCTAAAAAGCCCGCTAACAATAAGTCATCAAAGGCGAAAGCCGCGAGGAAAGTCGCGATTGTCACAGGTGGAGGTACCGGTCTTGGTCGCGATATCGCTAATACTCTGGCCCGAGAGGGGTTCAACGTGGCGATCGTCGGTCGTCGCGCCAACCGCCTACGCATGAAAAAAAGCGAGAAAAGGCTTTTCGCCTACCCGGGCGACGTCGGTGATCCCGAGCAGATCAAGGCGATCGTCAAGGATGTGCGGACTCGCTTTGGCCGCATCGATGCTCTGGTTAATTCCGCAGCGATTGTTCGAATTACGCCGGTCGATACGATTACCCCGACCGATATCGACGATTATCACCGCATCAACGTTGCCGGCACGATGAACATGGCCCTCGCGTGCCTACCGGCCCTACGCAAAACTCGTGGTTCGATCATTAACTTCAGCTCAAGTATCGCGACCAAGCCATCGCGCGACATGGTGTGCTACGCCACCACCAAAGGTGCTGTTGAAGCATTTACCAAAATCCTCGCTCTTGAAGTGGCACCGCGAGTGCGGGTCAACTGCATCAGTCCCGGCCTCGTAAAAAGTGAAGCCTACGTCCAGGCTGGACTTGATCGCAAAGCGATTCGCGGCATCGAAAGATTCGCGGCCAGCATCTACCCCATGAATCGTGTCGGTGAGCCGCGCGATGTGTCCGAATTGGCATCGTACTTGATCTCGGACAAGGCCAATTGGCTCACCGGCTTGATCATTCCGGTCGATGGCGGTTGGAGCGTGGTCGGCGCAACGAATATTCCGCGCGACCTTCATTGAACGCGTTCACGACATCGTTAACACGTCGCGATCTTCGGCTTTGAATTTTCCCTGATTCCTGTACAGTCCCGGCCTGACGTGCCGGCGCAGTAATCTGTGGCGGTTATTGGCCCAAATGGGGTCTTTACTCTAGGGAGGAGTCACTAATGAGACTTCGTTCACTCGTATCAGCCATCGCAGTTGGAGGCTTGGCCCTCGGCCTGTCGATGCAAGGTGCACAAGCGCAAATGGCAAAGGGCGAGCCGATTCGGCTCCCGCATCTGACGACCTTCAGCGGACCAGCCGCTGACTGGGGCGAAACCATGTTGAAGGCGGCACAGATCGCCGCGCAGATGATCAACGAAAAGGGCGGCGTGCATGGCCGGCCGCTCGAATTCTATGCGGTCGATGCGCCCTATGACCGCATGCCCGAGGCGATGACGATGGTCAAGAAGGTCACGCGCAACAAGAAAACGCTGGTGATTTTCGATTGTGGTGGTGCCACGACGGTTGTCGCAGCTGCGCATGATTTGGTCGGCAAAGCCGGGATCCCCTGCTTTGGCTTCTCATCGGCCGGTTTCTGGCGCAAGCCAAGCTTCAACCCGTATGTGTTCCGGCTGCTTCCGCAAGCCGTGACCGCCATGCCTGTGTTGATGCCGAAAGTGTTCAAAAAGCACAACGTCAAGAAGGTCGCGATTGCCTTCACCAATAATGACGAAGCACCCGTGGCCAATGCCAAGCACTATCAGCACATGCTGAAGGAGCGGGGCATTCCGTTCATCAAGGTAAGCGGCCAGCTCAAAGAGCCCGAATACCGCGCTCAGGTGACCAAGATTAAATCGAATGGCGCCGACATCGTGATGGTATCTATGCAGCCTTCTGATGCAGGTCTGTTCGTGCGTCAGTTGCGCGAAGACGGCGTCAATATCCCGATTCTTGGGGAAGTCGGCCTGGCCGATAAGCATTTCCCGGAACTGGCGAAGGGCAAAGTCGGCACCGCCTATACCTATGGCGTGTACGACAGTTCGGATCCGCGCCCCTACGTGCAAAACTTTATCAAGCGCTTCACCAAAGAAGTTGGACGCGAACCGGGCACATTTGAGGCTATCGCTGGCGATGCGGCGTTTATCACCGCAGCGATCATGAACAAAGCCGAGAAACTCGATCGCGAGAGCATTCGGATGACTTGGTCGAAGACTAGCAGCGTCGATTCCTTTACCGGCAAGGTTGGCTGGAACGGTTCCGGCGAAGCGATGCGCGAGGGCGTGCTCATGCAGATGTATGATGCGAACGAGAAACTTATTACGATCCCGCCCGGTTACTGGGGTGCTGGTTCGTAATCGATCAACGCTATCGAACAGCGAAGGGCCAGCCAGTCGGCTGGCC
>Ga0302135_10002303_pt1 | contig 11436 bp, 9 predicted proteins | sample CBN3_surface_MG_FD_203119 | JGI IMG/M metagenome (GOLD analysis project Ga0302135, IMG submission 203119) | Marine microbial communities from Western Arctic Ocean, Canada - CBN3_32.1 | ecosystem: Environmental > Aquatic > Marine > Oceanic | place: Canada: Western Arctic Ocean | collected 2017-09-15 | reverse complement strand
GCGAACTTAGTCCCAATTAAATCTTCCAGTGGCTGTCCCGCATATTTAGTTAAAGAGGGTTTATAATCGAAGGTGTCCACCTGACTTGGACCACCGCTCATAAATAGTGAAATAACGTTGGTGGCTCGAGGTGCGAAATCGGGAAGTTTTGGTGAGAAGGCACCGGGAACCTGCACACCACATTGATCTGCATTCAGCAGGCCTTCAGCAGCGAACACACCATCTCGTTCTAGCATGGAAGCAAGCGCCACTCCAGCAATGCCACCACCGGAGCGCATTAGAAATTCGCGGCGTGACCAAATCTTCTTTTTGTTGTTATGTGAATGATCCATGCTCTTAGCCCTCTCTCTTATTTTGACTATCTTTTGTAGAGAAACTCACTCAAATTAAAGATCACGTGGGTCAAATCGGTTAAAGACCCACTTTCAACTAACTGACGACCAACTTCTCTTTCAGCCACAGTAGGTAATCGGGTTAAGCCAGATTGATACGCCAATTCAATTTGTCGATCAACATCGTATGGAGCTCGCTCCTGAATTTCCTTAGCGAACAGTTCAGCTTGCCCGAGAACAAAAGGATTATTCAAAAGTGTCAGTGCCTGTGGTGCAACTGTTGAAGTATTACGAGAAGCAGTTGTTATGTTCTGATCTGGCAAATCAAAAGTTTCAAAGAACGGAAAACTCAAGGTGCGCCGCCTATAGACATAAAGACTGCGACGCCAGACTTCAGGACCATCAAGCTGATTATCCCAACGCCCAAAAAGCGCAGCAGTATCTAATATTTCTTGAGGAATATAGGGAAAAATTGGTTCTCCACCAACAGCCAAATTAATGCCACCACTTGTCGCCATGATTACATCGCGAACTGCTTCCGCTTCAAGGCGCTGTGGACGGTAACGCCATAACAAATGATTTTCTAGGTCGGCCTGAACATTGGCTTCATTGCCATAAGCTGACGCCATCTTATAGGCTTCGGAGGTCATCATTAATTTATGAAGGTCTTTCGTGCTCCACCCTTGATCAACAAATTCCACTGCCATCCAGTCCAGAAGTTCTTGGTGGGTAGGTTGATCCCCTACGCGACCAAAGTTATCCAACGTAGCAACAATGCCGCGGCCAAAATGATGATGCCATACTCTGTTAACCCATACACGAGATGTTAAAGGGTTCTCTGCTGATGTCAGCCATTGTGCAAGTGCTAGGCGACGGCCAGATGTACGCCCATTGGGCCGAGGTATCTCAGTTAATGGCTCACCATAAGTTGCCACTGTTAGAAAAGCTGGAGTCATCTCAGGCCCTGGGCTAAAAGGATCACCACGAATCAAAAATGGCGCTGGTGGAACCTCATATCTACCAGGACCGTCATGCAAAAAACTACCAGGTTGCTCCGGCTTAATTCGACATTCTGGACAGCCGAGCACATTGTCACCAGCTCGATCAGGTGTGTAGCGATAGTCGCCGTCAGTAACTATCTCAAGCATAGGAGGTTCTTCAGGACGATTTGATTCGATACCCTCTATTTGCGAGCGCAGCACTGCTCTGCGAGTCTTGTCGAGTTCCGACATAGTGCTGTCGACTTGACTCCGAGGAACACCAATGGTCAACACCTGGGCTGCCAATAATTTCTGACCGTCAGTTCTATCTTTATCTGCTGTAAGAACAGCTTCGAATACATCAACAGGAAAATCTCTTTCTATTCTAGCGACTTTTAGATCATCAACATAAGGTTGTTCAATAGCCCGAATTTGCTCACGAACCGCACTAACTCTTTCATCAAGCTCAGAAGTCTTTAATAAATACTCTCGAGCTTGCTCCTCCGGCAACATTGGGTATTCAGTTTCGATATAACCAAAAATTGCAGCGGTCATGCTGTAGTAATCTTTCTGCAAGATCGGATCGAATTTATGATCATGACAACGGGCGCAATGCACAGTCATGCCAAGCACACCACGACCAACGGTAGCTATAACATCATCAAGATAATCCCAGCGTCTTTCCGGATTATCTTTTTCGCGAAAGTTGACTCTCGGGCCAGCTCGCAAAAACCCAGTAGCAATCCGCGTGTCATGGGTGGTGACATCTAATTCATCACCAGCTATCTGTTCAGTAATAAATTGATCGTAGGGTTTGTCCTCGTTAAAAGCATCAACAACATAGTCGCGATAGCGCCAAGCGTTGGAACGATCGACATCTTGTTCATAGCCGTCAGAGTCGGCGTAGCGAGCTACGTCTAACCAGTGACGGCCCCAGCGTTCGCCATAATGGGGTGAAGCCAAAAGCCGATCAATCAAATGTTCCCAAGCAGCAGCAGAGGTGTCGGCTAAAAATGCTTCAGTTTCCTCTGGACTTGGCGGCAAGCCGGTTAGGTCAAGATGAGCACGGCGTAATAAGGTGAGCTTGTCAGCCGAAGGTGCTGGAATAACGCCGCTTTCCCGCCGCTTAGCTTCCAAAAATTTATCTATTGGATGATCGTAGTTGCTGTCAGTAGGTAATACTTGTTGTTTCGGCAGTTGGAATGCCCAATACTGGCGTGCCGAATCTGGCACATCTGTAGCGAATGCGGAAAATTGATCTGAAGAGACAACGCTGGTCCCTCCTTCATCCCACTCGGCACCGGAATTGATCCAGTTTTTCACTGCTTCAATCTCAGACTCGTCTAAAGGAACGCCTAAAGGCATGGAGGGGCCTTCGAGACCAGCGAGCTGCCGATAGAGACGGCTTTCTTCGGCATTGCCTGGCACAATCGCCGGGCCACGGATGCCACCAGCCAGAGCGGCCTCCCTAGAACTTAAATCAAGTCCAGAACTCTTTACCTGCTCACTATGGCAATTCCAGCAGGTTCGCTCCATAATTGGGCGAATCTCGTGGGTGAAAACATTGGGGCTTTCTGTTTGGGCGATTAGAGACGGCGCGCAGACTAAGCTTAAGAATGCTGCCAAAAACGCTCGTTTGGGTTTCAACGATACCAGCAAGGCTCGCATTACCACCTCCGAGGCCCCTTCTGGGGCGTTATAGAGAATTTTTCTTATCCGTCAAACAATACTCGAAAACAGCTTAAATTGGCAAGAATAAAAGGCCTTGAACTAGGAGTTAAAAAGTAGTGAAAAGGGCTTTCCTATCGAAGCCCTTCTTTACCTAATGTACCTTGGATATTGCTAAAGAATATTTTTTGGCATCAATTCAGCGACTAATTTTAGCTTAAGCAATTTCGAGCAAATCGATGTCTAACGATCTAAAGCCTGGCGAGCCAATACATTTCTATTTTGACTATCTGTCTCCCTATGCTTACTTTGCCTGGCGCAATCTTCCTCCCCTGGCTGATAAATATGATCGCAAGATTGAAGCTCACCCTGTGGTATTCGGCAAATTATTAGATAAGTGGGGACAACTAGGCCCCGCCGAGATTTCACCAAAGCGCAAATGGCTGCATGAGTATTGCCTTCGTTATGCTGCGCTTCACGGCTTTGAATACAATCGTCCGAAGAGCCACCCATTCAATCCACTTTCTTCTCTGCGAATGTCATTAAGGGAAGTATCCGGAAATGATCAGCATCGAATTATTGACGCAATATTTGAGGCAGGTTGGACTCAGGGGCAAGAACTTGGCGATCTTAGCTCTTTAGAAGCCATCGTCGAACAGCAGGGAATCGATGCAAAGCATCTAAGTCAGCAAGTTTCTCAGCCCGAAGTAAAACAATTGCTAATCAATGAAACTGCGATGGCAATCGAAAAGGGCGTTTTTGGAGTTCCAACAATAATCATCGGTGACAATTTATTCTGGGGCAATGACCAGATGGAACACATCGAGTTATTGCTGTCTGGCAACGACCCCCTGGATCGAGAGAAGCTCAATGCTCAAGTGGAGCGACCTAGAGGAATTGATCGCAAAGCTTTCATCAAACTCAATGCCCGTGAGTAAATCACCCTACCCCGACTATAAATTTAAAAGCGGCTGGAACGCCTTGCTGCCGGCGAGAATACCCAATCCCGAATTAGCGGAAAAGATTGAAGTCGATGTCGCAATAGTTGGTGCCGGCTTTACCGGTATTTCTGCTGCGAAACGTTGGCGTGAACTTCAGCCCGATGCAACCATAGCCTTGCTTGACTCCAGTGAAATCGGCGAGGGAAACCCTGGCAGAAATTCTGGATTCCTCTTAGAGATTTCATTGGCTGAAGATGCAGACGCCAAGAACATCGAAAAAATGGCTGCCAGCAATAAACTAATTTCAGAAACTATGCAGCATATAGTTACTGAAGTACAAAATTCTGGAGTGGATTGTGGTATTAAACGAGCGGGCACTTATCGTGCTGCAGCTAGCAATATCGGCAATAGATCATTAAAGAAGTATCAAGGTTTCCTCGAGACAGCAAAACTCCCTTTTGAGAAACTTGATAAGAGTGAATTACAACATCGCCTCGGAACTTCCTTCTATCAAGCCGGACTCTATTCTCCTCACTGTTACCTCGTACAACCAGCAAGTATTATCCGAACATTGGCAACTGGCCTGGCAAGTGACATCGATCTATTTGAAAACACCCCTGCACTCAACTTAACGGAAAACAAGAATAAGAATAGCTGGACAATTAAAACTACAAATGGATCAATTAAATCGAAAAAGGTTGTTCTTGCTAACAATGCTTTTAGCAAAGACTTAGGGATAGGCAAATCATGCTTGGTTGCCATGTACACCTATGCCGGGCTCACTCCACAACTGGAACCAGGAATATTAGAGTGTCTGGGTAGTGATAAGAATTGGGGATTACTACCCACCCACAGATTAGGCAGTACTCTGCGCCGAACTGCTGATGGTCGCCTGTTAATTAGATCGCACTATAGCTACGAAGCAGAATCATCAATCGATGTGATTCGTACAAAACTCCGCAGCAGAATGCAAAACCGATTCCCGCAGTTGGACCAAATTAAATTCGAGCAAGTATGGGGTGGCGCTGTAGGATTCACGTTTAATGGTGGCGCACTATGGGGAGAAGCTAAACCGGGGCTATTTGTCTCAGCTGGTTGCAATGGTGGAGGGACTGTTAAAGGGACATTGCTTGGTAGATTGTTGGCTGATTTGGCCAATGGTAAAGAAGTCCCCAATGTTGCCAAATTATTCGGCAAGGCCAGTTGGATGCCTCCTGATCCGTTTCGTGCTCTCGGATTTCACCTAGCCTCTCTTTTAGAAAACATTCAAGGCCACAAAGAATTGTAATGTAATATAGACACGCTCCATCCCCCGTGATTACACTGGTTCTATTGAATGCTTTTTAGATTTAATCTAAAACTCACTATTTTCTTAACCAGTAAATATAGAACAAGGAATCCATTGTGGAAGCGAGCGACTACCTCGGTCCTCTATCACTGATACCGGCCAGTGTTGCCATCATTCTCGCGTTTGCCACTCGCAATACGGTTTTCTCTTTGGCAGTCGCCTGCCTTGCCGGGGTGTTAGTGGCAGGTGAAGGGCTGTTAGGCTTCCCTGCTCTGCTAGTTGGAGCGCTGGGCAACGAGGGTTTTTCCTGGATTCTGCTACTAGAGTTTTTCATTGGCATGTTGATAGCCTTCTTCCAGCGCACTGGAGCCATTCTTAATTTTTCACTTTTTATCGAACAACGAGAAATGACTCGGAAAAAAGTGCAGTTAATTGCCTGGTTCATGGGAATGTTTGTGTACTTTAGCGATTATTTCAGCCCACTGTTTGTTGGCTCTACCATGCGCGCACTGTCGGACCGATTTAAAATTTCTCGTGAGAAACTAGCCTATATTTGCGATTCCACATCGGCTCCGGTAAGCATTCTTGTACCAATCACTGGGTGGGCAGTTCTTGTCGCTGGTTTAATTATTGGCATGGGGCCCATTGATACACCTGCTGAAGCGATGAGCGTCTTCATCATATCGATTCCATTTAATATCTATCCGATTCTAGCAGTAATCATGGTCGGGTTAATTGCCTCGAATATCCTTAAAGATTTTGGACCAATGAAAGTCGCAGAAGATCGCGCCATGAACGAAGGAAAATTGGTTAGAGACGGAGCTCAACCGTTAATGGGCGATGAGCTCACCAGCATTGAACCATTCCCAGGAATAAAAACCAGCTTGATATGGAATTTTATATTCCCAGTTTTGTTAGTTATCGTTTTTGCCATTGGATCGGTAATTATTACTGCCAGCGCAAAACCAATGGAAGCGTTTCTATTGGCCGCCGTTATGGCTGGAGTAGTAATGCGTATTCAGGGCGTACCACTACATGAAATAACTAACACTGCCATGGCTGGAATAAAGGGCATAATGCCCGCGGTGGTCATACTAGCCTTCGCTTATGCATTGAATGATTTATCAGCTGCACTCAACACCGCCGAATATATTATTTCTGCGACAGAATCTTGGTTAACTCCTCGGATCCTGCCCATGCTCGCTTTTCTTATCACTGGATTTATCGCATTTTCCACTGGCACTTCTTGGGGCACCTATGCAATTATGATTCCTATATCTGTGCCGCTAGCTTTTAATTTTTCCGGCGATGAATTAAGCACTGTAGTCTATGCGACCATTGCAGCGGTTGCAGGGGGCGGCGTATTTGGCGATCACTGCTCGCCACTTTCTGATACTTCAATCCTGGCGTCTACCGGTGCCGCATCAGATCATATTGACCACGTGAAAACACAACTACCTTATGCAGCTATAATTGGCGGAATTAGTATAATGCTGTATCTATTGATTGGATGGAGTATCTAATTTATTTTACAGGAAACACAATGAAAAAAATTCAAATCATACTCGTTACTATATTTTTATCACTACTCACAACAGCCATCGCAAGCATGGCCTATGCAAACCCCACTTTGAGTGTCTTCGACTGTGGACTGCTGGCGTTTGATGATGTTAGTGATTTTGGAATTACTAATAATGATACTGAAGTTAGAGAGTTATTCGTTCCCTGTTATTTAATTAGCCATGACGATCATCTTATGGTCTGGGATGCTGGCCTACCTCTAAGTGATGTTGGAAGAACCGACAGCAATACTCGCTATAGGAAATCCTTTATCGATCAGTTAGCCGAAATGAATATCGATACTAGTGAAATTGACTTCGTCGCTTTCTCTCACATGCATTATGACCATGTTGGATCAGCCAATGCGTTTAGTGAAGCGACCTTGCTTATTCAAGGAACTGAGGCAGTAGCTGCTTTCGAGCATCCTGAAGATAACCCAGTATTTAGGCCAGAGCTCTATGCAGATTTACTGTCGTCAAATCGGACTACTTTGAATGGCGACTATGACGTCTTTGGCGATGGCTCAGTCCGAATAATATCTGCGCCAGGGCATACACCCGGCCATCAAGCACTGTATTTGGAATTGGAAAATTTCGGACCACTAATCCTGTCCGGAGATCTCTACCACTTTGAGGTAAGTCGTGCACTTAGACGCACGCCAGTATTTAATACTGACGCCGAAGAAACTCTACGATCAATGGATAAAGTAGAGGCATTAATTAGATCGACTGGCGCTACATTCTGGATCGAACACAGCAAAGAGCTCGCGGAATCTTTGAATCTAGCCCCCGCTGTTTACGACTAACTGACTCACGTCGATAGTTATAAGCGAACAGATGATTGCTTCAGTCGAAGATACCGCGTCGAGTGCCGAAAACGCTTGAGCCACCGTGGTTCATAACACCTAATTGGTTGGATTGATTCTCCAGAGCGTTGGCATACTCTTCCAGAGTGGCGCAGAATTTTTTGCGGATATGGCTTCCAATCCGCACTTCCTCCACACAAAGCACCATATCGGGAACATCTGCTGTGGAATTGTACATAGCCAACTCAGTGTCAGACATTCTGTCAAACTGAGGGATATCACTCTGCACTGCGCACGCAGAAAGTACGGTAACTAACAGTAAAAATGTGAGAATTCGATGTATTATCGTCACCTTGTTTAACCTTCTTGATAATTGGGTATGGTAATAAAGATAGGCTCACTCGCTAACTTACAAACAGGTAACACTATCTTTAAAGTAATTAGTCAGAATATACGCCAAGAAGCCTAATTGGTGAATATTGCGATAGTCATTCCCTAACCGCTTGACCCCAAAAAGCCACTATCGCCGGACTCTCTGAAATATCTCCGATATGCATCAGTAATTATAACGCTTTAGCTTTGTTAATTTACTCTTATTAAATTTCTATCAATTCACATTGAGTAAATTAAATTTTTGCAGGCGCCTGCCTTCTTGCTCAGCAATATAAACATTACCCTTGGAATCAACTCCAATACCATGAGGTAAAGTAAACTGCGCGCGGTAACGGCCAGGACCTTCACCAAAACTGGAGACACGTTCACCAGTTTCTCGATCTAAGACGTCAATCATTACGCTGTTCTGATTAACCACATAGAGATATCGCTGGGCCTGATCGGGGGAAAAAGCCAACACTACTGCTGTGCCACGAGATCCGCTGGCCCGATTATCAGTTGGTGATAAGGGCTCAAAACTAACAGCGATATTTCTGACGAAGTTTCCGAGCTTGTCGAAAACCTGAATTCGGTCTGCCTCTCGATCACAAACATAAATAAAACCATCTGCTGACAGGCGCAAGCAATGGGGAAGTGGTGTAAGTTCAACTTCTGAGGCGGTGCGATTGAGTTGCCACTGCCGCAAAAATTCACCCTGACTATTAAGCACCGCAATACGCGCGTTACCACCTGGCAATTCTCCATCGGCAACATAAATATCACCATTAGCCGGATCTACATCGATGCTACCCGGTAAGAAGAATTGAGCTCGGTCTGAATTCAAAGGACTGCCTTGACGACTGCCATCGGAAGAGTCATAACCACCACTCTCACCTATTTGCATCAATAACTCGCTGCCATCGTTTGTCCATTTTTGGATATAACCTGTTGCCGCGGCGACTATCCAAATATTGCCATTGGACTCTACGTGACAATCATGGAGTCGACCTCCAAGAATATCGGGATCACCCCATCCTCTTACCACCCGCCCTTCTGCATCAAGTTCAATAACAGGTGGGGCCAACTTCGACCCATCGAGATCGTCAGCGACGACATTTTGTCGGTTGAGGAGGTACACATGATCATGGCTATCAATACACATCCCGCCAATGCCACCGGTTAGCCATTTGTCACCAAAAGGCAGCTCAGGATAAAGCGGGTCTACTTCGAATTGGGGATATTGCTGAGCGCTCGCTCCCGGAACTACCAGCGCAATAATCAATAAAGCCATTGGCAGGAAAAGTACTAAAATTACTTTGTTGGCTAAGACAAGGTGTCTTATACAAGCTGTTATAGGCTGTGCTTCGGTTCTAAGGTACCGCTGGGATCGTTGTTTCATGACAATATGATTTATTTGATTATTTACTCAAGAATACAGGAATTGGAATGGCTAGCGTTACTTTTTCGGAGGGTGGCGCGAGGATAATAAGAAACAGGTAAGAGGAAAATTCTCCACTAAATAGCTTTCCCAAAGAAGGCGCAGGCGGGCAGATATCTGGACAGAATGCCCCAGCCAGACAAAGTCTGGGTTATCATGTGCCTCGGCACACAGTCCGAAGGATTTAAATCGCAAGTAATTACTAATCTATGTCACTCATTTCAACTTGTCAGAATCATCCCAATGCACTCACAATCGATAACTGCACTAGCTGCAAAGCAGCGCTTTGCGATATGTGTGTGAATTTTGTAGGTGATAAAGTGTTCTGTGAGAATTGCGCAAAAAGCCTTGAAGCCATGAAAATTGTAAGTTCTCAGAATAAAAGAAATCAGCCAAGCAATAATATTTTGCTCGACAACCCATACGAAGAAGAATATGAAATTAGAAAAAAGCGAAACTCAAATGGCAAATCGTTAATTTGGCTAGTAATCGTAATCTTCTCCATCGCCGTCTATGCTCAACTTTATTTTTACACGAACCCCACTGAGGCTAATATTGATCAACAACAACTTGCTATTAATCAGCGCCTCGTTTCCATTGTTCAGTGCTTAAATGTATTCCGCAAAATAGGGCAAATTTTAACTATAGGAGAAATGCCTGACTCGCAACTAAAATGCGAAGATCCCAGCGGACCATTAGTCATTACAACTGACGGTGATACAATTAGCATTTCCCACCCAAACCCATCAATCTATGGCGTTAGTCAGATCTCAGTTTCCAATGATAACCCTTTCCCAACTCTACTAGATTAATAGAAGAAATAATTATTTAAAGTATGGGTGACGATCAGTTTATTTTCTCGTAACTCAAACTACTGACTCATAGAGCTCTTTATGCCAACTATATATAACTATAGGCTAGATAAATAAAATTCAACACCATTCCTACTGTTAATATATCAACGACTAAGCGATGACCACTATCACTTATCTTGCGCAATACATTGCTACCAAGCCAGTTCCCCGGAATCGTAATTATGCCGATAAAAACCCCCATTATTAGCAACTGTGGTGTCATTAATGATGACACTCCAAAGACTGCCAATTTCAACCCATTCATTACTAGAGTTACGAAGGCTAATGTCCCAGCGAATGCTAATCGATTCATCCCCGCGCCTAATAGAAAAGGTGCAAGAAAAAATCCAGGGCCGATTACATTCCCTGCCAGTACTCCCCAACCATGCTCGCACCTGCCAGTAATCTCCGGTTGGTTCTTATCCGGCGCTGTGCGGCCCAATATTTGATTGGCAATGACATCGCGAGGAACACAGCAAAAACTACCGCTACCACCAGCGGTGAAAAAATCGTGAAAAGGTACGCTCCGAGTATAATAGTTGGTACAGAAAAGAACAAAATCAATCTGACTGTTTCCCAGTCAGTATCTTGTCGATAGATAAGAACTCGAGAGCTGTGGCTAAAAATTAGGGCGCAAGTCATTACAGGCACCGCTTCTTTTATACCAATGAGATGGGCAAGAATGGCGGCCATAACTACGCCGCCAGCCATGCCGGTGGCGCCGTGTAGAGCCCCAGTTGCGAATGCGAGAGCAGCAATAATGAGAACAATGTCTAGTGGATAGTTAAAAAATTCTGGCATTAGACCTGATACCATAAAGTGTAGAGCCAATAGTCGAAAAAGATTCTTTTGCCACCTTACTTGAGAATTTAGCGTGATTGAAATAGTTTTACATCTAACTCTGCTTCGGCGGATTCTGACCAAGCGTTGAAAATTCCATACATTCGGTTTATTCGACTAATTCAGTTTTAGCTTCTTGAAACTACTTGGCCCACTTAGCGTAATTAACTTGCAGCAGTAATTAGATGACAAACGAAAACAATCACTCCCTGTTAGGAAATATTCGCGTTATTGAACTTGCGTCTATGATTCTTGCTCCATCAGCCAGTGTAATCTTGGCGGATTATGGCGCAGAGGTCATTAAAGTTGAACCCCCCCTAACAGGAGACCTCAATCGTCGTTGGCACAAAATTCCGGG
>Ga0302135_10002302_pt1 | contig 11439 bp, 12 predicted proteins | sample CBN3_surface_MG_FD_203119 | JGI IMG/M metagenome (GOLD analysis project Ga0302135, IMG submission 203119) | Marine microbial communities from Western Arctic Ocean, Canada - CBN3_32.1 | ecosystem: Environmental > Aquatic > Marine > Oceanic | place: Canada: Western Arctic Ocean | collected... | reverse complement strand
TGAGTTTTTGATATTTTTAATGAACTGAAGTTCATGTATTAATACGTAAAAACCCGCTTTAGGTTTCAATTTGGCAAAAAAAGGGGTTCCACGGATACGGACGCGTCTTCTGGAGGGACCAACGGAGCTCTGTGGGCGGGACGGTTTTAGGCTATCCGGCTAATCCAATTCGGCCAGCAACCCGACCACGTAGCCGAAGCTCCGACGGTCTGTTGTGAGCTGGTCGCCTTCCATCGCTCCTTCAATGGCCAGATAGCCATCTAAATCGACGTCGTGCATCGCTGAGATAGCAACGCGGTAGTCGATTTCGCCCTCGGAGAGCGGTACCCGAATGAATATGGAGTGCCGGTTCTCGGGGATTTGGACCCTGTGAAGGTTCTTGCAGTGCCAGTAGCCGGCCCTCGGCGCGAGGGCGACGATGGCATCTTCGGAGGTCTCCTCGGCCTCGTCATAACACCAGTAGATGTTGCCGAGGTCGGGATTGACCTGGACGTGAGGGCTGTCGACAAGGTCCAGCAAATTCAGAGCCGACCAGCTGTTGTCAGCGATTACGGCCACCTTCAATCCGAGGTCTGCAGGCCGCTCCCCGGCCTCGCGTAGAACCGCAGGTATCCGCTCTAAGTCGTCCGGTGACGCCATCCTCTAGGAGCCCTGAGAAACGTAATCGCCGACTACGGAACCGGGTAGATCAGGGTCCCTTGGGGGTGTGCCCAGTGTCGTGTTAACGACGTCTGCGCCTAGCCAGGCCGCGGCCTCGACCGCCGTCGCGCGTCACGCCCCTTCGGCGACGAGTCCGGCAATGTGATTGCCTATCGCCAGACACGATGTCGCGCCTGGCGAGGGAGCGTTTAGCACGTGGACTGAATTACGTGTGCGAACGATGCTGAAGTCCTGAAGCAGCTTTCCCTTGCGGTCCACCGCCTGTGCCCTAACGCCAGCGCCGGGCGCGGAAAGGTCCTCCATGCGAATGTCCGGGACCAGGGCCTGCAGTGAGCGGAGAAAGGCGCCTTTTGCAAACGATCTGTACTGCTCTTTGAGGCCGACAGCCCAGTGTTCGCGGGCCATCCGCCAAAATCCGGGGAACCTCAGTGCCCCGAGCATGTCCCGCAGGTCTAGGTCGGTCTTGCGATAGCCTTCTCTTGCAAGGGCCATAACTGCGTTGGGTCCAGCTTCTACACCGCCGGATATACGCTTGGTGAAATGGACACCCAGAAATGGCATTTTCGGGTCAGGCACCGGATACAACAATCCGTTGATCAGCCCGGCACTCTCTGGCCCCAGCGTAAAATACTCCCCACGGAATGGGACAATTCGGATGTCGATGTCGAGCCCCATCGACTTTGCAACACTATCTGCGTGAAGACCCGCGCAGTTAACGAGGCTCTTCGCGGTCGCTTCGCCCTCGCTAGTCTCGATCACGACACGACCGTCTCGCTCAGAGATCTGCAGCACCTCGACGCTGGTATGAACCCGGCCACCACTCGCTTCGATTTCGCCAGCCAGTGCACGACTGACGTCCATATAGTCGATGATGCCGGTGTTTGGTGAGAGGACTGCTGCAACGCCCGCCGCGTTGGGCTCCAGCTCTCGCAACTCCTCGGCGCCGACCATCTTTAGTCCCACTACGCCATTGACCGCGCCCCTTCGGTGCAACTCCTGCAACCGGGGCAACTCTGACTCGTTGGTAGCAACAATGAGCTTGCCGCACATCTGATAGCGGATGCCGCGCTCATCGCAGAACCGGCGCAACATTGTGGACCCCGTCCAACAGAAATCAGCCTTCTTTGAGCCCGGCGGATAGTAGATACCGGCGTGGATTACACCACTGTTGTGACCGGTCTGGTGCTGCGACACCTCGGATTCCTTCTCCAATACGGCCACCGATTTACCCGGATTATCCCTACCCAGGGCCATTGCGGTCGCAAGGCCGATGATGCCACCACCGACGACCACAAAATCGAAGTTTCCAAGCGACATTTATTGTCCTCGTCGTGTGCTCTGGGACCGCCGGTACGGCCCAGCGAGATTGTAGCACGACGAGGCCCATTCAAATCGATGCGGCGAACGATAGACAGCAACCTTCTCCACAAGTATCATTGGTTGTATACGACAGGAACGGGGCTTCAAAATCCACGTGTTTTTCAGCACGCTGCTGGGGACAACGAGATCGCTTTAAGGAGGAGAGACTATGGACCGGAAAGAGCTGGAACGGATAATTGTAGGACCGATCGCAACGGTGCCAACGCCTTTTGACGACGACTACGAGGTCGATTACGGCCGGATGTCCGAGTTGACCAAGCGCTGGGTCTCCGAAGGACTGGTCAAGGGCAAGGCCGTGATCAAGGTCGCGGCGGCAATGGGTGAGGGCCCAATGCTGAGTGACGAGGAATGGCCGTCGCTGCTCAGGACCGTGGTCCGGGCCGCCGACGACAAGGCCGCTATCGTATGCGGGCTTCACTACAAGGACACCAAACGGACGATTGAGGACGCCAAGCGCGCCGAGGCCTTGGGAGCCCACGCGCTCCAGGTCTGCCCGCCGATCTTCAACCTGCCGAGCCAGGATGACCTGCTCGACTACTACAACGATCTTTCGAACGCCATCGACATCGGCATCATGGTTTACCACACGCACTGGATGTCTGGTGGTCTCATCGAACTCGACACAATCATGAAGTTCAAGGAGATCTCCAACATCGTCTCTTTGAAGTGGAGCAACCCTGAGGGCGTTGACTACGACGAGATGGCGAAGTTCTCGAGCTTTTTGAACATCATCGACAACGGCGGTGATGTTATTCGCTGCCACCAGCTCGGGGGACGCGGCTACATCAACCTCACAGCTGAGTCCTACCCCGCCCACGACCTGAAGGTGTGGGACCTGATCGAAAACAAGAAGTACGACGAAGCCAAAGTGCTGATGGACTCTGTGGACGCGCCGCTCCGAGACTTCTACAACAAAATCTCCGCACGGTCCGGAGGCCAGGGCAGGCTCAAGAAGGGTCTCATGGCTCTCATGGGCCAGCCAGTCGGCTCATCCCGCCCACCGTCCAAGCCGATGAACGACGAAGAGATGGACGGCCTTCGCGAGGTCCTGGAGGGTATCGGCTGGCCCGTAGCATCAAGAGCAGAGGTCGCGGCAGCCAAGTAGCGCCCTCGCTAACACGCATCCGGAAGATACGGCGGCAGCGCAGGCATCTGGCTTGCTCTGCCGCCGTCGCCACGTAAAGCACTAAGGAGAGAATATGCTGACCGCCGAGCAGGCAAAGAACTGGTTCAAAGGTGTAACTGTCCCCCTAGCAACGATATTCCACAAGGATGGATCGCTGGACCTTGAATCTACGGCCTCCAACGTGCAGTGGCTCGTAGACCAGGGTGCACGCCAAGGCAATACCATCTTGTTGACTGCGGGGTCCGGCGGTGACTTTACGTCGCTCAATACCGAGGAGCGCAAGCAGGTCATAGGGGCTGTGGCGAAGATCGCCGCAGGTAAAATCCCCACCATCGCCAGCGTCCAGAGCACCGACATCCGCGTCACTATCGAGCTGTCCCAATACTGCGAAGAGGTGGGTATTGACGCGGTCCAGATGTCCGGCGCCTACTACTACGACGGCAGGCCTGAGGACGTGATCGATTGGGTCGAGGAGGTAGCACGCCACACCAAGGTCGGATTCGCAGCGTATAGCCACTGGTACAGCGGCTCGAAGTACGACCTGCCAATCGACGTGGTCGAGCGACTACTAGACCTCCCCAACACCATCGCGGTCAAATGGGCGTCGCCGGTCATCGAGAGTTTCATCGAAGGCGTGCAGACGTTCGAGCCACGAGTGGCAGTTATCGACAACGGCCCCATCCCGATCTTCGGACACATCCTCGGGTGCAAGGCGTTCATCAGCCACGTCCCCAACTACTACCCGCACCACGCGTGGAAAGTATGGGACCTCATGGAAGCTCAGCGCTATCAGGAGGCCCAGAAGCTCTATGACGAGTTTATGGTGCCGTATATGGACCTAGTCGGGAAGGTCGCCGCCGCCACCGCAGGCGAGGGCGTCTTCGTCAGGCCAGGACTCGAAGCCGCTGGCCTGCCAACGGGCTACTCCAGGCTGCCCTCCCGCGACGCCGCGATCACCGATGAGGTCCGCGACGGGTTCAAGCGCCTTTTGGAGTCCCAGGAGGACTGATCGGTAACCGCTGCCATTAATCGATATAGTGGGCCGGGCTGCACGCCATATGTGCGCCTGGCCCGCCAAACGGGGGCGCAGCTGGCAACGACGTTCTGGACGATCTGGTAGTTACCGAATTCGTCCTTCAGCGCATGGTGCGCCGCGACTATATTCTTTGACTCTCACATAGCCCAACCAGCCACCGGAGGAGTGCCATGCCACAGTCGCATCGCGAGCTTTCAAACCCTTCGAGTGTCTATCCCCCACTTGGCAAGTACTCGCACGTGGCCGAGGTTACGGCGTCGAAGCTCCTGTTTCTGGCAGGCCAGGTATCCGTCGACGAAGCCGGCACACTGGTGGGCGAGGGGGATGTCGGCGCACAGGTACGCCAGGCCTACAAGAATATCGACGCCATACTCGCCGAAAGCGGCGCATCCTTCGCGGACGTGGTATCGATCAACACATACGTGGTTGGCAGGGAGTCGGTGCAGCCATATTTGGACGCCAGAGCTGTTGTGTTCGCCGAGATATTTCCGGGAGAGCAATTCCCGCCGAACACGTTCTTGATAATCGACGGACTGCTCCACGAGGACTACCTCGTAGAGGTTACGGTGACAGCGGCGCTGCCTTAGAAAACGGGTAAGATCCCCGTGATCGTATGGAGAAATGTGACCTTCCGGGCAAAACTCACGAACTAGTACCAGTCTAACCAGGAGCGCCCATATGACCGAACTGCTTGCCACCGTCGATGCCTATGCCAAAGAGGCAGAAGCCACAGTAATCGAGGCGACAGAGACCGGCGTCGTGCTGGACCGCACGCCATTCTATACGGGAGGCGGCGGACAGCCCTACGATACCGGTGTGCTGCGCTCTGGCGACAAGGAGTGGCAAGTCCGAAAGATATCGCGCTCTGGAGGCAAGCTCCTCCACGAGCTGGACAGTGAGCCTCCCGAAGCAGGTACCAGAGTGCACTGCGAGATCGACTGGGACCGGCACTACCAGCTAATGCGCACACACACGGCCCTCCACATCCTATGCGGCGTGGTGTGGCGAGATTTCGGCGCCCACGTCACCGGCAGCGACATGAAGCCGCTCACCGCTCGGATGGACTTCGAGCTGGAAGAGATGACAGCCGACTTCGCCGAGAAGATCGAGGAGCTGATCAACCTGGAGGTTCAGGCAGCTCGCGACGTGAAGATACGCACACTGCCGAGAGATGAGGCATTCGCGATCCCAGACCTGATTCGCACCAAGATTAGCCTGCTGCCAGAGGGCATTAGCGAGATCCGGATCGTGGACATCCAAGGGCTCGACCTTCAAGCCGATGGTGGTACCCACGTAGCCAATACCAGAGAGGTCGGCACGATCAAGGTCACAAGCCACGAGAGCAAGGGACGCATCAACAAGCGCCTTCGGATAGCGGTCGAATAAGCGGGCCACCAGGTCCATCACGACTGGACGTCACAAGCGAGGAGCACATTCCCATGGCAAAGCACGGCGAGTTCAATTTTCAGGGTCTGTTCTCGGACCGCGCCCCGGAGGCCGGTACGGGTCGTGGCGAAGCCAGACGCGGCAAATACGACTTCGCCGTCGCCTACCCTGATCCTGCATCACTGCCACTGGAAGACCTTGCCGATGGCCTACGACAAGCGCTCAGGGAAGAGGGCCAGGAATTGGCGGTCTACCCGCACCCGGAGGGATATCCGCCTCTTCGTGAGTACGTCGCAGAAAGGCTTCGCCTGGAGCGAGGCATTGGAGTTTCGTCCGATGAAATCGTGCTCGCCGACGGGTCCAGCCAGCCCCTCCACATGCTCATCGATGCGCTTGTGAACCCTGGAGAAGTGGTACTCACAGAAGACTTCGTGTACAGCGGCACCCTGGGAATCCTGCGCAGGTTCCGGGCCGATATCCGCGGTGTGCAGTGCGACGGAGAGGGGATGCTGCCAGACGCGCTGGAGAACGCAATAGTTGCAGCAAGGGCCGAGGGCAAAGCGGTCAAGATGATCTATACCATTCCTACGTTCCAGAACCCGCAGGGCTGGACGATGACCCTGGAGCGACGCCAGGAGATGATCCGACTGGCGCGCAAACACTCGGTACCGATCCTGGAGGACGACTGCTACGTCGACCTCAGGTACGATGGCGACCCCGTCCCGTCGATTCATTCGCTGGACAAGGCCGGGCTTGTGATGTACGTAGGCTCGTTCTCGAAGATCATAGCGCCGGGGATGCGAATCGGATATCTAACGGCCCCCCCCGCCGTCATGGACGTTGTGAGGCCGATCAAGAGTGGCGGTGGAGTAAACCAGTTCACCGCGCTGGCGGTCCACCGGTACGCGACATCCGGGCTGCAAGACCACATCGCCGACATCAACGATATTCTAAGGGCAAAGCGTGACGCTATGCTCGCGGCCCTCGGAGAGAATTTCGGTTCCGCCGCCTCGTGGGGTCGGCCGGATGGTGCTCTCTACGTCTGGGTCAAATTTAGGGAGGATGCGGACCTAAGCGCAACCCACGCATTGGCGCTGGACGCCGATGTCGGCTACCAACCCGGAGTCAACTTCGCCCCGGACGGCGTGTCCGGCAAGAACTACGCACGGCTGTGTTACGGGTACAACACTCCCGAGGAGATACACGAGGGCATAGCAAGACTAGCCGAAATTTTTCACAAGGCGGGCTACCTGCCAGGCTAGTTTCTTGCGTAGCCTACCTGAGTGATCCGACAAGCTGGCGCTAATCCGGCCCTGCAATTCCGCCTAACATGCTGATTCGTGTCGAGAGCAAGAACGTGCCGCCGCCATCGAGCGCGTACTCGGCCTCCCCTAACACGTCCAGACGACGATCGCCGGGCACCGACAACCTGTGAGTGAAGGTCTCATCGTCGAAAGCCATATCAGCTGCCGCCCAGTTGGACCCTCTGAAGTCTCCGGTCGTCGATGTCGCGGTCCACACCCTAACGGCAACCGGTTCGAGGTCCGAGGTGAGACTGAGCAGCGTATCCCCATCCCCCTCACTGACTTCCCAGCCCAGTGTCGGGAGGTCGATACGCCCGTCGGCATACAGAAACAGGGCGAGTAGGCCTCCGGACTACCCTGTCTATACCCGATTCGAGGCCGTGCCCGGCGTTTGGTACGTTGAGCGTGAACGTCTCGCCCTCGAGGTCATCGAGGTAGAGCTCGCCAGCGTCCAGTGGCCAGTACGCATCGTTGGTCCCGGTCACGATAAGCTTGGGCACCACGATTCCGTCACGGTAAGCATAAGGGTCGAGCATGGCCTCCAATCGCCGAGCGGAATCCTCGTCGGCGATCAGGAACTGCGGTATATCGCGCCTGGTGTAGTCGGACACCTGGCTGCTATATGCGCCCCAGGGGTCAAGCTGGTGCTGCATCTGGGCCGACATGTTGAGGTTGTTGTATGCAAGTGGAGCGATGGCACTGACCTTGTCGTCTACCGCAGCGGTGAGCCACGTTGTCCATCCTCGCTTCGACCCCCCGCTGACCACGAAGCCCGAGACATGCATGCCAAGATCGACCTCCACGATCTGCTCGATCACATCCATAGCGCGAACAGCGCTATTGACCATTGGGAGTAACACTGGAATCTTCTCGTCCGCGTCTTCGAGATAGCGTGAGAACGACTCCGCTATCAGCGCGTCCTCTCTGAGATCACCCAGCAGAGGCTGATTGGGCAGGTCGTAAAGGACGGCCGCCGGCGCACCTATCCTGCTCGCGATCAATCCAGCATAGGCCAGAAACCCATCGTCACCCGCGTCACCAGCTACGACCAGTAACACCTCTGTACGGTTATTTTCGATGTTCTGTGGGACGACGATGTCGATTCGATGGCGCCACTCTGCACTCTGCCATACCTGAGATACGAGCTCCAGGCGTCGCAGCGTTGCTCCACCCACCAGCTCCTCACCTGGACACCTCTTCCCACGCGAAAGCGCTGTCTGGTGCGGAGACGTAATCGCGAAGGGGGAAGGTTTCCGGTGAGCTGCACACGACAACCGACAGTAGGGCCGCACACACGCCCAAGAACAGAGGCATCGCAGACCGCGCAATGGCAATCACCGCTATCCGGGCTCCCCACCAAGTTTTTCGGCGACACGAGCCTCTAGTCCCGAGCGGTCCCGCTTGAGGAGGCTCAGTTCCAATCTGAGACGGTCGGCGGTCGTGGACTCCTCGAGGACCGCCTGGTTCTCGTCACCCTTAACTTGAAGGAGCACTGCGATAAAGTAGGATAGGGCCACCGGGTCGTCATGCAGCTTGGGTTCACGAAGCCATCCTCCGTTCAGTCCGTGCACCAGCCGCACCTGGGAGGAGGCGGCACTTCGTACTGATTCAAGTTCGTCCTGAGAGAGAGCCGCGCCAGGATCCTCCTCCAGCAAGGTCACCTGGCCTTCCAGGTAAGGGAGTTGCTGGGTGATAGACTCTATTCGGAAGCGCTCACGTCCAGCGACGGCGATCCGAGTCGTCCCGTCGTCGCGCCGTTCCACGTCGAATATCCGAGCTACGGTACCTACGGAGTAGGTTTCCGCTGGCCCGCCGACTTCGAAGCCAGACTTGATAAGGACGACCCCAAACTCTGAGTCTGATTCGAGGCAGCGCTGCACCATCAGCTTGTAACGATCCTCGAATATACGCAGCGGCATCGCCGCGTCCGGGAATAGCACAGCGCTAAGTGGAAACAGGGGCAGTATTCGGTTGCCTTGCTCCATCAAGCTCGCCTCAAACAGGCTGTTAGTATCGGCAGTATAAGGGGCGGCCTATGGCCCATCAACCAATTGGCTCGAGTTTTCTTGACAGCCCTTCGTGGCTGTTGCTACCATTTCGTATGCTTTACCTACCTTGCAAGAGGTAAGGAATGCGTGCCCCGGTAATCATTGTCCACTCGGAGGTCCTCTTCAATTGTCCCACGTCACGTCGCTACGTTGTCGAGAGTGCAGCCGCGATTACCCGATAGAGCCTATCAACGCCTGTGAATACTGCTTCGGCCCGCTTGAAGTCGCATATGACTACGATTCCATCGCCAGGACCGTGACCAGGAAAAGCATCGCCGAAGGGCCCCATACCATATGGCGTTACCACGATTTTCTGCCGGTCGAGGCCGAGAATGCGGTGGATCTTGGGACTGGGTTCACTCCGCTGTTGAAGGCCGATAACCTGGGCAAGAAACTCGGATTGGACAACCTGTACATCAAGAATGACAGTGTCAATCCCTCGTTCTCTTTCAAGGACCGGCCCGTATCCATAACTACAACAAAGGCGCTGGAGTTCGGATTTGAGGTCCTCGCCTGCGTCTCCACGGGGAACCTGATGGGCTCCGTCGCAGCCCACGGCGCCAAGTCCGGCATGAAGACGGTAGTCTTCTTTCCGGGAGATCTGGAGTCTGGAAAGATCGTTGGCGCATCGGTCTACGGCCCTACGATGGTGGCTGTCGATGGCAGCTACGACCAGGTAAACCGTCTCTGCAGCGAGCTTGCGGATGACCTAGGGTGGGCCTTCGTTAATATCAACATGCGTCCCTACTACGCCGAGGGCAGTAAGACTCTCGGATATGAGGTCGCGGAACAGTTGGGCTGGCGTGCGCCGGACAACTGTGTCGTCCCCGCCGCTTCAGGCGAATTGCACACGAAGATATGGAAGGGCCTCACCGAGTTGGCCGATGTCGGGCTGATCAACAGTGTAAAAACGAACATGCACCTGGCACAGCCCCAAGGGTGCTCACCCATCGTACAGGCCTTTGAAAAAGGCTCCAGGGTAGTGCAACCCGTGAAGGCGGACACCCTCGCCAAGTCGCTGGCAATCGGCGATCCGGCTGCAGGCCCGTACGCTGTCCAGACCCTCCAAGAGACCGGAGGGACCGCGGTTGCCGCCCCTGAAGACGAGATCGTCGAGGGCATACAACTGCTAGCCGAAACCGAAGGGATTTTCACGGAGACCGCCGGTGGTGTCGTCATCGCCGGGCTCCGCAAGCTGGCTAAGAGTGGTGCGATCAAGCGCGACGAGGTCACTGTGGCCTTCATCACCGGCAACGGCCTGAAGACACAAGAGGTCGTCAGCGACATCGCTCAACCCATCAACATCAGGCCCACCTACAAGTCCTTTGAGGAGAATATGGCGGCGTATCTGAAGCCGTAAAGGGAGCGGGATATGGCACGAAGACGACTGAAATTCACGTTCCCGCCTACGTTGATCACCGAGCCGCTGATCCACGAACTAGGCCACAAGTTCGATATCATAACCAACGTTCGAAGAGCCGAGGTGGTTGAGGACGCCGGATGGGTGGTTCTGGAGCTTGAAGGGTCCGACGAGGCAATATCCAGCGGCGTCGACTGGATCGCCTCCAAAGGCGTGCGGGTCGACCCAGTTGGCGGTAGTATAGTAGAAGGCTGAGGCACACCGTATCGGCCTGCGATAAACACCGGAGGATCCAGAGCATGAGCGTGATAGTGAGAATTCCGACGCCGCTACGGCGGCTGACCCAGGGCGAAGACAAGGTCTCGGTAGAAGGCGAATCTTTGGGCGAAGTAGTGGACGCCCTGGAATCGCAGTTTACTGGCATCAAGGACCGTCTTTGCGACGAAGCAGGCGAGCTTCGCAACTTCGTCAACATCTACATAAACGGCGAAGATGTGCGGTTTCTGAACGGCCTGAAAACGGACACCAGCGATGGAGACGAGATCAGTGTCGTCCCTGCGGTCGCTGGCGGGTCTCGATAGCACCTGAGGACTCCCTCATCTGCTCGAAAATAGTTCCGCCAATTTGGGGACCCCGTTATATTTGCCAGCTTGCGCGTCACCGGATGCGTAGTAGGTCGTCCTCTGCAAACACGGGCCCAACTTCCAGCCCGATTGACGACCTCGCGTACAACTCAGTCGGAACGCCGATGTCCGCCGAGGTACAGATCACCGACGTGAGGCCTCCCCTCGGCTGCGCGAAGGCCCACCTTGGGAAGGGCAAGCGTCAGTGTCGCGTTAGCTTCAATCGCGGGCTCGTACACCTCGCCTGTGGCGGTATCCACCCCGGACGGCACGTCCAGCGATAGCACGGGAAGCGGCCGTACCGTTTGCCTCGTGAATAAGGGCTGCCGCAGCCCCCCGCAGGCCCCCCGACAGGCTGTAGCCGACAAGTACGTCGATGACCATACCATCCTGCCGGTATCGCTACTGCGTCGTCGCTGGCCACCGTATACGGCACGCCCACACGCTCCAGGATCGCTAGCTGATGGCCAGTAACCTCAGATAGCCGGTCCGATTCGTTGGCCAGTACTACCTGCA